>LGVF01001292.1_pt1 | contig 13742 bp, 9 predicted proteins | sample 469901 | NCBI WGS metagenome assembly LGVF01 (sample SAMN03893561, study PRJNA290197) | marine sediment metagenome | material: sediment; isolation source: combined push core samples #3730, #5133, and #5579 collected at Hydrate Ridge | place: Pacific Ocean: Hydrate Ridge | reverse complement strand
TCGCCGCTTTGCTGTCAACGCCGCTGCCAAGGGCACTCCGTTGCCCTGTCTTGACTTGAGCAATCGGCAGTCGTACACTTTAGCCGCCCTAAGTAATTAAAATGACAGTCCAGCTGCCATCGGTGGTTGAAGAAGGATATATACATGCCCCAGCAGACCCGTCAGATTTTGGTCGGCAATCTCCCCATCGGTGGGGGTGCGCCTATCGCCGTTCAGTCCATGTGCAGTACCGACACCCGCGATGTCGCGGCGACCCTGGCTCAGATCGAGAGGCTGACCGCTGCCGGTTGTGATGTCGTGCGTTGTGCCGTGCCCGACGAAGAGGCGGCTAGCGCCCTGGCGGAGATCCGCAAGGGCTGCCGTATTCCACTGGTGGCCGATATCCATTTCGATTACCGGTTGGCCCTGCTGTCTCTTGAAAACGGTGTCGATGCCCTGCGGCTCAATCCGGGGAATATCGGCGACCGCTGGAAGGTCGAAGAGGTGGTCCGAGCTTGCGCCGAGCGTCGGGTGCCGATTCGTATCGGCGTCAACGGCGGTTCTCTGGAAAAGGAATTACTGGATAAATATGGCCATGCCAGTGCCCCGGCCATGGTCGAAAGTGCTTTGGGACACATTCGTATTCTTGAGGAACTTGGCTTTGAGGAAATCAAGGTCAGTCTCAAGGCTTCGGACGTTCGGCGCACCGTCGATGCCTATCGCCTGCTTGCAGATCAGGTCGATTATCCCCTGCATATCGGTATCACCGAGGCTGGCACCACCTGGGGGGGGACTATCAAGAGTGCCGTGGGCCTCGGATCCCTGCTCTACGATGGTATCGGTGATACCCTGCGAGTTTCTCTGACCGGGGATCCGGTGGAAGAAGTGCGCGTTGGCTGGGAAATCCTGCGCGCTCTGGATTTAAGGGATCGGGGTCCGGTTTTTATCAGTTGCCCGACCTGCGGCCGCTGCCAGATCGATCTGATACCCATTGCCGAGGAGGTGGAGCGGCGGTTGCGCGATCTGCCAAAAAAGATCGTCGTGGCGGTGATGGGTTGTGTGGTCAATGGACCTGGCGAAGCCCGCGAAGCCGATGTTGGTATCGCTGGCGGCAAAGGACAGGGCCTGCTGTTTCGCCGTGGCGAGGTAGTGCGCAAAGTGGCACAGGACCAACTTGCCGACGCCTTGGTGGCCGAGGCCTGGAGTCTGATTGAAGACGAGGCGGACCAATCCTCCGGTTCGTAACTCTGGGCGGTCAGCGAACAGATTTTATTATGGTAATATTAAGGCCGCTTTTCAGTATTGTACTGAAAAGCGGCCTTAATTTTTTCGTGGAAGGTTCCGCGTCGGGTCATGTTTGTCGAAAGAGTGGCACTAAGTCGGCAGGTTGGAAGCTGGCGCGGACGCCGGTCGCGGTTGACAAAGGGCGAAATAAGAACTATTAAATGGGCCACTTCTAAGTGTGCCGGCAGGGACATATTCAAAGGAGATAATCCATTGCTGAATCAGACCAAGTCCTGGCAAGCGCTGCAGAAACACTGGCATCAGGTATCCCCGTTGCAGATGCGCCAGCTGTTTGAGTCCGAACCCGATCGTTTCAAGCGTTTCTCCCTGACCTTGGATGATGTTCTTTTCGATTTCTCGAAAAATCGCATCACTGATCGAACCTTGCAATTGCTCTGTGCCCTGGCCCGGGAGGCGGGGCTGGAAGCAAAGCGCGATCGAATGTTCGCCGGCGAACCGGTCAACTGTACCGAAAATCGTGCTGTCTTGCACGTAGCGCTGCGCAATCGCTCCTCCCGGCCGATAACGGTTGAGGGCGCGGACGTTATGCCCCAGGTGCGACGGGTTCTGCAGCAGATGGGGCGTTTTTGCGAACAGGTGCATAGCGGCGCCTGGCTCGGTTATAGTGGCCTAGCCGTTCGCGATGTGGTCAACATCGGTATCGGCGGTTCGGACTTAGGTCCGCTGATGGTCACCGAGGCGCTCAAGCCCTATGCTCAAAAGGGGCTGCGGGTTCATTTCGTATCCAACGTCGATGCTTCCCACCTGACTGAAACCCTCAAAGGCCTCAACCCTGAAACGACCCTGTTTCTCATTGCTTCCAAAACCTTTTCCACCCAGGAGACCCTGACTAACGCCCATTCAGCCCGGGACTGGCTGTTGCGCGCTGCCGGCGATGAACAGGCCGTCGCCAAACATTTTGTCGCTCTGTCCTGTCATGCCGAGCGGGTGCGCAAGTTCGGCATTGATCCGCAAAACATGTTCGAGTTCTGGGATTGGGTTGGCGGGCGTTATTCTTTATGGTCGGCAATCGGCCTGTCTATCGCCCTCTATATCGGCATGGAACAGTTTGAAGAACTGCTGGCCGGGGCCCACGTGGTGGACGAGCATTTCCGCCAGGAGCCACTGGAAAGCAACATCCCGGTGATTATGGGATTGCTCGGCATCTGGTACACCAACTTTTTTGGCGCTGAAAGCCACGCTATTCTGCCCTACGATCAATATCTGCACCGCTTTCCCGCCTATCTGCAACAGGGGGATATGGAGAGCAACGGCAAGGGCGTGCGCTGCAATGGCCAGCCGGTGCAATGGTCCACCGGGCCGGTTATCTGGGGTGAGCCGGGCACCAATGGTCAGCATGCCTTTTATCAACTCCTGCATCAGGGAACGCATTTGGTGCCGGCCGATTTTCTGGCGGCTATGGAAAGCCAGAATCCCCTGGGCCGGCATCAGGCGATTCTGCTCTCTAACTTCTTTGCCCAGCCCGAGGCGCTGATGAAGGGCCGCAGCGAACAGGAGGCTCGCCAAGAGATGCAGGCCGCCGGTCTCGATGCTGGCGAAATCGAGGGGCAGCTGCCTCATCGGCTGTTTCCCGGCAATCGACCGAGCAACTCATTTTTGTATCGCAAGCTGACTCCCCGGACCCTTGGGACCCTGATTGCCCTTTATGAACACAAAATTTTCGTTCAGGGGGCCATCTGGGATATCAACTCCTTTGATCAATGGGGGGTGGAATTGGGCAAGCAGCTGGCGGGAGCGATTCTGCCGGAACTTGAAGAGGCAGGAACGGTGAATGATCACGATGCTTCGACCAACGGCCTGATTAACCACTACAAGCAACACTGTGGTCGGCTTGGTGGATAGTAGTCTGGAACATGAGCAGGTCGCCGAGCTCACTTTTGTCGAAGGGCATTGAGCCGGGAAGCTTTGGCTCCCAATCGCAAGCTGTGCTATAGATGATGGTGCCGCAAAAAGTCACGGCCTATCCGTCTGACGAAAATGAGGCCTTCATATTTTGNNGTTTGGACGGCCTGATAATCGATGATTTTCCAGCCCTCCCGACTTTTTGCGAGTCCATCATAGATATAGACATCATTTCTCAGGCAAGGGTTCGCTCCAATTGAAAATATTCGATATTGTTGAGCTTTTGACAGGCCGCTAAAGGCTTGATTGACAACGGCCGATAAGAATGCGGTCTGCCGCAGGCGGTATTCTTCAAGGAGCAGCATTAATGAGCAGGTCTTTAAATATATTGATCGTCGAGGATTGCGAAGACGATGTTCTGCTGTTAAAGCGGTTTTTGCGCCAGGGAGGATATCAGGTTCATTGCGGCTGGGTCGATACGGCGGCGGCCCTGAACGAGGCCTTGAGCGAAGAGCGCTGGGATGTGGTGCTTTCCGACTATTCGCTGCCTTCCTTCACTGCCATTGATGCGCTTTTCATGCTGCAGAAAAAAGGTCTGGACCTGCCCTTCATCATCGTTTCCGGTGCGATCGGCGAAGAGACCGCCGTCGCGGCGATGAAGGCCGGCGCCCACGACTATGTGATGAAGGACAATCTTGCACGGTTGGTTCCCGCTATTGAGCGGGAGATGCGCGAGGCGGTCATTCGCCAGCAGCGGCGCGAGGCCGAAGAGGCCCTTAAAGAAAGTGAACGGGAAAACCGGGAAATGTCGCGGGAATTTCGCGCCCTGCTGGACAACATCCCCGATTCTTTGACCCTGCTCGATCCGGAGCTGCAGGTGGTCTGGTCCAATCTCAGCACAGCCAAACTGCTGAATCGCAACCCGAATAATCTGGCGAATCACCACTGTAGCGTCTTGTGGCCCGAGTGCACCGCCCGTGGCGACGATTGTCCGGTGCGCAAATGTTTTAGCAGCTGTCAGGTAGAGAAGGCGGTCATCCGAACCGAAGATGAGCGTACCTGGGGGGTGCGGGCGTTTCCGGTTTCCAATCGCCACGGCCAGGTCGTCAGTGTGATCAAGATGGCCAGTGATATCACCCAGCAGATTCAGTTGCGGCAAGAGGCTAGCCGGGCCGGTCAGTTGGCCTCCCTGGGCGAATTGGCTGCCGGGGTGGCCCATGAGATCAACAACCCCATCAACGGGATTATCAACTACGCCCAGATCCTGGCCGATCACTTCGCTGACGATGCGGAGAACCATGAGATCGTACAGGAAATTATCGGCGAAGGAGAACGCGTCGCCAATATTGTCAAGAACCTGCTCGACTTTGCCAAAGCCCGTCCCGAGTTCAAAAATCCCGTGGCGGTCGAAGACATACTGGCGGCCTCTCTGGCCCTTACCAAGTCACAGCTTAACAGGGACGGCATCAAGTTGCTGGTCGATATGACCCCTGATCTGCCTCCGGTACTCGCCCATCTGCAACAGATTCAACAGGTGGTACTTAATCTTATCAGCAATGCCCGTTATGCCCTGAATCAGAAATATCCCGTAGCGGATCCAAAAAAAACTTTTCACATCGAATCGGAAACCTGCTCTGCCCCTGGGGGGCAGTTTGTGCGATTGACCTTTCTCGATCGAGGGGTCGGTATTGCCCCGGAGGTATTGCCCAAGGTTATGGATCCTTTCTATTCCACCAAGCCAAGTGGTGCCGGTACCGGCCTCGGCCTGAGTATCAGCCACGGGATTATCAAGGACCACGGCGGAGAGATCAGGATCTTTAGTGAGCCGGGGCAATATACCCGCGTAGTGGTCGATCTGCCGGCCGTTGACAATGGTCAGCAGATGGCGCAGCAAGAGGGGTTCGGCGGTAGCAGATGAGACGAAGTGTTTTTACTAATGTTGGGCTGCTGTTATTGGGCTTATTGATCTCTGGCGTCCATAAGGCCGATTCGGCCGCGGCCTTGACTGCGGGCATGGGGGGGCTTGGTCAGACACAGTTTTTTATGATTCTGTTCCTGGTGCTGCAAAGTCTGCTCATCCTCTATTTGTTGCCCCATGTGCGTCGGCAGAAGCTGATACAGAAAGCGCTTCGGGGCAGTGAGGAACGCTTCAACGCCGCCGCCACCGCCATCAGCGATGCCTTGGTAGCCATTGATGAGCAGAGTCTGGTGGTACTTTTTAACCCAGCGGCTGAACGATTGTTCGGTTATAGCCGGGATCAGATGCTCGGCCAGCCCCTCGATTGTCTGCTGCCGAAGAGGTATCGGGATCGGCACCGGGAGGCGGTGAAGGACTATTTCTCCGGTGGCGCAAGTAGCCGGGTTTTTGGCTCCCCCCTGGAGTTGCCGGCTCTGTGTGCTGACGGCAGGGAAATCGTCGTCGAACTTTCTCTGTCTCTGTTATCCGATGGCGACACCCGCACTGTGCTGGCATCTTTTCGGGATATCTCACGGCGCAAGGCGGATGAAGAAGCGTTACGGCAGAGCGAGGAGCGTTTTCGGGAATTGGCCGACCTGCTGCCGCAATCGGTCTTTGAGGCCGATCTTCAGGGCCGTGTGACCTTTGCCAACCGTATGGCCCTGCAGTTTGCCGGCTGGAGCACTGAAGATCTGGCTCGGCAGCCCTCGGTTATGGACCTCCTCTCTCTGGAAGACCGGCGGCGGGCTTCGTCCAATATCCAACGGGTCCTGGCAGGCGAGCTGTTGTTGAATGAGGAGTACACTCTTCAGGTCAGCGCTGAATCGCCTCCGTTGACCGTAGTCGTGGCTGCAGCACCCATTGTCCGCAATGAGCAGGTTGTCGGTTTGCGGGGCATCGCGGTTGATGTCTCTGAGCGCCTTGCCGTGGAGCAGCTTGCGCAGGAAAATAGTCTGAAGTTCAAGCGCCTCTACCAGGAATACCAGGCACTGCTCGATCATATTCCCGATGCCATAACCCTGTACAATCCGGACTTGACCGTGGTGCGCAGCAATCAGGGGGCAGCCCGCCTCCTCGGCCTTCCGGTGACTGAATTGCCCGGTACCCATTGCAGCGCCCTGTGGGTCGGCTGCTCGGCGGCCGGTGAGCACTGCCCTGTTGAGCGCTGTTTTAGATCGGGTCAAGTGGAGCAGGCTTTTACCAAGACCGATGACGGCCGATCCTGGCATGTGCGGGCTTTTCCCGTCTGCAACAAGGATGGCGAGCGGATTAATGTCATTTCTCTGGCGAGCGATGTGACTCGACAGCGGCAGCTCGAACAGGAGGCTAGCCGGGCCAACCATCTGGCTTCGCTGGGCGAACTGGCCGCCGGCGTGGCTCACGAAATCAATAACCCCATCAATGGCATCATCAATTATGCACAGATTCTGGCCGATGACGGTCAGATCGGTGAAGACAACCGGGAGGTATTGCGTGGTATTACCGAGGAAGGAGAGCGTATCGCCAATATCGTATACAATCTACTCTCCTTCGCCCGAGATCGGCAGGAGACGAAGACTCCGGTCCGCCTGGGGGATGTTCTGTCAGCGGCTCTGGCACTGACGGAATCGCAATTGCGTAAAGACATGATCCTGTTGGACATCAATGTTGACCCCGGTTTGCCCCTGGTTAATGCACACTTTCAACAACTGCAGCAGGTCATTCTAAACATCATCAGCAATGCCCGCTATGCCCTCAATCAGCGTTACCCAGAAGGCCATGAGGGAAAGACCTTTGCCATCTGCTCCGAGATTGTTCAAGACGCAGGGGAGGCTCGAGTAATGTTGGTGTTTCACGATGGGGGCACTGGCATTCCGGCCTATCAATTGCCCAAGATTCTGGATCCATTTTATACGACCAAACCGAGTGGAGCCGGCACCGGGCTCGGCCTGAGCATTAGCCATGGCATCATCGAAGACCATGGTGGCCGGCTTGATATCGACAGTGTCGAGGGCTGCTATACCAAGGTCACCATCGAACTGCCCATTGCCAAAGGAAACGAATTGTTATGAAGCCTAAGATACTGGTCATCGACGACGAAAAAAGTCTGCGGTTCACTTTTCAACGTTTCCTCTCGGATGAAGGTTACGAGGTGGAAACGGCTGCAGATTACAATGAGGCTTTGCAGCGTATTGATCAGGAATCTTATGACGTGGTCTTCAGCGATATTCTGTTGGGTGACAAGACGGGCATCGATGTGTTGCGGGCCATCAAGGAGAAGACTCCCCTGTGTCCAGTGATCATGGTAACCGGCTATCCCAATATCGAGACCGCTTCCGAGGCACTGCGTCTCGGCGCTTTCGATTATATTTCCAAGCCGGTGGTCAAGAAAGATCTTTTACAGGTAGCCCGGGCAGCCATCAAGTACCGTCAGATCGCCGAAGAGAACGAACGCAATCGGATCAATCTCGAAGCAGTCTTTCGCAGTGTGGGCGATGGTCTGGTTATTGTCGATCAACAGGGAGAGGTTCAGCGAATCAACGAGGCGGCCCGACGGATTTTTCATTTGGATGATAAGGTGTTGGGGCAACCCTACAGAGAGGCCTTGACCAACTGTTCCGCTCGCTGTGGTGATTTGTTGCAGAGTACCCTGGAGGCGGGGCAGCCGGGACAGCTCGATCGTATCGAATGTGATCACTCGCCAAGCAGTCGCCAGGTGCTGACCCTGCTAACAGCGCCCCTCATCAACGCCGGTGGCGCGGCCATCGGCGCCGTACTGGTGGCCCGGGACGAAACCCGTATCGACAAACTGGAGCGGACCCTGCGAAAGCGCAATAGTTTTCATAAGATGGTCGGGGCCAGCAATAAAATGCAGGAACTTTACTGTCTCCTTGATGATCTCGCCGATGTTCCCTCCACCGTGCTGATTAGCGGCGAGAGCGGCACCGGCAAGGAGCTGGTGGCGGAGGCTCTGCACAAAGCCGGGGTGCGGCGCAACAAGCCGTTGGTCAAGGTCAATTGCGCGGCCCTCTCCGATACCCTGCTGGAGAGCGAGCTGTTCGGTCATGTGCGCGGCTCTTTCACCGGTGCGGTAAAGGATCGCATTGGCCGCTTTCAGAAGGCGGAAGGTGGCACCATTTTTCTCGATGAGATCGGCGATATCTCCTACAAGGTTCAATTACGCCTGTTGCGGGTGTTGCAGGAGCGGGAGATTGAGCGCATCGGCGAATCGATGCCGATCAAGGTCGATATTCGGATCGTGGCGGCGACCAATCGCAATCTGGCCGAAATGGTCCGTCAGGGCTCTTTTCGCGAAGACCTCTATTATCGGCTTAAGGTGATTACCGTCGACCTGCCACCCCTGCGGGAGCGCAAAGACGATATCCCCCTGTTGGTGGATCATCTGATCGATAAGTTGAACGGTACCATGGGCAAGGAGATAACCGGGATTTCCCAGGAAGTGGCGGATTTCTTCCAGGAGTACAATTGGCCGGGCAATATTCGTGAGTTGGAACATACCATGGAGTATGCCTTTGTTCGCTGCCGGCAGCCGGTGGTCGCCCTCGAGCATTTGCCGGGGGATCTGCTGGCCACCAAAGGTCAGAAGTCAACAGCTCCAGCCCTGGTCGCCGAAGAAGACGAGATGCAGTCGATCTGCAGCGCATTGGAAAAGACCGCCTGGAACAAAGCTAAGGCTGCGCGATTGCTGGGTATCGACCGCAAAACCCTCTATCGCAAATTGGCCAAGTATGAGATCGACGCTTAACCAGCAACTGCAGAACCGCGGCTGGGTTCAGCGCTAACCCGGGCGGGGAGATTTGAGAGCCGGTTGCCGTAAAGGGCTGTCCCGCTTTTTCTTACACCGACAAATTACCCTCTCTTTAACAATCTATAGTGTGGCGTGCCCCATAAGTGTGGACCTTCCGCAGTGGGGCGCGCCACACTTTTTTTTGTCTGCAGGCGGATCGCCAGGAACCAAAAGGGTTAGTCTGTGGTCGATTAAGTATCGAGAGATAATCTTTGTTTAGGTTTTTAATGTGTTGAATTCACTACAGAAAAAGTCTTTTAAAGAAGACCGTTAAAGGCGATGGCTGGTTTTTCGGGCCGGACTTCAGTTCCTTGGTACAGCTTTTGCCTTAAGGAAGGGGACTTTACAGCGAGCGTACTGACCTTGGATGTTTAAGAGGGTATTTATAGGATGTGTGTGGAAATTTCTCCTGCGGACATGGACCCAAGGAAATTCAAGGTGTGCCCGTTGGTGAACAGTCCCCATCGAGATTGCTACTGCCTGGATATGACCAGTCGCAACATCGAAAAGGTGGTGCGGTATTGCAGTGGCGATTATGAACAGTGCGCGATCTATATCAAAAGCCGTTTAAAACGGCCCCAAATCTAATAGGAGGCGAAATGGCCGAAGTGATGGAAAAGGATCCCCTGGCTCTAGATGATGCCGGGTACGAAACGGAAGACACTCAGAAGGACAAGTTTTTAACGTTCTTCCTGGCCGAAGAGGATTACGGCATCGCTATTCACCATGTCATCGAAATCATCGGTATTCAGAAGATTACCGAGGTTCCAGACATGCCAAATTTCGTTAAAGGGGTCATCAACCTGCGCGGCAAGGTAATACCGGTAATGGATGTGCGGGCGCGGTTTCGGCTTCCCAGCCAGGCCTACGACGAGCGTACCTGCATTATCGTTGTCAATGTCGACGAGCAATCGACCGGTCTGATCGTCGATCGGGTCTGTGAGGTAGCCGATATCCCCTCGGCAAACGTCGAGCCGGCTCCCGGTTGCGGCAAAGGGAAGGTCGACAGCTACATCATGGGGCTCGGCAAGGTTGGCGACCGGGTAAAAATTCTTCTCGATGCGCGGCGCCTGCTGGCGATCTGATCTCGCCTTTAGGATTCAAGTTTTCTGTATTTATCAACAACGCTTTATGAGGAAACGACATGAAATTCAAATCGATCCAGTTAAAGATTACCCTTATCGCCGGGGCCTGTCTGCTGGTAACAGCCGGCGCCCTGGTAGCTTACAGCCTGATCTCGGCGGCTAATACTAAGCAGATGACTACCGAGCGGGTCACCGCTGTGCAACAGAAGGGTGCTCTTGACCAGTTGAAAAATCTGGCCGGGGACCAGGCGGGCAAGGTCCAGGCCGAGTTCGACATCGCCCTCGATGCCGCTCGCACCATGGCTCATACCTTTGAGGTCGGTAAGAAGCCGGGCCCCAACGGCAAGCCGGTGTTGCAGATCGGCCGTGATCAGCTCAACGCCATTTTGCTCAATGTGCTGGAAAATAATCCTGAATTCAATGGCACCTATTCCTGCTGGGAGCCCAACGCTCTCGACGGTCGCGATGCTGAGTTCGCCACCGGCAAGGATGGCAACAACGCCGTGACCGGTCGTTTTACTCCCTACTGGAACCGCGATTCCAACGGCAATATAGCCGTGCAGCCCTTGGTAGAGTACGACACCTACGACAAGCACCCCAACGGCGTCCTGAAGGGCGGCTGGTATATCACCCCTCGGGAAAAGCATGTTGAAAGTGTGCTCGATCCCTTCCCCTACATCGTTCAGGGTCGCAAGGTGTGGCTGACCACCCTGTCGGTGCCGGTGATGGTCGATGGTAAATTTTACGGTGTGGCCGGGACCGACTACGACCTCACCTTTGTTCAGCATCTCAGTGAAAAGGTCGACAAGGACCTGATGAAGGGCCAGGGCGAGGTGGCGATCATCAGTTACGACGGCCTGATCGTGGCTCACAGCGAGAAGCCGGAACTCATCGGTCAGCACTTCAAGGCCGCTTTGGCCGACGGTTGGGAGTCTGCCCTCAAAACGGTACAGGCAGGCGAATCAGTGGCCAACATGGATGAAGCCAGTGGCATGGCAACGGCCCTTGGCGCCATTGAGCTCGGCCGTACTGGCCGGCCTTGGTCGGTTATGATCCGCATTTCCGAAGATGTTATCCTGGCCGAAGCCCATGCCCTCGATGCGGCCCTGGAAGAGCGCAGCGACGCCGCTACCATGTGGCAGGGATCTGTCGGTGGTATCGTAACTCTCATCGCTCTCGGTCTCATCTGGCTCGCCGCCCGCAGTATCGCTCGGCCGATTCGGGAAGCCGCGGCTTTGGCCGATACCATCGGTGCCGGGGACCTTTCCCAGCGCCTGCAGATCCAAAGTGCCGATGAAGTTGGCCAATTGAGTACCTCCCTCAACGCCATGGCCGACGGCCTGGAGCAAAAGGCGCAGATTGCTGAAAAGGTAGCCAACGGCGATCTGACCATGAACGTTGATTTGGCCTCGGACAAGGACGTGCTCGGCAGAGCTCTGAGCAAGATGGTCGATCGCCTCAATGACCTGCTTGGCCAGGTGCAGAAGTCTAGTGAACAGATCAACAGCGGTTCGACCCAGGTTTCCGATTCATCTCAGACTCTTTCACAGGGCGCGACCGAGTCGGCTGCCTCGCTGGAGGAGATCACCGCTTCCATGACTGAAATGGCGTCCCAGACCAAGCTCAACGCCGAAAACGCCAACCAGGCGAACTCCCTCTCCAAGGGCGCACAAAACGCCGCCAACCGCGGCAGTAAGTTGATGACCGGTCTGGTCGATGCCATGGGCGATATCAATCGTTCCGGAGAAGACATCTCCAAGATCATCAAGGTTATCGATGAAATTGCCTTCCAGACCAACCTGCTGGCGCTCAACGCTGCAGTCGAGGCGGCCCGTGCCGGCCAACATGGCAAGGGCTTTGCGGTGGTTGCCGAAGAAGTACGTAACCTGGCCGGACGCAGCGCCAAGGCAGCCAAGGAAACTGCCGAACTGATCGAGAACTCGGCGGAGAAAACCCGCAATGGCAATGATATCGTTGAAAAGACCGAAGCGGCCCTTAAGGGGATTGTCGCCGGTACCACCAAGGTTTCTGACCTGGTGGCGGAAATCGCTGCAGCCAGCAGCGAGCAATCCGAGGGGATCAGCCAGGTTAATCAGGGCCTGAACCAGATCGATGCGGTCACTCAGCAGAATACCGCCAATGCTGAAGAAAGCGCTGCAGCATCCGAAGAACTGGCTAGCCAGGCGACCCAGTTGCAGGGCTTGCTCGGCCAGTTCCGGCTCAAGGGGGGCGCTCGCGTCGCCAAAGCATCTGTCCCCAAATTGGCAGCGGCTTCGCAACGGACCGCTCCGGCCCTGGGCTATGAAGGCAATGCGGCGACTTATTCACAAGCCGCAGTCAGGCCGAGCAGCGATAGCGCCCCAAGCCAAGTCATCGCTCTCGATGACAAGGAGTTTGGTAAATACTGATCGCTCAATCGTAAATAGCGGTAGATAAACAACGGGTGGCAAAAGAAGTTCTTTTGCCACCCGTTTGCTATTATAAGAGGCAGATATTATGGAGAAACTGTCTAAAGGATGGGGCGACGGGGCGTAACTAGGCAGTTAGCTATCGGTGGGGTGGAGTTCGATTACCGTAATGCCGTGGTCGTCCTGCTCCCAGCGCAGGTCGAAATCGAATAACTTCATGCCGAAACTGCGCTTTTGGGGGCGTTGCTGGTAGTAGGCGGGACGGGGGTCACTGCGCAGGGTGTCGATGATTAATTGCCGAAGGCCGGGATAGCGGTCCTGTTCCAGGGTTCGGCAGGTTTGCTCCGGTTGAGGCAGAAAGTTAACGGCCAGCTGGCCCTTTGGCGCTTCGGCAGCGAAGCCGCCGCTAGCTGTGGCGATGGCGTCGGCATAGGGCAGATAGGGCTTGATGTCGATAATCGGTGTGCCATCGAGCAGATCGATCCCCTTAAGATGCAGAATGACTTTGCTGGCGTGCTGCTCGATGCGCTCCAGTTCTACGGCGGAGAGGCCGATGGGGTTGGGTCGAAAAGGGGAGCGGGTGGCGAAGACTCCGAGGCGGGCATTACCGCCCAGCCGCGGAGGACGAACGGTCGCTTTCCAGCCCTGGCGGTCATTGCCATGGAACAGGAACAGCAGCCAAAGATGAGAAAATCCCTCCAGGCCGGTAAAGGCTTCTGCCTGGTTAAAGGGGGGGGACAGCTCAAGGGTGGCGGTCGCCGTTGGTGCCAGTCCGGCCTGGCGGGGAATGCCGAACTTCTCCTTGTAGCAGGAGCGGATAATGCCGATGGTTTCAAAATGAATTTCCATGGCCGTTGTTTAACATGATTTTCGTTGCAATACCAGAGGCGGGTTTCGGGGCAGGGGGCGAGGGTCGGAGGCAAAAACCGATTCGCTGTGTCGGCCGTTTATGCTAATGTAGTACCTGTTAATCTTGTAGCTTTAAGAGCGGTAAAGCCATGACGTAGGGACTATTTCTGGAGAAAACTTTATGCACGATCAAAGCCCTCCCCGCAAACCCGCGATCCCAAACAGCGAAGATGGTCAGAGCCCCTCGTACTGTTGTCTGATCTATCGACAGGGTTGCGAGCGGGACAAGGAGGTATCTCGTTATCTGACGGCCGGTCTTGGCGAGCAAGAACAGGCTGTCGTAATCATCCCTGGGCCTTTGCAAGAATCTTTTTGTGCAGCTCTGCAGAATCAGGGATTTGAAACGAGCGAGGCGGAGCAAAGCGGCCGTCTGGTTTTTGCCAGTCCCGAAGGCCTGGGATTGGTGACGGCATCTTCTGCCGCCGATGCCGTGGACAGTCTGGCTGCTGTCGGGCGTAAGGCGATAGCAC
>LGVF01019594.1_pt1 | contig 13760 bp, 4 predicted proteins | sample 469901 | NCBI WGS metagenome assembly LGVF01 (sample SAMN03893561, study PRJNA290197) | marine sediment metagenome | material: sediment; isolation source: combined push core samples #3730, #5133, and #5579 collected at Hydrate Ridge | place: Pacific Ocean: Hydrate Ridge | reverse complement strand
CATAAGCTCATACGTGGGGTATTCGTCATTCAAAACAAGGATAAAAAGCGAGTTATAGATTTCTTAGAGCGATTTTCTGCAGAATATTATGTACGTGTGGTTAAGCTTACTGAAGAAGACTGTAAAATTATGGGACTGCAGATTGAGTAATTTTGTCCCAAAGCCCTACAAATCGTGACCTTTATATACTTTATTGAATGAACATAATAGAGCGTGTAAATGAGCCAACATGACACTAAGGCAGGGAGTGCTTTTTTCAAGAGAACTCTAATTATCTCTGAGCCTCCATTGTGACAATTTTTCAAGTAGGTCACGAAATTTAGGGCACTACCAAAAATTGCGTGATGTGAGAAAAATGATTTCACTTTGGATACTAATATTATTTATCTTTTTCATTCTTCATTCGCTACAATGATCGATGTATATAAAGGGAATTGAGGCTTTAAACTCCTCACATATTCAAGGTTTTTCCGAGCTTGTTCGAAGTTTGGATCAAAATCGATCGCCTTATTAAGGTCAATTTCTATAGAATGAAGCACTTGAGACATAAAATCATCTGGAGGCTTTCTTTCAATAATTGATCTGAGTTCAGAATAGTGTTTATCACAAAGACAAATTTCTCCATATTCGGGTAAGTCTATTTCACATGAGCTAGTCTTACCGCACTTCAGGCAGTTGCCACTCGCTGCTCTTGCATTCTCTTGAGAACGAAAAATGGAATCAAGAAGTGTGTTGCCTTTCAAAAACTTTTCCATATCTTTTTTGATTTGCTGCTGATGTCTTTCATTAATTGATTTGAGTTTTTCTATTGACCTATTTAGATTTTGAACAGCGCGTAAGTTTAAGCATTTTGCAAATTGTTTTTTAATCCCTGCTTCTTCCTGCCCACTCGCGATATCCAAGGCACTTTCATATAATTCTATCGCATCGTCATATTTCCCAAGTTGCTCAACTTCTTTCGCCTGTGTTATTAAATTGAGAACTGGGGGTTTTAAGTCAAGAGCTTCCAATTCCACTTGTTCTAAGGTGATTGAAGCAAGTTTCAAGATTATGATTAAAGCCTGTTCATAATTTTTTTGCGCTTCTGTAGAACCAAGTTCTGCAGCCTTTTTTAAAAAAGACATCCCCTGTGAAAGTTCATTGATAGTATCAGGTGTGCCACCCTTTTCCTCTAATTCAAGCTTTTTTTGTGCGTCCTTGACTATCTTTACACCTGCCTGATTGAATAGCACAGCCATCTTCTCTTGTGCTTCTGTAGAACCGAGCTCCGCAGCTTTTACTTGGAAAGAAATTCCCCTTGTAAGTTCATTAATAGTATCAGGTGTGCCACCCTTTTTCTCTGATTCAAGCTTTTTTTGTGCGTCATTAACAATCTTTACACCTATCTGATTGAAGATCATAGCCATAATTGACTTATGTTCTTCGTTATTGACGATATCAAGACCTTTTTCTAAAATACTAAAAGCCGTTTCTGGATCATTTGTTCGAAGGGAGTCTATCAAAACTGGGTAAACAATTTGCAATGCTTTTAGAGGATTTCCCATTTTATCGTACAATATTATCAGATTGTAAAAGCTTTTGGCATAATCCGGATGTTCTCTCCCCACTACCTTTTCTCTTATGTCCAAAGTCTGGCGATATAAAGGTTCTGCTTTAGCATACTCTCCCATATCTTGGTACAATACCGCCAGATTATTAAGATGTAAGACATAATCAGGATGTTCTTTTCCCACCGCCTTTTCTCTTATATCCAAAGCTTGGCGATATAAAGGTTCTGCTTTGGAATACTCTCCCATATCTTGGTACAATACCGCCAGATTATTAAGATGTAAGACATAATCAGGATTGCTTTTCCTAAATATCTTTTTTTTTGTAATATCCAAAGCCTGGCGATATAAAGACTCTGCTTTTTCATACTCTTTCATCTTTTTATACAACTCTGCCAGATTGCCCAAATTCATGGCATAAACAGAGCTCTTTTTCCCCGATACACTTTTTTGTATATCCAAAACCTGGCGATATAAAGACTCTGCTTTACTATATTCTCCCATCAACTGATTCATTAATGCCAGATTGTTCAAACTTGTTGTAACATAAACGTTGTTTATTCCAAAAGCACTTGCTAATTTTGCCGCTTCTTCAAAATATTCAGTTGCTTTGCTAAAATTGCCTTGTTCATATAATTTCTTACCCTCCTGATTAAGCATGTTCCATTTCTCGATCATTTTACATCAGTCTTTATTATCAACTATGAACGGGTTAAACCTTAAGGTCTTCTGGCAGTACGGACATTTGAAAAGAAGCCTTGGATTATCCCACGCTTTGGCAGGGAGTTTCAAGCAGGGAGATTGGTCAAAGGATATATTGGCGTCTCGATTAATAGCCGTTATGACTTCTAGGATTTCATCCGCAACCAGGAAACGCTGGCCGCACCACTGGCAATCGGCTTTAATCTTATCTTCCCAACAGCCATTTTTTTGCCCAAATAATAGTCTGTATAACCAATTATGAATGTCGCAACATAGCCAAATCCGAAGTGAGGTTACTACAGGGGATTTTAAAGAGAAATTGTGAGGTGTTATTATAATGACTTCACCAGCATATGTACCAAAAGCAAAATGTTTGCTTGCTTTAATTTCTGATATTGCATATACCGAACTACTTGCCGGATACGCAGCAATGCATTTCCCACTTTCAATATCCCAAACTCTAAGGGTTTTGTCCCAACTTCCTGAAATTACTCTCTTACCCTCTGGAGTAACTCTCACGCTATTGACGGCGAATGTATGGCCCTTAAGAGTCTTAATGCATTTCCCGCTTTCAAGATCCCACAACCGCAAAGTCTTATCGTGACTTCCCGAAATGACTATCTTTTGGTCTGGCGTGACATCTACACCAGCGATAAGTTCTGTGTGTCCTTTTAGAGTCTCAATGCATTTCCCATTTTCAAGATCCCATACTTTAAGGGTTTTATCCGCGCCTCCCGAAACTGCTCTCTTTCCGTCAGGAGTGATGGTAACACAATAGACTCCGAAGTTGTGGGCGGAGGAAATTGTCAGAAGCAATTTCCCAGTTTCGAGATCCCACAACTGAAGATTCTTATCAATCGCTTTTCCTCCTGAAACCACTCTCTTTCCGTCAGGAGTGATGGCAACACAAGTGACTCCTTGCGTGTGAGTCTTAATTTTCCTCAAGCACTTTCCACTTTCAATGTCCAAAACCATTATGGGCTGATTCCCACCTCCCAAAACGACTCTTTTCCCATCTGGGGAGATGACAACACAAGTGGTAACCTGTTTGTAAGCTTTAATTTTCCTCAAGCATTTTCCACTTTCAAGATCCCAAACCCTTAAAGGGAAGTCTTCATCAATGTATATATCTGGTATACTCAGAGACTGATTTTTGAGATTTTTGGATATCTTCTTAAACTCCTCACTTGGACTAATTTTAGAGTACATCTCCGTCATCGACATCACAAGGGGCAACAATTGATCCCCACCTCCTGAAACTGCTCTCTTTCCGTCAGGAGTAATGCTTACGCTATTGACCGAGTATGTGTGCCTTTCAAGTGCAGTAGGACTGTTTTCACTTTCAATATTCCACATACAACTGCTTTTATTATCCCCCACATCAGCCACTATGACTTTCTTACCGTCAGGTAAGATGCTCGTACTACCAACGGCAGCATCTTCTGAGGCTCTCATGATTGTCGTTAGACATTCCCCTCGCTCAATATCCCATATCTTTATGGATTTATCCTCATTTTTCTCCCACATACCTCCACTTCCTGAAACTGCCCTCTTTCCATCTGGTGTGATGTCCACACCAGTGACCCATGATGAATGTCCCTTAAGCCTTTTAAGACATTTTCTGTTTTCAAGATCCCACACCAGCAATGTCCCATCTTCACTTCCCGAAATGGCTCTTTTCCCATCAGATGTGATGCACACACTAGTGACTGCATCTTTATGCCCTTCGAGTGTTATACCTTCCCATCTTTCAAGATCCCACACCAACAATGTACTACCATAACTATTGGAACCATAACAACCAGAAATGACTATTTTTCCATCGGGGGTAGCGCTCACAGCGGTAACGGCAATTCCAAAAGCCCCAAGTGTTAAATATTTACCACTCTCAAGATCCCACATCTTAAGGGAACCTTCTACTCCTCCTGAAAAGGCTCTCTTTCCATCCGGTGTTATGCACACGCTTTCAACTCCATCTGTTTGTCCATCAAATGTTCCAATGCATTCCCCTCTTTCAAGATCCCACAATCGCAGAGACTTATCATCAGAAGTTTTCCAAATATCCCCACTTCCTGAAACAGCTCTTTTGCCATCTGAGGTAATGCTCAAGCAAGTAACTCCATCTGTGAGCCCTTCGATTACTTTTAGGCATTCTCCGTTTTTGATATCCCAAAACCGTATGGTATTATCTAAACTCCCTGAAACAACTCTTTTTCCATCCGGTGTGATACTCACGCAAGTAACCTGATTTGTGTGTCCTTTGAGCGTTTTTATGCATTCTCCAGTATCAATATCCCAAACCCGTAGGGTTCCATCACTGCTTACTGAAATGACCCTCTTTCCATCCGGTGTTATGCACACGCTTTTAACTCCACCTGTATGACCTTCGAGCGTTTTTAGGAGAACAGGATAGTGACTATAATCAAGTCGTTGTGATGGGACTTGCAGAAGCAGAATATCGTCAATTTTAGCATCAACAATATCCTCTGCTGCGCTAGCGACAGGACCAGAGTTGGCTGAATTGTAAGCTTGCTGCAAACAAAAACCAGGCATAGAGCCAAACTTCACCAAACCATTGCTTTCAGAATTCACGAACTGGGAAAAAGTACGTATCCTATCCAGGCGCGTGGGGTTCTTAATTATCTTGTCGTTATCTTTCCTGATTTTTTCTTCACTCCATGGTTCAACTGAAGGGATGATCTGCGGAAGAGAAATATCTTCAAGCTCTGGCAGGGGGTTGTTTTTTGGATTGTTTGCATGTTGCTCGCGAGCATCATTCCAAGCCTTTGCGTAAGCGATCATCTCTTCAGCGTATCGTTTAATACGTTTCTCATGTTCTTGCTCTTTCTTCTTTTCTTCCTGAGATTCAGGCAAGGCATCCAAAGCGGTGTCGTAGTCTGCAATCAAGTCATACGTCATACCTGCTGCACATTTAGCCTCTATAAAGTGCAAATCACAAAGGGTTCTCTCCACTTCATCCCACTGCTTTGCCATTATCAAATGAAATGGAAGTTCTGCAACTTTGCGACGGTTTGGTGGATTATGGTGCTCAGGCTTATCTTCTGTTTTGCTTTTTCTCCATAACAGAAGCCCATAAAAATAATCAGCAAGTATTCTATGCCAGCCTTGAGTTGTCCACCGTGATTCATCTTCTTCAGAAACAAACCTTTTCAATGCTGCATTCTTGAAACTCTTATAAAAGAAATCGTACCGCCCATCCCGTCTAGCAAGGAAATGCCGCACCTGACGGAGAAAGAGGTGAACGGTGTCTGAAGCATCTTCCATGCTTTTCTTGTTGTCCAAAGCCTGAACAAGAAGGCTTGTCAATTCCTCACCAGAAAGTCCGTTCCGTGCATGTGCCAGCAAACCAAAGATAAGAGGCACCACCTCTTTTGGCTCAATAGGAGAATAAGCAGGATCATGCTCCAGCCGGTACAACACCCCCTCAAACGCAGAAAGCGGCGTATCGCCAAAATCAGTTCGTATCTTTTCTCCCAGGCTATCAAAAGCGCCAAAGACCCGCAGCTCTGAAAGCACTACCTTAAGATAGAGGGGGTTATACGCCGAAGGTGAATCAATCAAGGTTTCAATATGCTCTTTATCCAGTTCCTTGAGATACTGAGACAGGTATGCCTCTACCAGCTTCCAGCGATCCTCTAGCTTTTCAAAAGGTTTTACCTCAGCCACTTGTACCCTACTTTTATCATGGGCAAAATTGTTGTAAAGCTCTTCAGCATCCTTTTCTCCCCGTGTGAAGCTTACAATCAGCTTGATGTTTTCAGGCAATTGCCTTGGTAACCAGGTCAAATCTGACAAACCCGTCTCAAGCTGGTTGATCGCATCAATAACAATAACTGTTTTACCCTTTTGCCCGATTTTTTCAAGCAATTCAGACAATGCATTTCTAAGTTTTTGTGGATCATCAGGTATGTCATCCTTAAGTTTGCCGCTTACTTCCTTTATCTCTCTGAGTAATAATCGTAAAAGCGAATAAACCGTAGTAGAGCCGTCACTTGCTCCGATAGAACGGAAATGGATGGACTGATCGGTTTTAGTCTGAATGCATGTACGACATTTATCCATCCAGTTTGCAAGCAGTGTGGATTTGCCCATACCAGCTTCAGCGGTGAGCACAAATAGTTTTTTGGAATCACTTTCTACATATTCATCAAGTTTATCAAAATCGTCCGTCCTTTTGATAAAACCTTCGCTGTTGATAAAGACAAACTGCTCCTGCTGGTCTATTTCTTTTTGAAGCTCATCCGGGTCGTCCACTTCTTTGTGATCGGGGAAGTGTTCTTCTATCGCTTGAATGAGATCATGATAAATTACATCGCCAAATTCTTTACCGTTACATTTAAAGTTTGCCAACCTGCCTTTGGTTAGCTTCTGGTTAAATTCCTTCGCTTTTTCCGCTTCGGATGGGTTTTCTTCAAAATCCAGTCCTGTAACATGAACATCCGCACGATTAAACCAATCTTCTCGCCATTCTTTCCTGTTTTCTTCTAAAGTAGCAGAACATTTTAGCGGTATTTCAATTTCAAGAGTAATTAGATTATCCGACCATTGAGCATCGTAAAAACGACAAGACCATCTTCCTTCCTCTATCTTTCGTATTAGCTCGTCTTTTTTTCTTTGCAGCTTTTTCCGTTTCTGCTCATCTGCTTCTTTAGCATCGGAATAAATTCTCCCCAAATACGATGGTTCATCGGGCAAGCACTTGAGATATGAATCCTCACGTAAATAGAAATAAGCAAATTCTGAGGGATAATATCCCTTTTCTTCAATTGTTTTTCCTGAATGAAACGGTGATATCACAGAATGAATGACTTCAAGTTCTGTCAGCGAAGTACCTCTGTTAACTGCACCTTCAAGCTTGGGATAATCCTCGAACGTTTCATCGGATATGTCTTCGCGACAAGGTATCCAACCATACCGCTGGCCAAGGAAACAGATAAAAAAGGGTCGGCACTCATCAATCCTGTTCAAGCACACATTAACCACATTTCTGTTCTGTGTGGCATCAGCCTCTGTCACACCCCACCGTAGATCAACATCGACCATGTGGAGCTTTCTTTTATCACACCATTCGCTTAATTTTGGAAATACCCGTTTAATAAGGTAATCACGCTCTGCATGCATGTCATTGAACGTGCTACTGATAAAGATGTAGACTTTTTCCCATTCGACAGGTTTGGTTTGGTTTTGCATAGCCTATCCCTTCATCCTATGATTTGTGTTCGTAGGCTTTATATCCAGCCTCCCCGAGCAGTTCCGGAATAACGCGAACAGACTTACGGTCGTAATCCTGTATCTCCTGAGAAAGCACCTTCCATGGAACCAGATAGGGCGTGGTCTTCTCTTCTATATTCTTTTCACCCTCTTTGTAGACCCATCCCTGCAGGATCTTCTGCCAGTTCCACCGGGCATGTTCCATCTCTGCCATCATTTCGAATTGCTCCTCATCCAGCGTGAGCAGCGTTGATTCAGCATCTTTTTGCAGGCGCTTAACCCCGTAGCCAATACTCCTCAGTAGTACCGGAATTCTTCTCGCATAATCGAGGTTCGCCTCCTTCAAGTCGTCGGGCAGGACGTCGAACTCAACCATCGATGGGTTCGTTTCAGGCGTATCCCCTTCTTTGCCACGCTCTTCGAAATACCTCTCATGAACTATCCGGGCGAGGTGATCGACTATGTAAGGATCATCGAGCTCTTCGACCTCTTCCATGCGGTATATCTCGTAGCCAAGTTCCTTCAGGATTACCGGGATCGCATAGATACTCTCTCTGTTATATACCTTGATGTCATCAGGAAGTTCATTGAAGCTGACCAGATACGGGGTGATTTTGTTACCAATGTCCTTTTTCTCGCCATATACCCATCCCAGAAGCCTCCGTTCCCGGCAAAAACGATCATGTTCCATACTGGCAAGCTTCTCGACCTCTTCATCCGTTATGTCGGGCGTGCGTGCGGTCCTGCCCGGAGGAATCTTGCGGATACCGTGGTTGATAGCTCTGAGCTTGTTGGGAATGTCTTCTGCAGCATCGATGTTGGACTGTTTAAAATCTTCCGGTAGATTCTCAAAAGATACCATGCTATCAGAGGATGTCCCCTCAGCCTCACGATGCTTTGCATAATCCTCATGGATGAGCTTGGCAACAGGCATGACCATATCCTCCTCCTTCTGCAGATAAGAGGTTTCTTCAGGGTTCGGCAGGTCCTGCAGCCGTAGCATCGATTGATACCGTTCCATCTTCGTCAAGAACAAGAACTCATCCGCATCCACATGCAGGTCGAGCTGTTCTCGCACCGGAAGAGCGGAAAGATCGTACAGTTTCTTGCCTTCGAGGCGGCTCATCTCGATCAGGGCTTTCATGGATCGGGTGCCATGCTCATACTTCGTCACGTATAACATTGCCCGCAGGACTCCTTCATCAATGTTCAGCTCACCTTTGTAGTTTAAAAGCCCGGAAGCTCTTGGTTCATTCTTTAGTAACGTTCGCAGTATCTTTGCTCTGCGAATGGTGAAGACATCATCGTAATCGTTTTCCCTGCGCTGGCGGTTAGGTCCCATGACGTTGATATGACCCCGGAGCCGGCTGATGAAGTCGGGTCCTTTGGCATCCCGAAACGCCTTCTTTGCATCTTCTTCTTTCACATCTTCCCCTGGGGTCTGCGATTCATCATTACCTTCTTTGAATGAGACCGCGGATGAGTCGTTCTCAGGGAGGTTTCGGACGAAGTTTTTGTAGGTAGATTTCGTGCCGCCTGCAAACACAAAGATCGCGTTTCCGATGGGATGAGTGGATTCTCCGTCCCTGAACTCGCCATCCTGCATGGGTGCCAGAAAGTATTTTAGCCATCCGAGGCGCTGGTCATCCAAAGCCGAATCGAATTCATCGAAGAAGACGAACGGCACCTTACCTTCGAGGACGATGTCTCGCACGTCATGGAATGCAGCGACCAGATCCTGATAGTTGCCAAATTGGGAGATGTTGAATATTATGCGTTTGAGTTTATCCTCATCTTCATCGATATCTTTGAGTATCTGCTTAACACCAAACGATTTACCCGAGCCAGGTGGACCAAAGACCGCGAAGCACAGAGGTTGTTTGGGTTTGGGATTGACAAGAAACTCGATAATAAGCTCCCGGATCGCACTGTAGCTTTCTATCTCGGCACGATCGATGGTAGTTAATTCGCCAAATACACCCACTGGCACACCTTCCAAACTTTTGTCTCCTTTGATGACGATCTCCTCTGCCACACGCTGCCATGTGTTGCGGGTCTTTTGATGAAGGATCCGCCAGAAGTTGGGGTCAGGATCCTTCAGATCTCCGGGACGCTCGATAGGGCAGGAAGTATAGGTAGGGTTGGCGCTGCTCTCCGCGAGTGCCTGCTCGGTCGTGTATTTGATACCAGTGTCGGTCTCAACGTATCCGGCTTCAAGAAGCGCACGCGAATAGCCAAGCCCCTGCTTGATTCCAGCCTTGATACCATAGATGCCGTCTTTTACCAAATGTCTGACAATAGCTGCAGTGAAGATCGAGGTGAGTCCCATCATACCCCCATCAATCCGGGCAGTGAAGCCACCCTCAAGCAAGGATGGATCGAAAATAAGTGTAGAATTAGCATTCTTTCCGCCGTGATGAAGGATAGCGCCGTCAGTACCAAAGAGCACTATGAGGTACGGGCACTGCTGCAACTCCTTGAGTTCATTCAATCTATGTAGTTGAAACACAAAGTCTTTGGCAGTGCGCTCCCATGAGAGCGACTTACTGATATGTACTCCACTGGTCTGGCGGAGATCGCTGGCGTTGATAATCATGATCAGGTTATCAGGAGAATTCTTACTCACTTCCTTCAAGAGCGCACCCGTGTTGAAAGGGCTACTCATCTTGTAGATGATGATGGGATCTCCCATACACTTCAGGGCGCCATGCCACATATCCTTGTGATCTTGAAACACGTTACCAGCATCATCAAGCACGATGATATCAGCATCCTTGAAGCCATTTTCTGGCGGCAGTGGCTGAGGCAAACTGGTTCTGGGACCAATATATCCAAGTGAATTACTGATGCGCAAAACATTCTCCTCACCGCCTCGAACCTGGAACCTGTCCAGCATCGCATTGGAGTGAATGACCTTCTCAGGTGGAATATCCCTCAGCGGTTCTGGCAACTGTGGTCCTGTCACTCTGGCTGGGATTCTTTCTGCTTCAAGCGACTGCCTGATGAACTCGGTCAACAATGCCGCACCACCCGGGAGTGCGTCGGCATGTGATGAATGTGCAGGCGCAAATTCTCGCTTTTGTCGCTGGCTTTTATAGGGTACATAAACCAATCAACAGTTACATCTCCGGCAACCACTATCGAGTGTTTTCCATCAATCATCTTCGTCCTCTCTTCTGATTTGTACTGCTTTTCTAACTTTGAATGTAATTTTTAATGAATAAATAAGTTTGGTTTTAACTTTATTTTATCAGCTTTACATCGCTATACGATGAAATCTGTTAAGAAATACTGCATTTTGAGTGTACTTATAGTAGGGCTGGCTGTAGCGTAGTGTATAGGTGACAAAAAAGCGCTACAGCAGTTTACTGAATACTGACATGGGGTGGACCCTATCAAGCTAAGAAATAAGATATTTCACAGTCAAGTTAAACTCAGATAATAATGTGTGAGTTATGGAATGTAAAAACAAAAGAAAGAAACCATTTATATTAAGTGCATTATTCCCTTTAGATATATTGAACATTTCTTCTGATGATGAATTGCCTCAGGGGAAATCAGGTGATAATAGTAATCATGTGAATCTCCTGTGGTTATGAGGTTAACAATGTCGGGAACAACAAATCAGAAACTAACCTGTCAAGAATGTAATTCTGAAAATGTCAAATTCAGTGAAAAGCGGCAGGCTTACGTTTGTGTTGACTGCCTTCATGAATTTACTATTATATCCTCCGGTAATCCTCGCATATTCATCTCCTATGCTAGAGATGATGGAGAAGAGTTTACCAAGAAGCTGCGTCGCTACCTTGTTGAGGAGCATGGCTTTTCGGTTTGGCAGGACCGCACTGAAATGCAAGTGGGAGAAGATTGGTGGCCACAGATCGAATCGACCCTGAGAAACGAACATGTGGAGTACCTTGTTCTGGTAATGACACATGCCGCAATGACATCAAAGATGGTGCAAAAGGAATGGCGGTTGGCAAGGCAGGAAGGTGTGTGTGTACTTCCTGTGATAGCCTCACCTGATCTTGATATTGACAGCTTTCTTCCCTGGATGCGTGCTACTCACTTTGCAGACCTCAGTGTACCTGAGGAGAAAAAAAGATTTATCAGAATACTTGAAGGCCCGTGCCAGACCCAGCGTGTGCCATTTATGGTAGAAGATCTTCCTCGGGATCTTGTACCACGAAAAGATGAATTTAAACAGATAGTATCAAGTTTACTGGATACGCAGCGGGAGGAAACAGTTGCAATTACTGTTGCGCTGCGAGGGGCTGGTGGCTATGGAAAAACCACACTTGCCCAGATCATATGTCATGATGAGCATATCCAGGAGGATTTTTATGACGGCATTCTCTGGGTGACGCTGGGGAAGAAGCCAGGCGATCTCACAACATATGTGGAAGATTTTATCCGTATCCTCAGTGGTAAACCCTCAGGATTAGTAAATCTTCAGGCTGCAACCGCCCGTTTGATAGAGTTATTAGCCGATCGTCATATTCTCATGGTCATTGATGATGTGTGGAATAGCGCACATCTTAGACCGTTTTTGCAGGGCGGCCCCCTATGTGCCCGGCTGGTTACCACACGGAATCTGGATACTGTGCCTGCCAATGCCAGAAAAGTTGATGTGGATGCCATGCAGAAGCACGAAGCAACTGCCCTGATGGGGGCCGGTCTGCCTTCAGGTCACGAAACAGACACAAATAGGCTTGCAGCCCGGCTGGGTAAGTGGCCGTTATTGCTCAAACTGGTGAATGGTGCACTGCGCCACCGTGTCCATAATACAGGCCAGGAACTGGCCGATGCTCTGATGTATGTTAATACTGCATTAGATAAACGCGGCCTTACATTTTTCGATGCCAGGGGCGCTGCTGCATGGAATCAGGCAGTGGAAAAAACCCTTGGGGTGAGCATTGAACTTCTTAAGCCTGATGAATGTGTCATGTATGGCGAACTGGCCGTGTTCCCTGAAGATGTGGATATTCCCCTGACCACCCTGGAACAACTCTGGAGCAGGACCGGCGGACTTGATGAATTCGATACAGAAGATCTGTGTGATCGTTTGATGCGACTATCATTGTTACTGAACTTTGACCCTACCACACGTCATATCCGCTTACACGATGTAATTCGACAATACCTGATCCAGAAGCGAGAAGACCATCTGCCCCAACTCCATAACCAGTTTCTTGAAGCCTATTCATCGGATATTCCCCGATGGTCTAAGCTCCCTGCCCAAGAAGCATATCTGTGGAATAATCTTGCGTATCATCTCATAGAAGCCGAAAGAGACGATGAACTACGGCAACTGCTCCTTGATTTCGATTGGCTACAGGCAAAGCTGGAAGCTACAGATGTCAATTCTCTGATCACCGATTATGATTACCTGCCTGATGATCACACATTGCGCCTTGTACAGGGCGCGATCCGTCTATCCTCACACAGTCTTTCTAAAGATAAGACTCAGCTTGCAAGCCAGCTTCTGGGCCGTCTGCAATCGTTCCAGGAACCTGAGATACAATCAATGCTGGAACAAGCCTGTACAAGCAAAAAATGTACGTGGATGCATCCCCTTACCGCCAGTTTAACACCCCCGGGTGGTCCGTTGATCCGGACGCTGGAAGGCCATACCGGGGGAGTCAATGCTGTGGCGGTGACGCCCGATTGTAGATCTGCGATCTCAGCATCAGACGACCAAACCCTGAAGGTCTGGGATGTCAAGAGCGGAGAAGAATTGCGGACACTGAAAGGTCACACCAGTTGGGTCATGGGAGTTGCTGTTACGCCCGATTGTAGATCTGCGATCTCAGCATCAAGCGACTACACACTGAAGGTCTGGGATATCAAGAGCGGAAAAGAATTACAAACATTGGAAGGTCATTGCAGCTCAGTTACGACGGTTGATGTTACGTGTGATGGAAAACTTGTTATTTCAGCATCACGCGATAACACCCTAAAGGTCTGGGATATTGAGAAACGGAAAGAACTACAAACTTTAAAAGGTCACACTAACTGGGTTAACACAGTTGCTATTACATCTAATGGAAAACTTGCTATTTCAGCATCGGGCGACCGGACACTTAAATTGTGGAATATCAAGAGCGGAAAAGAACTGCAAACACTAAAAGGTCACACCGATTGGATCAGTGCAGTTGCTGTTACGTCTGATGGGGAACTTGCTATATCAGGATCACGTGATAAGACACTCAAGGTCTGGAATATCAAGAGCGGAAAAGAACTGCAAACACTAAAAGGTCACACCGATTGGATCAGTGC
>LGVF01649485.1_pt2 | contig 13770 bp, 7 predicted proteins | sample 469901 | NCBI WGS metagenome assembly LGVF01 (sample SAMN03893561, study PRJNA290197) | marine sediment metagenome | material: sediment; isolation source: combined push core samples #3730, #5133, and #5579 collected at Hydrate Ridge | place: Pacific Ocean: Hydrate Ridge | reverse complement strand
AACGAATTAGTAAAAGATGCAATATCTGTCACCTGCAAATCTATATCTGTAAGATTTGGCAACTCATTAAGTGAATTAGTAATAGATGCAATACTTGTATTAGATAAATCTATATCTGTAATAAGTGGTAAATTAATAAATGAATCCGTAATAGATGTAGTACCTGTCCCTGATAAATCTACATCTGTAGTCACTGGTAAATCAACAAATGAGCTATTAATAGACGTAATACCTGAATCAGATAAATCTATATCAGTAAGATTTGGTAAATTATTAAATGCGTCTAATAATTCACTCTCTCCGTTATTATCTATTGCATCAACAATTATTAAATTATCCAAATCACTTGTAGTTGCGCCACTGATGACACTAAAATTATTTATACTGTTTCCTGATAATTGTAGTTGTTGTAGATTAGGGTTTCCTAATATAAAGCTAATATCCGTTAAATTATTATCTTCAACAAATATATATATAAGATTTTCTAATTGTATAGAGTCCGCATCAATTACGTTTATATCCATCTCAGAAAAATCAACAACTTCAATATTTGAAAGCCCTGAAATGCTATTATATATTTCGATATTATCGTCAAGTTCAAATCCAAAAGAGAAAAACTCAAAAACTTGAAAACTTCCTCCATTCATTTCTATTTCTGATTCTTCAGAAACAACTAAACTATCTAAATTATTGAAGGAATCTCTAATAACACTTATATTATTAGGATTTCGATCTATAAAATCTAATTCATCTTCATCTTCTTCACTAAATATAATAAGTGAATCAAGTTCTGGTAGATTACTTATTCCAGCTAATTCAGTTAATCCATTATTATATAGAATAAGCGATTCTAATGTTTGATGTCCTTCAACACCAGAAGTATCATCTAACGCATTACTATGTAAATCTAAAATGCTTAAATAATCCCACGAAGTGCTTATATCAGGGATAAAAGTAATATCATTATTATTAAGATCTACCACTTCAAGATTTGGAATACCTAATAAATCGGTAAAATCTATTATACTATTATGCGATAAATCAATTGATGTTAATCCTGTCATACCAGATAAATCATCAATATTCATTATGTTATTATTGTGGATAAATAACGTCGTAATCCCAGTATATTCACCTATTGGTGTAATATCTGTTAACTCATTATCATTAATATGTAACACTTTAAGATTAATATCTCGACTCCTTAATCCTTCAATTGAAGTTAGATTATTGAAATCTAAATGTAAATTTTGTAAGTTTGAAGCATTTTCCAGACTATCAAAGTTTGGACTTACACCTACACCATTACAACCTAAATTATTATGGCTTAAATTAAGCGTTACTAAGCTGTGCAAATCATCAAGTGTACTAATATCACATATCATGTTATTTTCCGCATCAAATGTTATTAAATTGATTAATCCACTTAAATCTTCTCCAAGTTCATTAATGTTATTATTAGAAACATCTAAATATTCTAATTCCTCCAGTTGATTAATTGAAGGGAAACTAACAATTTCATTGTCATTTAAATAAAGACTGGTTAAATTAATCAAATTATTTAACCCCTCAATATTTACAATACCGTTATTACTTAAATCAAGATTTGTAAGTTTTGTCATCTCTTCAACACCTTCAACACTCTGCAAAGTCATTGTTTCAGAAATAACTAATGATTTAATTTTACTTAAATTTTTAAAACTATCAATACTTACTACACTAGTTCCGATCAATTCAATACTTTGAATATTACTCAAAGCACTAATCTCACTTATATCTTTAAAACTTCTCCCTATAAGTGTTAATGAAGTTAGGTTTTGAAAACACTGAATTCCACCTAAATCAATTTCACGATTAGGATCATCAATTTCAAATTCCAAATTTATCATTGAAATAACCGATAAATAAGTAGTCCTGTTAATAGGTCTACCCATTTCAAAAAGAAGTTCATATAAATCCTTACTAGCCGTGCTTGCAAAGCCAGAATATGTTTGACAATATTCTGGTAAATGCTCATTTTCAGCCGTTTTACTACACGAACTAAAAATAAGAATTAATGTAAAAAGTAAAGTAAGAAATATAGCTTTTTTAATCTTTTTCATCCTACTCTCCTCCTCTTAAAATATCAATTGGCTTCGTCTCAGCTAATTTGCTAACATTACGATTACTTAGGAATCCTAATAGTACAAATACAACCACTACATAAAACGCTAAATTGAAGAAACTAATACTTGTTAATGTACCATCGCTACCGATACTTAATTTCATACCAGCAAAAGTAATTACACCACTACCTTGATTAATAATATTTAAAAATGCCGTATTAACGAAAATGTTAGCATAGTAAATCATAACAATACTCATAACAGCCGCTAAAGCAATTTCAAAGAATATTTCAATAAAGAATAACGTCTTAATATCTTTAGCAGTCGACCCAACACTACGGTATATACCTATTTCTGGTATTCTTTCACTTAAAATAACTTGTAGTAAAATATTGAAGAAAATAATACTAATAAACATCAATACATTGAAAAATATACCAAATAAAATACTAATACTATTTAAATAGTGATAGCTTTCACTGTTTACCTTGCATCCTGAATAATCGGTAATTGTAAACACATCACCAGTTATTAATACCTCATCAAAAGTAGTTCCATCATTCAAAACATTATCGATTGTAAAGATTGCGCATGTTTCTCCTTGTTCAATACGTTCTTTTCTAATTACTTCAAAATCATCAGCGTAGCCTTTACTTACTTCAAATTGATGTAATGGATATGCAAAGGCTTCACTAGCCACGATTCGAGGATCATTGTCTTCATTAATTCCACTTTCTAAGTTAATACTATAATATCCAGTAACATTTTCAACCCCAGCTCCCGCGATAAATAAACGATCATAAGTATCGGCATCCATATAGATTATAGCCTCGTTATCATTTTCAATAATCGCTGTTATAGTCATTGTTTTTAGTTGTATTTGATCCCTAAATACTCCATCTCTAAACACAGCAACTCCGCCATCCGTCATCGCTTCAGCATAAACTTCTCGATATACTCTTTCTATATATAAATCGTCACCTTCGTCAGCAAAAGCATCATTTTCATCCATTACGTAATAGATTGCATTACTTCTGAATAGAATATCAAAGAAATCAGGATCTATTTGATTCACTTGAGCTTTAAAATCATCAATATAATCAATAAATTCATCAATATCATCGAAATAACGATTATATTTTTCATCTTTTATAATATCGTTACATTCTTTTTGATAATATTCACTTAAATCATCATAGTTATAACAATAATCAGGGATATACAATTCAAGATATCTAACATCCTTTAGTTCTCCTGTGAATAATGGGTTATATTCAACAATAGCCCCACCTTCTAGTTCTACCAATAAATCCAAATACTCATCAACATTATAAATTCCTTCCTGAATTGCAAATGAATATTCAGGAACTTCAATTGTTGTATCTACAAAACTAGTTAAATTAACAATATCGTCATTTAACATAAAATATTCACGATAAAACTTTGTTGTAACCATTAATTGATCATGATCCCTTGGATAAAGACTACTTCCGATAAATAGGTCTTTATAACTATAATCCTCGACCTTACTAACATCAAATAATCTAACTTTATAATCACCAAGCAAGTCTGGACGAGATGGATTTTCAACCACTCTTTCAACACCTAATGCTGCATCTGAAAAAGCTACATCTGCACTATTCCCAGTAATAACCTCACTATCAAACTGACTAAATGCTGAATTATATTCACTCAATAAGTCATTTGTTGCTACTTCATAATCATTCAGGCTAATTACATCATCAAGCGGTACAAGACTAAAAGCATAACTATTAGCTTTATTTAACGCTTCAAAATAAGCATCATAACTATCTGATACTCCTCGTTCTATTCCACTAAACAAAATTGTAAAACTAAACGCTAAAGCTAGCGATAAAGCAGTAAAAAACGTTCTTAAAAGCTGTGATCTTATTTTTCTAAAAGTTAACTCAATCTTATCTCTTAAACTTAAATTAGTTGGTTTTGTTTTTCGATAAACATTTTGATATGTTTGTTCAATATCCTCACGAATTAAGTCACTAGTAAAGCGACCTTCCGTTAATTCAATAATTCTTGTCGCATGTTCGCTTGCTATTCCTCTATCATGAGTTACGACAATAACTAGACGTTCTTTACTTAACCCTTTAATTAATTCAATTACTGTCTCACTTGTTTTATGATCTAATGCTCCAGTCGGCTCATCAGCTAAAATAATTGCCGGATCTTTTACTAAAGCTCTTGCAATCGCTACACGTTGCCTTTGCCCACCACTTAACTGTCCTGGTAATTTATTAATATGATCAATTAATCCTACATGAGTTAGGATTTGTTTTATTTTAGCATCTCTTGTCTTTCTATTTGTTGAATGTTGATATTTTAAGGCAATTTCAACATTCTTATACACACTTAAGTATTCTATTAAATGATATTCCTGGAAGATAAATCCTATTTTCTCATTTCTTATTGCATCCCAATGACCTTCATTAATCGAAGCAATATTATTTCCTTCCAAAAAGTAATCACCGGAATTTGGCGTATCTAACCCACCTAAAATGTTTATAAGTGTTGATTTACCACTACCACTTTTACCAACAACAGCTACAAATTCGCCACGTTTAAAAGACGTAGTCACTTTATTAAGTGCTACTATTTTTCGTCCTTCTTGTGTTTCATAAACTCTCTCAACATCTACAAGACGTAAAATAATATCTCCGCGGCTCATTCATCTCACCCACTTCTTAAAGCATCGATTGCCTTCATATTAGCTGCTTTAAAGGATGGAACTAGTACACTCACAAACAAGAATGCAACTGCTCCTGATATAACATATAAACTAAATGCTATTTCATAACTAAATGTATCATTAACACCAAATATACTTTCAAATATAGTTAAATCAACAACAATGTATTTGTAAAGCCATTGAAATCCTATTGCTATAAAGGCGTAAATAATCGAATTTAATATAAATATCCTAATAGCTGTTTCTACTGTTTCAAATACAAACATATTTCTTATACTTTTCTTACTAACCCCAATACATGAGTAAATACCAATCTCTCGTATTCTCGAAACGACACTCGAAGCTACAATATTAATATCAATAGTTCCACTGATAATAATTAAACTTACAAAAATGGCCATATACATATAATAGAGCATTTCTTCCAATGTTTTTGCTTCATTATATTCCCGTAATTGATAATTATTAATTTCAGCATCAATGTGTTCACTCAAAAGATCAATATTAATTCCTAATTCGACATCTTCAACATAGAAATTTAAGTAATGATCATAATATTCATCTACTCTTGTATATCCTTTGTCAACTCTTAAATCCTCTATATAAGCTTCGAACCCATTATTAGTAACAAATATATTACCTGGATAATTAATTCCTTTGTAGTAACTATTTAAAACACCACTAATAATAAACTGAGAACAGCCTGTACCTTGTTCTTCTCCCTCTTCAGGTTCAGGACCATTAATAATATAAGGAACAGTAATCTCGACATTTTCATCTATTATTGTTTCTCCGCATATATATAGCGATTGTCCAATAAAATCATTTAGGCTATTAACTAAATCACCAGAGTATCCAACATTATAGAGACTTTCCAAACTATATCCATAAAATCTAACAAGTAAAAACTCACTACTTACAATAATGTGCTTATCCTCTACTGGATATCCACCCACCAAAATCTGATCATATAAGTAGAAGTTATCTTTATCTTTAGGTAAGGACACCATTTTCGGACTAAAGACTCCATTATTATACGTTATTTCAGGTGGTGCAAATGGTAAGAATGAATCACCATTAACCAAATACATTTCCTGAACATAATGTTCATAATAATCATCAGCTTCAGCAACATTGGGATATGCCTCTAACGTAGCAACAAGAGGATTTACCGTTCCCATGTCTACTTCGTTATAATCAGTCACAATATATTGTCTGTAATTATTATTTATATCGAATAAATTGAAATTATATGATGTAATATTCTTCATTACGATGTTTACAATAAGAAGCATGCTTATACTAATTACAAAACTCCATAAAATACGACGATTTATTTTCTTTTTCTGTTTATAGTTCTCACGAGCAATCTTTCTTGTAAAGACCGGATTATTTGCAACGTATTTTCTTTCAAGTGGAACAAAGTGTTTTTTTCCAACTTCTAATTGTCCTTCAAGCTCTGGAAATTGCTTTAATAAGCGTTTTTTTAGTCTTCTAGAAACTTTTGTTTCATGAGTTAATAAACGGTTCGTTGTATCTCTTACAACACTATTTTTCTCTTTAATTATCTCATCACTAATTACTTCACCATCATGTAATCGTACTACTCTTGTAGCATTTTTATACGCTAAATCTTCATCATGTGTAACCATAATAATAACTCTACCTGCTGCAAATCTTTGAAGTAGTTTCATTATTTCTATAGCAGTACTGCTGTCTAGCGCTCCTGTTGGCTCATCAGCTAGAATAATAGTTGGATTAATTATAATTGTTCTAGCAATTGCAACACGTTGTCTTTGTCCACCGCTTAACTCGCTTGCTAATTTAGTTTCTAACCCTTCTAATTCGACTTCTTTTAACAGTCTCTTGGCTATATTACGAGCTATATTATTATCACTACCTGTTAAAATTAATGGTAAAACAACATTTTCCATAACCGTTAAATGATCAATTAAATTAAACCTTTGGAAAATAAACCCAATTTCAGTATTTCTTATTTCACGCCATTTAGCATCATTAAACTTATCAACATCCATATCATTAAACAAGATTTTACCATGAGATTTTAAATCTACACCACTAATCATATTTAAGAATGTTGTTTTTCCACTACCACTCTCACCTAAAATAGCGATAAATTCCCCTGGTTCAAATTTTAATGTTACATTTTTAAGGGCAATAAAATCACGTTCTTTAGTTGGATAGATTTTTTCTAATTCCCTAACTTCAATCATAGATTATCACCATCCCTTATTGCGCGAATAGTGTCGATATTAGATATTTTTTTACTAGATACTCGACGAATAATAAAACGATAAATAAAGAAATAGAATATTAATGAAACTGTGAATATTACTAAATTATTCATAATAAACACATCAAATAAGTTAAAATCAAAGAATAATCCCAATAAAGGCATATAGAAATGACTTATAGGTGCATCAGTAAAGAACTCTAAACGACTTAGTATAAATAATACAATTAGAAAACTACCATAACTAAATACAGCAACAAGCCTATTTTCAATCTTTACCATATCGTGAATATCATCATAGCTTGTTCCTAGCACTCGTAAACTAGCTAATTCCTTGATTCTTCTTCTTGTGGCGGTTTCATAGATATTCCCGTATAAATTTATCAATACGATACTTAAAGAACCTATTGATACAAATAATACTATGTACACGACAATATAAAGCACTACCATAACAATACTTCTTATTGCATTTGTACTTATACTACTAATAAGTAAATCTAGATTTGTACTTTCCATAAAAGAATTATACGAATTATTTGTTTCTAATCTTTCAATCATGTTAACAAATGTATCTAAGAATGGTAAATTATCAATTATAAATCGCGGTACAACAACATATACCAGTGATAATATACTCCCTGATTCACGAGCAAAACTACTTACTAAAACTAATGAATAACTATCTCCGGCAGCAGTTTCATAAAACTGATTGTTAAAAAGATGTCCATATTCATTATATATTATTAAGTTAGTACTCTCTTGATATGTTAATCTAGAAAAATCACCATAGTTTTCTAACATATCAATATACTCTGAACTCTGTTTTAATCTTGCGTATGCATAATCCGCTTTAACGAGTAAATCAACGGTTTCCCGGTCACTAATATTACATGATGGACATAAATAATTAAACTCATCACGGTCACTAATAATATGCATATGTTGGGCAATATAGTATCGTAATAAATCACCGTAAGTTAATCCCTCAAACATTTCATTATCAACCAAATCACTTAAGAATATACTACTTGGACGCTCGTTTGCTAAATCAGCTTCAACATAATCAGCAACTAAAGTACTTGCATCATTAAGTGTTGTTATCCATAAATCAAATTTTTCTGTAAAATCAGCTTTAATTGAGCCTATATAGGCTGTTTCAAAATCAGCTAAAATACTATCGATATCATATAAATCATAGTTTAACAGTGATATTTCAGCATATTGGATACTTTTAGTAAATTCACCAATACTAGCATTATCTACTACTTCAAAATTAATATATTCATCTGCTTCTTGACTAAATACAAAACTAAAGTTTAATCCCGAACTATTTGCTATATAAACATCTTCTCTTATCTCCAAATAAGGATTAATATCACCATCAAAGTTAATTAATCCAACAATATCAAACTCTGTAGTCACTGTTTCATAGTTAACTGTATATGAATTTCCTTCATCTTCGAAAGTTATTATATTTTTAGTTATCTCAATTACACGATCATCCTCATCCAAAGCAAAAAAGGCTTCACTTATCATGGTACTTGGTATTACTTCCATTTTATTACCATGTTCATCCTCAAAATCACTAGGATTAAGTATTTCATAATCAAATAAATAGGCAACAGGTATTACTACTTCTAAAGCCGCAATTGGTAATCTGCTTCCTTCTAACATATGATCATTTAATATTTCCGCATTACTTTCTGAGTAAACATAGTTAAATTGATAAATCAAGTTACTTTCTAAATCAGAGTTCATAAACTCCGTTACATAAACATACGGCTCTGGGAAAGTAACAATATTTTGATAAGTATACTTTAAATCTTCAAATATGATATCATTATTCTCTTCTTTTAAGATAATACTAGAATTATTGTAATAAACACTAAATACGTCTTCTATTCCTAAAGTATTTAAGCTCTCTTGTATATATTTTATTTTTTCTTGTTCATATTGATATTGAAAATAAGGATCAAGAAATAACTTCTCAAAGAAGCGGTTTTCCGCTATTTCAGTTTGTGAAAAATCATTGATAAAATAATCATCAATTTCAAAATATAATTCACTTTCTCCCTCGATCATCTCATATTCTTCCGAAGCAAAGAAAATAACATTTTCATTATTCATTGTTCTTGTATACATCGCTTTTTCGTTAAATCCACCAAACGTTTCAGTAACAAAGTTTAATCCAAATACGATTGTTAATAAAAATACCGTAAATATTAATGCACTAAATAGATGTAATCCAATATTTCTTAAAAATGATTTGTTAGCATATCGTTTCTTCCCATGAAAATCATCACTCGTCTGCAAGAAGCGATAAATCCTTGTATTAAGCTTAGAATTACGAATTCTATCTATAATCATTAATCTTTTCTTTTCTTCATCTATATCGAATCTATCATTATTATTTAACCTAAAGTCTTTTAAATCGACTCCTAAATCCTTAAGTACAGTTGCTTTATTCTCTTCGGTTATTTGTTCTTCAATATTGATTATTTTCTTAATTTTAATTTCATCTTCATCTAATTCTTTATCAATGATTAAATCAAGTTCATCTACTCTTACTTTACTTCTATCAGTTATTAATTCATCTTTTAATGTATACCCACTTTTTAATTCAATAACGCGTGTCCCATAATCACGGACAATCGCTTTATTATGCGTTGCAATAATCAAAAGTTTTGTTCGGCAAAGATCTCTTAAAAGTTCTAATATTTCATTAGAAGTTCTCGAATCTAACGCTGCAGTTGGTTCATCTGCAATTATAATATCCGGGTTCTTTACAAATGCTCTTGCAATTGCAACACGTTGTTTTTGTCCTCCACTTAATTCATAAGGGAATTTATCAGCATGATCACGAAGTCCAACTAATTTTAATGCATGTAATGAAGCTCTTTTTCTGCTTCCTGCGCTTACTACACCAGTTACCCTTAAAGCTAATTCAACATTTTCAATCACAGTTAAGTTGTTTAACAATACATAATGCTGAAAAACAAATCCTATTTTTCTCTTTCTAATAGTGTCAATTTCACGTTCTGTTTTTTCACGCATACTTTCACCATCTAAAATAAAGTGTCCAGCATAATTACGATCAAAACCACCTAAAATATTTAGTAATGTACTTTTACCACTACCACTTTTACCTAGAAGTACAACTACTTCCCCTTTATCTAATTTATAATTAATATCACTTAAAGCAATTATATTGTAATTTACGCTCTCATAAACCTTTGTTAAGTTCTTTAGTTGAATCATTCTGTTGCCAACATTCTAATTGTATTACTATGTGATATTCGATAAGCAGGTATTAAACTTCCTATCATGAATAAAACAAGTACTGTTATAAATATCGGTAATATATGAGCGTAATGAAGGTGGAAATCAATATATAAAGATTCTGTATTTAATAAAAGTGAGATTAAGGTTCCGTATGTTACTTGTACTGCATTCCTAAAAAATTCATAGTAATCAGCATATAAAATAAATCTAAATCCTAAAACACCATTTAGTAATAACATTAAAATAGCTGTGTACACTAATGTATCCTTAAAAATAGCTAATGTAAACTTAATAGGACGAAGCATAAATAGGATTCCTATTTCTTCTTGAGAAGCTCCAAAAGCTTTTAAAACAGCGATTTCCTTCTTTTTGTTCAAGATATTTATTGTAAAAACAAATAAATATGAAACAATACAGAAACCAATTAAAATATAGAGAACAAACTGAATCAAAATTGATATATTTTGTTCTAAGAATTGATATATAAAGTCTAAAATTATATTTCGATCAGCTACTTCGTTTTGAACAAAGAAATTTAAATATTTCGTCGTAAAAATATCTAAATTTTGATTAATAACACTAACCACAATAAAAAAAGTTAACGAAAGACTAAACGTTCTAAACGTATTACCGAATTTTTTCTTATCAATATCCATACTCAAAAATGAATACTTCAATAAATTGTAAAATCCTGCATGTTTTTCCTTTAACTTTTTCTTGTTTTCAGATCCCTCAAAAATGAAATCCCCTATAATTTCATCTTTAACTACATTTCCATCAACTAACATAATAATACGATTACTGTATTTTTTTGCAAATTCCTCATCATGAGTAACCATGATAATAGTCCTTGTTTTTGATAATTCTTGTAATAATTTTAATATTTCAGTCGCAGTATAATCATCTAATGATCCCGTTGGCTCATCACAAAGAATGATTCTTTGATCATTCACAATTGCTCTTGCAATCGCTACACGTTGCTGTTGCCCACCACTTAACTCAGGAGGACGAATCTTTGTATACTGTGCTAATCCAACTTGTTCTAAAGCCTTAACAGCTCTTAACCTAGCTTCTTTAAAGCTTATTCCATTTAAAATTAAAGGTGTTGCTACATTATCAAGAACACTCATATCTTTTACTAAGTTAAATTCTTGAAAAACAAACCCGATATAATTATTTCTTATTACATTAATTCGCTTTTTATTTGCTTTTGAAATATCTTGTCCATCTATTACAATTTTTCCTTTATCATATTCTAATAATGTGCTTATTACATTCAAAAGCGTAGTTTTTCCCGATCCACTTCTCCCAAGAATCGAAACAAAACTACCTTCTTCAATATCTAAATTAATGCCTTTTAAGACATGTGTGGTGTTATTACCATTGGTATAACTCTTATGTAATTTCTTGATGCTAAGTACGCTCACGAGATCACCACCTTCTCCAATATATATAATACTAAATTAATGTGTATATTTAATGAATTACTTTAGATTTCTCTCAGCTTCAGTAATTCTTAGATAGTTAGGATTTAAGCCATGGATATCTTTTACACTTATTAATAAATCAGATTCAAGAATTTTCAAGATATTTGGTACCCCATTACTCACAACTTTATACTCTAATCCTATCGAGTTTTTGTAATCTTCTAAATTAGTTAATTCTTCTTCTTTAACTAATTCTAGCCGTTTCCCTTTATTAATGTATAATCCTAAAAATGAATTCCCTCTTCTTGCATCAATTTCAGGTATAATTAATTTCTCACCATTATAAGAACTAGCTATTAATGCTAAACTACTAATTGTTTTAACTAATATGTTATTATTCCATCCAAACATCTTCGCAACAACAACGCCGATTCTAAGACCTGTATAGCTTCCAGGACCTATTCCGATAATAATTTCATCAATATCACTTATTTTAAGGTTATTAATATTGAATAACCTTTCTATCTCAGTCATTAGTTTTACAGAGTGATCGTTATTTCCCACTTCATAAAACCTTCCAATTTCAATAATTCCATCAAAAAGAGCTATATAAAGGTATTTGGTCGCGGAATCAATTACTAATCTTTTGCACGATTTTTTCATATTTTCCAACTCCCTCAATCTTTAACAATCTCTTTGATTCATCAATAATTTCAATTTCTATCACTAATCTTTCTTCAGGTATACTCTCAATAATATTCTTATACCACTCTATAACACAAACATCGTTGCTATAAATATACTCTTCAAGATCATAATCAGCACCAATGCCGTTCAATCTATAAACGTCCATATGATTAAGATTTAATTCTCCTTCATATATTTTTAGTATTGTAAATGTAGGAGAATTAATATTATCAGTAAATCCCATTCCACGTCCTAGAAACTTTGTAAAAGTCGTTTTACCAGCCCCCAAATCTCCTTCAAGACACAAAATAAAGCCAGGAAAAACTTCTTTACTCACCTTAAGTGCAAACTCATTCATTTTTGTAATATCTTCAATAATAATTTCTTTGTACATAAAATCACCTTTATCAAAATTTTTCTATAACTAGATTATATCATAATAATTATATATATAATATATTTTAATATGTTATAATTGCATAAAGGAGTGATTATTGTGGACTTAATTCTATATAATCCTAAATCAAAAAACAGCAAAGGAAATGTTCAGACACATAAATTAATCAAATATTATAAAAAAAACAACATTCCTTTTAGATTAAAAAGCATTCTAAAAATAAAAGATTTAAAAGAATTCCTTGAAAGTAAAAAAAACATTAGTAAAGTAATATTATTAGGTGGAGATGGAACTATCAACAAATTTGTTAATAACGTATATGATTACGACATAAAACAAGACATCTATCTAAAGAAAAACGGATCTGGAAATGATTTCTTAAGATCACTAAAAGATCATGATCAAAATCCACAATATATTCTTGAAAATATACTTGATGATAATGAAAAGCATTACTTCATAAATGGAACGGGAATTGGCATAGATGGGCTGATTATCAATTATGTAGATAGTGCAAAAAAGAAAGGAAAACTACGATATTTCCTCAATTCAATTAAAGGGATAATTAACTATGTTCCAGAATCCTTAGATGTTGAAATCGATGGGGAAAAATTACATTTTGATAAAACGTATATGATTGTAGTAAACAATGGTCGCTTTGTAGGTGGTGGAATGCAAATGACACCAGAAGCAAGGTTGGATGATGAAAATCTTGATGTAATGATTGTTCATACAATACCTAAAATCTTCCTTATGTTAATATTCACAACTATCTATATTGGATTACATACTAAATTCACTAAATATGTATACTATAAAAAATGTAAACATGTAAAAGCTTCGTTTACAACCCCTCAGATTACTCAATCAGATGGCGAGAAAACTGCTGATAT
>LGVF01009550.1_pt1 | contig 13770 bp, 13 predicted proteins | sample 469901 | NCBI WGS metagenome assembly LGVF01 (sample SAMN03893561, study PRJNA290197) | marine sediment metagenome | material: sediment; isolation source: combined push core samples #3730, #5133, and #5579 collected at Hydrate Ridge | place: Pacific Ocean: Hydrate Ridge | reverse complement strand
AAACAATTCATCGGCAGTGATAAAGTTGCGCTTATCCTTGGTGACAACATTTTTCATGGCCATGGACTTCCCAATATACTCAGGAGGTGTAATGACTTTGAAAGCGGTGGTATCATCTTTGGATACTTTGTGCGTGATCCCGAGCGTTACGGCGTGGTGGAATTTGATCACCAGGGCAATGTCATAGGGATCGAGGAAAAGCCGAAGAAGCCGAAGTCAAAATATGCTGTTCCAGGCCTCTATTTCTATGACAACGACGTCGTAGAAATAGCAGAGGGTCTTAAACCCTCTGCCCGTGGAGAGCTGGAGATTACGGACGTCAATTTGGAGTATCTGCGGCGTGGCCGGCTCAGGGTAGAGCTCTTGGGGCGGGGATTTGCCTGGCTTGACACAGGGACGCATGAGTCCCTCCAGCAGGCTGCAAATTTTGTGCAGGCCATTCAGGAACGACAGGGACTCAAGGTTGCGTGTATTGAAGAAATCGCCTTCCGTCTTGGCTACATAGACGGGGAGCAACTCAGGGCCCTTGCCAAAGATATGCTGAAAAACGAATACGGCCGATACTTGATGGAAATCCTTGAAGAAGGGGAGATTGAAAGGAATAACGATGAGATTTACTAAGACGTCCCTCTTTGGTGTTCTTCTGATTGATCCGGATGTATTCAAAGATGATCGAGGATTTTTTATGGAAACCTTCCATCAAGCTAAATATGGAAATGCAGGGATAGACCGTGTGTTTGTGCAGGACAACCATTCCCACTCCAAGCGAGGGACGCTTCGCGGGCTTCACTATCAACTCAAGAATGCTCAGGCCAAATTGGTTTATGTAATTACAGGAGAAGTATTTGACGTTGCAGTGGACATACGGCACGGATCGCCTACGTTTGGACAGTGGGAGGGAGCCGTTCTCTCTGCCGAAAACAAGCGCCAGATTTTTTTGCCGGAGGGCTTTGCCCATGGCTTCTGCGTCCTGAGCGAAACCGCTGATGTAATATACAAATGTACCGATCTCTATTCCCCCGGGGATGAGTATGGGATTTTCTGGGCAGATCCGGTAATTGGTATTGATTGGCGGATAGAAAATCCGGTCCTGTCAAAGAAGGACAGCCAAAATCCAAACCTGAGCGAGGTGCCGGAGGATCTCTTGCCTGTTTACAAAGAAACGTAGGGGCTTTGTTCCTAACCGCACTCGTTGCATTTTTTGGCATCTTTCAAAATCGAGCAAAAGTAGTTTACACTTTTTTCGAAATGAAGGCCTGGTTTCAGTGTTCAGGTTTCATGTGTCGGGTGTCAGGTTTGCGGCATTCGCCTTGAAAACAGCACAGTTTTTACGTTTCTCTTTCCTGACACCTGAACACTGACACCTGAAACCTCAATGCAACCAAAATGCCGGAAAAAAGTGTAAACTGACTCATGAAGGATGCCCATTTTTTTCATAGTTCCTTTGCCCATTGTTGAACGGCTTCGTTCAGCAATTCATAGAAACGCGGAGAACCGCCTACACCCTTGCGACCAAATACAAAATTGATTTCTGAAAGAAGCGCCTCGGGCCGGCGTCTGTCAAACAATACGTCAAAGGCAGCCAGGTTGATGTTTGTCTGTGAGCAGAAATCCTGCACGCACTTTATCCCCTCGTTTTTCAAGTCAGGGTCAATATCGTGGTTGATCACCGCACCGCGGCCCACATTATTACGAAACTCCCCATGCTTGTGCTGACATCGCCAGTAGGCCTTTATTATCTTGCCGATGACCACCACACGCAGGTCACTTCCGCCGTGATGTATATAGGCTTGGGCAATAAAGCGCCTGGTGGCATGGAGATAGTCATCGGCCAGGATCTCAAGCCGTGCCACAAGGTCACGCCTATTTCTGATAAGGAAAACGGCCCAACCGCCGCCACCTCGGTCCCCCTTTAACACAAAGGGGAACGGCATGAGCGGTTCGTGACCTTTGAAATGCCGATTCTTGAAGTCCTCTACTGATTCATAAAGGGTGGTTTCCGGATGGGGGGCGTTAAACTTTCTAAAGAGCAGGATGTTTGCGTATTTTCCCTCGTAGCCGAACCGGTGGGTATAATCCGGAAAGAGGCGGGAACAATGGGTGCGGCAGAATGCGTATTGGTGGGCTTTAATGCTTTGGGTGACCACAATGGCCCGGGCTGAGGCGATTGTCTTGAGCGCTTGGTCCGAAAAGAGACCCTTTATCGTGAGCCGCAGATTGATGTCTGCCTTGACGCTGGGATGGAACGACAGGATCACAGGCTCAGGCCTTGCCTTTTGAGCCAAAGGTTGACTGCCCTGTCCACGAGTTCATAGTACTTAAGAGAGCCTCCCATACCTCGTCTGCCAAAAAAATAGTTGATCTCCAAGAAAAGTGGTTGGGGTGGTTTTTCGTTATGTGAAAAAAGGAGATCAAAGCCTGCAAGATTAATCCCGGTTTTCGCACAGAAATCACAGACCGTGGTCTTTGCTGCCTCCTGGAACTCGGGATCTGAGTCGTGATCGATAACAGCCCCTGTCTCAAGATTAGTCAGAAATTGTGATGCATCTCGCTGCACACGCCAGTAGCTGAAAAATTCTTCTCCAATAACCACTACGCGGAGACTCCGACCACTTGAATGGATGTACTCCTGAAGCAAGAACCCTTTCTGTCCACTTTGCTCTATGAGTTGAGCCCTTTTCAGGGCATGTTCCAAGGCCTCGGGTGTCTTGAGCAAGAAGACCCCTTCGCCTTCCCCGCCCCAGTCGGATTTGAAAACGCAGGGAAAATCCAGGGGGAATTCGTGAGTCTGTTTCCCAAACAGCTCGTAACAGGAAGCTACTGTCTGAAAGGCATAGGTGTGAGGAAAGGGGGCGCCAACCTTTTGAAACAGCCGGGTCTGGCCGAGTTTGCCCGGAAAATCAAAACGGGCGTCATAGTTGGGAAAGACCTTGGCGCAATACTTGCGGCATAGCCTGTAAAGGGCTTGACTGCATCCCTGCGGGAGGATGACTGCCCGGGACAGGCAAATGGCGGCTTGATCCTCATCATTTGGCATGCGGCCGGCGCACAGGATATTTTTGTGGGCCACAATGTTCGGATGAAATGACAGGACCATGTCAGTATCCAAATCTTTTGATCGCCGAGGTATCATGTGTCCAGTTTTTTTGAACCCGGACCCATAACTTCAAAAATACCTTGCAGCCCACCATCCGTTCAATGTCCATTCTGGCCTGTTTTCCGATGCGCCTGAGCATGCTTCCCGCCTTGCCAATGATGATCGGTTTTTGGGCCTCGCGTTCCACGTGTATGGTGGCCTGGATATCGATGAGGCTTTTTTCAGGGCGCTTTTTGAAGGACTCCACTGTAACGGCCACACCATAGGGGATCTCCTGACTGGTCAGGCGGAATACCTTTTCTCGGATCATCTCCGCTGCGATAAACCGTTCCGACATGTCCGTGACACTGTCTTCCGGGTAGTACTGTGGCCCTTCAGGAAGCACGGCAACCATCTCTGCTACCAATTCATCAATCTGGATACGTTGCAGGGCCGAGATGGGAACAATGGCCTTGAAAGGATAGGCCTCATGCCATCGGCCTATGAGGGAAAGCAGTTCTGCCTTTTTCACAAGGTCAACCTTGTTGATGGCGAGGATGACCGGCAGGTTTCCTTTTTTTAGAGACTCAAGCACGATCTCGTCTGAGCTGTTTTCCGGGGACGCAGCATTTGTGATAAATACAACTATATCTACATCTCCCAGGACCTTCAGGGCTACCTCTACGATGCGCCTGTTCAGAGGCCCCTTGGCCTGGTGAATACCAGGTGTGTCCAGAAAGACAAGCTGGGCTCCGGGCAGATGGGCCACACCCAGGATGCGGTGGCGGGTAGTTTGTGGCTTTTGCGATGTAATGGCGATCTTTTGCCCGAGCAGTTGGTTCAACAGGGTGGATTTGCCGACATTGGGGGCGCCAATAATTGCAACAAATCCGGATTTGGATGGGGATGGCGTTTCCATTGTTCCAGTTGGGAGGCGTAAATATTCGGTTAACCCGTTTGCCAGTTGTCCGGTTCACCGGTTGGACAAATAAAATCCTTGGTGGCAAACAACCTCAGAGTTCAAGGAAGCAACAAGATCTCCTTCAGATGTATATTAACCGAAGAGCATCCAATTTAGAGACGTCCAATCATGCCAGTGAAAGCCCGATGGTGTCAGACCTGGCGCTGGCGCGATCAAGCTTGACCAATATAGTGTCTTCCGGCCTGAGGTCTGCTCCGCAGTTTAAGGGAAGCGAGTATTCGATTAGATACTTTGTCAGGAGTATGAGATACCCGTGACGCCGTTTTTCAAGGACCAGGGCCTCTTCTTTTTGTCCCACATGAGATGCAATGTGCTTTAGTATCCAGTAGCGAATGCGTTCTCGCTGAAGGAGAGTAATGTAACGCAAGGGCTGTTCGGCGGCCTGGATAATGAATCCGAGGTCTTCATCGGAATAAGGGGCCTCCAGTCCCAGGAGGCCCCTTATCTGGCGCTGTGAGACCAGATCAAAGTACTTCCGTAAAGGAGAGGTCACTGTCACATAAACGTCCAGTCCAAGACCTGCATGCGGTTCTGGCTCAAGCCCTATGATGACACGACTCAAGAGTTTCCGCTGCATCCAGTTTTGAAAAAGATTTCCGCCATCTTCGTCAATGATATGGGCCCGGGGTTCCAATTGTGATCTGTAGATGGTTGATTGTCCGTGGTCTCGGAAGAATCTGGCTGCCAGCCAATTGGCCAGGATCATACATTCAGACACCATGAAGCGGCTGGGGCTTTCTCGATTTATTTGGGTTATTGAGATTTCTCTGTTATTGTTTATGCAGACATTGATCTCAGGGATCATAAGTTGAATGGCGTCGGCATTCAAGCGGAACTCGCGAAATTTTTGAGCCAGTTTGTATATTGCTCCAAGCTCCGGATCTTGATCCACGACCAAGTTGGCATCATAATAGGTCATCTGCCGGTTTACGCTGATGATACTGGGAAAGATCTCGAAATCCAGGACCCTTGCCGAATGGTCGAGACTGGCCATTATTGTTATGGCATTGCGATCTTCACCCTCTTTCAGGCTGCAGAGGTCTTCTGTCAGAAACTTGGGGAGCATTGGGATGCGTTTGTCGGGCATATAGACGGAGCTGCCCCGGAGCAAAGCTTCTTGGTCTACTGGAGTTCCCCTTTCCAGCAAATGGGCCACATCGGTTATGTGTATCCAAAGTCGAAACCTATCACCTTCCGGCTCAATACTGATGGCATCATCGAAATCGAGCGTTCCATGCCCGTCGATTGTGATGGTTGACAGATAGGTAAGGTCTCGTCGGCTTCCATCCGGCCTGGCCTTTGTTTCTTGAGACTCAAGCTGCTTTATGGTCTCCATGGCCTCAGGTGGAAAGGTATCAGATATCCCGAATCTATGGAGGTTCAGGTTTTCATCATGATTCCAAATTCCCAGCTTGACAAGGATGTGAAACGGGCCATCCTTCGGATCCAGACCAGACTGTGAAATGATTTTGTTACCAATGTCATAGTGGGGACTCACCTTTCCAAAAAGGAAGAAAGACTTCAGTATTTCAATAATCTCTTTGTTCTCAGGCGGGACTACCGGATGCTGGGCCTTCAAGACCTCGTTTATCCATTTACTCGCATCATCAATGGTACGGGCCTTTCTGGCTTCGAGGGCTGCCTGGGCTGCAATGTGGGCCACTCGTTCAGGGCTGTTTGGGAAAAAACGATTGCCGTCAAACTTGAAGTAAAGACGATCCTCAAAAAGAACCCGCATGACAGCCGACGTGTGGTCGCTGCTGATCTCGCCATCAAAGGAGAATTCTGCCATGGTCGGCAGGTCTATCCATGTTGCCTCGGTGTTAAGGACCCCCCAGAGCGCTTCAATGTCAATATGCTTTTGCAACTGCTTTCTTCTTGCAACCGCGGTTTTCAGGCGGTTGACAAGAGTGTCTCTGCCTATACCAAGATCAAGGGGCTCCGTGCCGGCGTGTGCAACCCGTTTTTCTGAATGACTGACCTCGCGGTTGTGCTCGGTGAGCATACGAAGCTTCTGATTCTTCTTGCCCAAGACCACAGCGCAAACAACCATTTTGCGATCAATATATTCAACGATACTTCCTATCTCCATGATTTGCATTGATACCAACAGGGTTGAAGAAAGTCAACATAACTGTCATCAGTGGAAATCATTTTGACTCTTCCTGTTCTCTTTGTTAGCAATGCATATTGATGAAATCATATCTGATTCTTAAATCCTACTTCGTAGAAAGAAGGGCTGTTATCCTTTTTGGTATTTTTTCCCTGTTTGTGGTTGACATCCTTCAACTTTTTATCCCTCGCATCATCAAATGGGCTGTGGATGACCTTGCATGCTATTGCGTGACGGGCACAAGGCTCCTTCGTTATGGTCTCTACATTGCGGGCATTGCCGTGTTGATCGGGATCTTTCGCTTCTCTTGGCGGCGTTGTCTCATAGGAACCTCGCGACGGGTGGAGGAGGGGATACGAAACCGCCTCTTTTTCCATATTCAGACCATGTCTCCATCCTATTTTGATGAGACCAAGACCGGTGACCTGATGGCCCATGCCACAAATGACGTCCAGCATGTCAGGATGGCCGTGGGAATGGGGATGGTAGCTCTCACTGATGCGGTTGTTCTGGGCCTTTCCTCCATTGGTTTTATGCTCTACATCAACGTCACCCTTACTGTGTTTGCTGTTCTGCCTATGCCGATTATTGTGGTGCTGGCGCGTGTCTTAAGTCACCGCATGCATCACTTGTATAAGGATGTTCAGGCATCCTTTTCTAATCTGACCGAGGTGGTCAGAGAACGTTTTGCCGGCATCCGGGTTGTGAAGGCCTATAATCGGGAAGGGGCAGAAGCCAAGAGGCTTTCGGAAATCTCAAAAGAATATTTGGGCAGGAATCTTCGGCTGGTCCGGATTACAGGAGTGTTTCTTCCCGGGATGATGTTCTTTTCAAACATGAGCGTGGCTATTGTGCTGTATCTGGGCGGCCGACAGACCATTGATCTCACGATTACGCCGGGTGATTTCGTGGCATTTATAAGCTATCTGGGTCTTCTCACCTGGCCCATGATGGCGATGGGATGGGTCATGAACCTGATCCAGCGAGGAGCTGCTTCTCTGGACAGGATAAACGTGATCCTGGAAACCAGGCCTGGGATTGCCGGTCCCAAGAGGTCAAGTGTGGTGAAACCCCTTAGGGGAGACATTGTTTTTGATGAACTCGGTTTCAAGTATCCCTCAGGTCAGCATTGTGCCCTTTCAAAGCTCTCATTTTCAATAAGATCAGGCCAGACTCTCGGCCTGGTTGGACCCACAGGAAGTGGCAAAACTACCCTTTGCAACCTGATTCCAAGGCTGCTTGAGGTAACTGAGGGACGGCTTCTGATAGATGGGACGGACATCCGTCAGGTGCCGCTCCAGATGCTGCGATCGCACATGGCAGTCGTCACGCAGGACGCATTCGTCTTTTCCGGCACTATCCGAGAAAACCTGTGTTTTGCCAGGGAGAATGCCTCTGATAAAGACATGATACAGGCTGCTCGTGCAGCCCATTTATATGAGGCCATCATGGGCTTCCCAGATCAATTTGATACGATTATTGGAGAAAAGGGGGTTATGCTCTCCGGCGGTCAAAAGCAGCGCCTTGCTCTTGGACGGGCACTTCTTGTGTCAGCGCCTATCCTGATCTTGGATGACGCCCTGAGTCAGGTGGATACACAGACCGCTGGTCTGATCCAGTCCACGATTCGAGGCCTTTCACCCAAACGGACCGTTGTGATGGTTTCACACAGACTCAGCCATGTGCGACACGCTGATCTTATTATCGTGCTGGAATCAGGACATATGATCCAGTCTGGCAGCCACGAGAGACTAATGGCCACAGAGGGGTATTATAGCAGGATGTATCGCTGGCAGGAGGTTGAAGAGGAACTGAACCGCAAATAACGTGAAACGAATAACAAATAACGAAACCTATGCGAATTGACTACGGATATTTTGAAGAGGATCAACTGGGCAAGCCATACAACGTGAGGATGCTCAGGAGGCTCTTTTCATACGTCCGCCCATACAGATTGTTGTTCTTGCTTTCTATCGGGCTCGTTACAGCCATTACGGTACTTGACCTGGCGCTTCCCTATCTCACGAAGACAGCCATTGACCGGTACATTGTGCAGGACATCGACATCCAGGATGACGGGCTTGGCGTTACAGAGCGACGGCGGTACTATGTCGCCGACCTGCATAGGCCGGAAGTTGAAAGGGTGGTCAGTAAGTATTCCCGGTTATTTGAGGTTCGGTGGCCTTACGCAATGATCCTCTACGAGGATCTTTCCAACCTTGACAGGGCTGACCTCAAGCATCTCAGGGCGGGGGATTATGAGGGCGTGACCCTCATTGCCCTGATTTTTGTTGCGGTTGTCATTTGCCATTTTGTTTTCAGCTTTGGCCATGTAATCATCATGGAATATGCCGCCCAATCCATCATGCACGATTTGAGATTGAGACTTTTTGAACACGTCCAAGACCTTTCAATGGCATTTTTCACTAAGAATCCCGTAGGACGCCTGGTTACCCGGGTTACGAGTGACACTCAGAACCTCCATGAATTGTTCACTTCTATTATCACAGTGCTTTTTAAGGATATATTTCTGCTGCTTGGCATTACGGTGGCACTTCTTGTCATGAACTGGCGACTTGCGCTGATTTGTTTCTTGATGCTTCCGTTTATCTTCCTGGCCACGGCCTACTTCAGCCGTTTGGCCCGGGACGCGTTTCGTGATCTCCGGGTTAAGATCGCTCAGATCAACTCAAGGCTGCAGGAAACCTTTGATGGCATTCGTATCATCCAGTTGTTCTCGCAGGAGACAAGAAGCTACGAAGGCTTTCGCAAACTCAACCATGAAAACTACCTGGCAGGCATGCGGCAGATCAACATATTTGCCGTGTTCATGCCGGTCATCGAAGTGTTAGGCTCAGTGACTACGGCCCTGGTCATCTGGTACGGCGGACTGCATGTCCTTTCCGAAAGCCTCACACTGGGGTCGCTGGTGGCGTTCATCGCCTATATGAGGATGTTCTTCAGGCCGATTCGTGACATTGCGGAAAAATACAATATCATGCAGTCAGCCATGGCCTCCTCTGAGCGAATTTTTCTGCTTTTTGATAACGAGCAGCGGATTCCCGAACCAAAGATCGACAGTCGGATATCAGATGTGGCGGGGGGGGCTTGGCCGGATGGTGAACTCCTAGGAGAGGACAGCNNGGGGGGGGGGTGGCTGGATGGTGAACTCACAGGAGAGGACAGCCGAGGGCGCATTTCCTTTGATAAAGTCTGGTTTTCCTATGCGGGAAAAGACTGGGTCCTCAAAGATATCTCCTTTTCGGTTCGCCAGGGTGAGACTGTGGCTATTGTGGGGCCAACCGGGGCCGGCAAATCGACCCTCATCAATCTTCTTGAACGTTTCTATGATCCGATCAAGGGGGGAATCCGGATCAACGACCTTGATATCCGCGAGCTTCCCAAGGCGGCGCTGCGTGCTCGTATGGCCTTGATTTCCCAGGATGTCTTTCTGTTTGCGGACAGTATTCGAAACAATATTACGGAAGGAAACCGGAGACTTGTGCCCGAACACGTCAAAAGCATTTGTGCCGCATGCAATCTTGATCGATTGATTGGAGGCCTTCCTCACGGGCTCGATACAGTACTGACAGAAGGGGGCCGCACCCTGTCATCCGGTGAGCGTCAACTACTGGCCTTTGCCAGGGCCCTTGCTCGAGATCCCGAGATTCTGATCCTTGACGAGGCGACCTCAAGTGTGGATACAGAGACGGAACGCTTAATACAGGAGGCAACCTTGAGACTCATGAAAAACCGCACGGCCATTGTTGTGGCACACCGGCTTTCCACTATACGGCACGCCGACCGTATCATCGTCCTTCACAGGGGGCGTATCAGAGAAGTCGGATCCCACGATGAACTGATGATCAGGAGGGGGCTGTACTATCAATTGTATGAGTGGCAGAGTATGACTTAAGCATCCTGTTCCGCCTATTCCATCACTTTCTTTTTACGGTACTGAATATAGGCATTGCGAAACGCCTCATATGGTTCAAGGGCCGCATCCTTCAGAGACTCGTAATCGCCGATCCGCAATGAAGTCTGGTTCACAGCGTCGACGGTTTTGATCCCCATGGACGCCCCGAAGGGTCTTACGTAGGTTACTGGATACAAGAACCAATCCCCGATTATCCCCACGGAGTCGCGCAAAGTGGAGGAGCCCAGGATTGGCCACACAATGTAAAATCCGTTACCGATCCCGTAACTTGCAAGGGCCTGGCCCAAGTCCTCCTCGGTCGTATTCAGCATAGGGTATTTCTTGGCCGGGTCCAAAAAGCCAAGGACCCCTGCCGTACTGTTTGTCAAGAAACTGGCCAATTCCATCCATGCCTTACGCACCTTTCCCTGCAGGATGCAGCTTGCCATGCGGATGGGCGTGGCAAGGTTGTAGAAGAAATTTTGTACACCGTTTCTAACCGGCTTTGGCGTCACGGCCCTGTATCCCCTTGCAACAGGCTTTAGGAGCCAGAAGTAGAACTTGTCGTTGAAGTGGAACATGATTCGGTTCCAGGGAGATAGGGGGTCTGCCACTTGTACTACCTCTTCTTCAGGCTCATCTTCCAGAAAATCGAGATCGTCATCGAGAAAATCCTCATTCACGTCCACACTGTTCGATTGGGTCCGGTCTAATACGGCAAGGGTCGTTTCCTTGTTGTGATCAAATGACGCATTTGACGAAGCAGATATAGGGACGGAAGCAAGTCCGTCAGCAGGCCCAACTGAAGAAAAGGCAAGAAGTAGGAGCGCCAGTGTTAGACACTTCAACTGATTCTTTCCTCCTTTGCCTGTTTTAACAGCTCAAGCTTCTCTTTCAATCGTTCGATCAGCTTTGCCGGTGATCCGTTAAGCAGGATCTTGTTGAACTGGGTCCGGTAGTTTTTTACCATGCTCACTCCCTCTACCCTCACATCGTAAATCCTCCATGTGTCATTTCGTAGCCGCATGCTGTAGTCTATGGGAATTTCCTTGTTCTTCCTGAGTAACTTGGTCTTTACCAGGGCCTTGGAGTCAGTGATCATATCTTGGCTTAGATAAATGACCTTTTCATCCTCGAACTTCCCCTGTATTCTGTTAAGATATGTATTCTTGAGCAATTCAGCAAAGCGATCTGTGAATTCCTGTCTTTGCTGCGGTGTGAAATTCCTCCAGTTTCGGGCAAGGGTCCGTTTAGCGATCTCCGTAAAGTCAAAGATCTTCTGGATGGTTTCCCACATTTTTTCCCTTTGCAATTCCTTGTCGGTGGCGTCCTGATACCGGGGGTCTTTTAGAATGACGATGCCCTGGTCCATGGATCTCTTTAGTGAATCAAGCGGCTGTGCGCTATGGGCCACAGAGATCATGCCAATCAGGAGTATAGAAAGAGCGGAAACAGTCCTTCTCATAGTTTTTTCGTTCCAGATATCGCTTTTCAGAAAAAAACAATTTCAAACCTCGCCAAAGGCGTATTTGCTGATCAACTCTTCTAAATCAACTGCAGACTCGGTCTCAGTGATCATGTCGCCCGGCTTTAGGACCAGGTCCGAGCCGCCTGCGGTGAGTGCGATATACTTGTCTCCTATCAGTCCCGAAGTTTTTACCGAGGCTATCACATCATCGGTCAAGATAATCTCTTTTCGGATCTTCAGCTTGACTACGGCTATCTGTCTTTCCGGGTCCAGGGAGATGGTATCAACCCGACCGATCTGAACTCCCGCCATTTCCACGGTTACCCCGGTCTTGAGGCCGGAGACCGACTGAAAGCAGGCGTAGAGGGGATAGTCGTTGTCTCCGATCCATTCCATCTCTCCGAGCCGGATGGTAAGGTATCCCACGCACACAATTCCGATGAGCACAAAGATGCCGACCGCCGTTTCTATGGACAACCGTTTCATGACTCCTCCGTCGAATTAACAGACACGGAATTCATAGAGCGTGTTTTGCCTCAATTCCGCTTCCCCTCATTATGGATCGTCGAGCCTGGTTTGCAGGCCATGGATGAATTGTTGCACGATCGGGTTAGAGACCTGCCGGATCTCCTCAGGACTTCCCTCAAAAATAATCCGGCCATTGTTCAGCATGGCAACGCACTGTGAGATATGGAAAATGTCCGGTATCTCGTGGCTGACCACCACACCCGTGAACCCGAACCTTTTCTGGTATTCGGAGATCATGCTGTGTACCGCGTTCTTGCGGATCGGGTCGAGCCCGGTCGTCGGTTCATCAAACAGGACGATCTCAGGGTTTGTGACCAGTGCCCTCGCAAGGGCCACCCTCTTTTTCATGCCCCCGGAGAGCTGAGAAGGGTATTTGTCGTCGATTTCGTGCAAGTCGAGCTGTTGCATCTTGTCCCTGACTCGTCTTTCGATCTTTCCTTTCGGCAAAGATGTACCCTCCTTCAAGGGCAGGGCTATATTTTCAAACACGGTCATTGAATCGAAAAGGGCTGTGCCCTGAAACATGTAACTGTATTTTTTTTTCAAGGCCTTTTTCTCAGCCTTTTTCATCTGCGAAAAGGACTGTCCCTGGAACAGGATCTTGCCTGAATCAGGTTCAATAAGGCCTATGATGTGCTTGAGCAGCACGCTTTTGCCACAGCCGCTTTTTCCTATGACAGTGGTGATATTCCCCCTGTAAATGCTGAGATTGACACCTTTAAGGACATGGTTGGCGCCAAACCTCTTAAAGACGTTTTCGAATTGGATAAGTGCTTGACTCATGGGCAATCTACAGCAGGAATGATGTCAGCACATAGTCTACAATCAGGATTAGGACGCAGGAAATGACTACCGCTGAAGTGGTTGAAAGACTCACCCCCTTTGCCCCGAACCCTTCGGTACGGGTATGGGTGTAGTAGCCCTGGTAACAACAGATAGTAACAACCAGGATGGCAAAGGCAATCGACTTTATGAATCCTCCTGTAATATCCTGTGTAAGAACGCTTGATTCCACACGGGAAAAGTATATCCCGGGGTTGACCCCGAGCAAGAGTGAACCGGTCAAATAGCCGCCGAAGATTCCTACCACGTCAAAAAGAGCGGTGAGCAGGGGGAAGCTGATCAAAGAGGCGGCGATTTTGGGGCTGACAAGGAACCGTATCGGATTGATGTCCATGGTTTCCAGGGCGTCGATCTGTTCAGAGATCCGCATTATTCCGATCTCTGCGGCGATGGCCGATCCGGCCCTGGCCGTTATCATGATAGCGGCCAATACCGGACCCATTTCACGGATCAGCGAGAGGGCTACGGCTGCACCAAGCAAACCTTCTGAACCGAACTTTACCAGGCTATAATACCCCTGAAGACCGAGGACCATCCCCGTAAATGCCCCTGTGAGGCAGATAACAAAGACGGACTTCATACCTATGAAGTAGACCTGCTCGATTATCTTGGATATCTGCAAGGGAAGGGAAAAAATGAGAGAAAAACCCCTGAAAAAAAAGATAGATATCCTTCCGGTCTCCTGAATCAGGGAGATGGTAATCCTGCCCAGGGCAGGCACCGGGGCTTTCACCATGGCAAGGATCGTCATAAGCTGCATCGTGTCAAATGATAAGAATTCCTTCTGGACTCAGGGGCTTCGCCCCCAACACTTTGTGTCTGCTTTTCAGCCCTATCATCCCAT
>LGVF01085418.1_pt1 | contig 13785 bp, 13 predicted proteins | sample 469901 | NCBI WGS metagenome assembly LGVF01 (sample SAMN03893561, study PRJNA290197) | marine sediment metagenome | material: sediment; isolation source: combined push core samples #3730, #5133, and #5579 collected at Hydrate Ridge | place: Pacific Ocean: Hydrate Ridge | reverse complement strand
TCTACACCTTAATTAATACTAGTCCTTTTTTTACAGTGTCCTTGACATTGGGTCCACTTTAATAATGAGAGTCCTTTTTAATGTAATAAGCTGTAATATAACAATGACAGTCCTAAAGCCATCCAAAATATCCATGTTAGAACCATAAACAGTAACTGAGAACCTAAATACCAATTCACAGTAACAAAGATTACTCCTGTGATAACTATAATTAATAAATATATTGTCATGTATTTAAAAGTTATTGGTTCTTTAATTACTTCATCAACTTCTTCTAAGTTATTACCTCTTAATTTAAAGTAGAATAATAATCCAAAGATTATGTATAATACCCAAATTGATAATTGATTACTTAAAGTTAAAATATCTCTTTGAATAAATAGTCCCATTAATATATATATAATTGAGAGTAATACAACACATACAATAAATCCTTTATTACTTGGTAGTATTTCTTCTAAAGAATACTTAGTATGAATATCTTTCTTTCTAAGTAAATAATAAATTAATAAGATAGGTAACCCCATTCCTAATCCTGATAGAAGTAATTCTAAAGGTCCTAAAGAGTTGAATGATAAGAAGGCACCTATAAATACAAATAGAGTAATTCTTAGTTTTCTTTTTGTTACTAAGTTCTTAAATTTCTTTGGTAACCCTTGAAATAGATTATTACTATTCGTCATAAATCCTTCAAATACAAGAGAAGGAATGATAAATGACATAATTGGATGCCATAAGAATACTAAAACAATGAAATCCATTACTGATATGTCTAAAAAGATTAATGGTTCATCATTTAAGCCAACCCACAATACTTTGGTGAGGTAAGCTTCATATAGTCCAAATAATACACCTGCGAAGAAGAGGGTACTAAATAGAACTCTTTTATTATCGGTGTATTTAGTAATAATATATAAAAGAACTATTGTATGAAGACCATATAGTGGTATAACAACAAACCAACCCCATAAATCATACAATGGAAACTTCATACTACCTGAAATTACTTCCGCAAAGAATACACTAGTTAAGCTTAAAAGTAGAAGTAAAATAAATTTTAATTTTTTCGACATATAAACACCTCATAGTCTTTAATACTTTTAGTATAATAAAAACATATGGATATTTTATGGTTATAATAAGAAAACGAGATGAATTTTCATCTCGTTTTAGTTTACTTAGCTATTGGTACAAATACTCTAAGTCCAACTTCTTTATCTAAATGATATAAACCAGCGTCTTTAACTAATTTAACTTTATCAATTAGTTTAGTGAAGTTATCTTCCTCTTCAACTTGTTCATCGATATACCATTGTAAGAAGCTTATTGCTGCGTAATCATGAACTTCGTAAGCTATTCTCATTAAGTTATTAATTCTTCTAGTAACTTCTTTTTCATGATTTAAAGAAATTTCTAAAGCGTCTAATAATGACTTAAATTCATTTTCAGGATCAATAAATCCTTTAATATTAACTCTTCCACCACGTTCATTTACATAATCTATAAATTTTCTAGCATGTGATATTTCTTCTTCATATTGAACCATAAACCATGATTCAAAACCTTCTAATCCAAGTGTAGCGATATATCCAGCCATAGCTAAATATATATGCGCTGATTCAATTTCAAAATTTAGTTGTTCGTTTAATGCTGCTTCTAATTGTTTCTCCAAAAAAATCATCTCCTTTTTCATAAATTATTATATATTACAAATTAAGTTTATACAATCTTATTACATATCTTTTAATATATCTTTCGCCTTAGCTAATGTTTTAAAGTTAACTTTAGCGTACTTTCTTAAAAACTGTTCACCTTTTTCACTAATTATATTCGCAGTTAAGAGGTCTACCTCTTTACTAGCTCCTTTTAATAAGGTAAAACCACTATCTATACTCATTTTATCAAAATGCTTTAAGAAGGCATATCTTGCGATAATGCTCGCAATCGCGATTGAAGCGTGTTTTGATTCACCTTTTGTTTTAAAAGTGATGTCTCTATAAACATTATCTTCATCTTTTAAATAACTAAAATATAAATTCTTTTCAGCGAATTGATCCATTATAACTGACGGTTCAGTATTTAATTTAGCTAGTAGATTTAGTATAGCTTTATTGTGTAAGTAAGCTTTAAGTTTATTTAAGTTATAACCTTTTTCAGTTAAATCATTAAATTTTTCATTGTGAAGAGTTAATAAACTAAAAGTTATTTTACTTGCAAGTTGTTCACCTAATACTAATATCTTATCATCAGTTAGTTTTTTTGAATCATCAATTCCGAGAGTTTTTACAAATTCTATATTACGGTAATCTAAGTAAGCTGCGCATACAGTAACAGGACCAAAGAAGTCACCGGTTCCTACTTCATCACTCCCAATTGATTCTAGGAAATAATCTTGAACTTGTTCTATTTTCTTAGTGATAGAGGGCTTTTTAGGTGATGTATCATCATTATAGTTAAGCATAGCTACCCACATCTTATATTCAGCGCTAGCATCTTCACCTTGAAACATTACTTTGTTAGAAGAGTAAACAGTGATAGCTACAAATTCAGTTTTCGCAAAGAAAAGGACAGATTCATTTTTAGAATCTGAAGCATAATCTCGATAAAACTTTACAATTTTTAAAGTCTCATTTTTTGTTAATTTCATGACAAAGTTCAAAAAAACCACCTCACTACTATTATTTTAACATAATATTTGATAAAATAGTATTGCTAGGAGTGATAATATGCATTTTGATATAGAGATATTAGAGTTTGATAAAGTAAAATCATTAATAACTAATTATGCGGAAACTACGCTTGGTAAAAAACTTGTTGATGAGATTACTCCTACAAACAATAATTTAGAAATTAAAAGAAAACTTTTCGAAACTGCACATGCTTTAAAAATAGTAGAAGAAGTTTCGAATCCACCCTTTGGTGGAATAAGAGATTTAAGTGAAACTTTACATCGAGCTAAAATATATTCAGTGCTTAAAGCATCTGAATTTTTAGACGTTATTGGGCTAATTGACGGTATTAATAATAATATCCGTTTTTATAAGCAAGTAAAAGATAGTGAAATTGATGATATAAGTTTAGATGATTATTTTTATAATTTAGAAAGTGTACCTCATCTAAAAAAAGAAATTCAATTAGTTATTACTGATGACGGAGAAGTTAGTGATAACGCCAGTGCTGATTTAAGAAAAATCAGACATGGTATTACTACTAAACAAAATAAAATTAAAGATAGATTAAATCAAATTTTATCAAAAAATAGTAAACAGTTAACTGAAGCAATAGTAACTATTAGAAATAATCGTTTTGTTGTACCTGTTAAATTAAGTGAAAAGAATAATTTTAAAGGATCTATTATTGATTATTCAAATAGTGGTGAAACTTGTTTTATGGAACCAAATAGTATTACGCAATTAAATAATGAAATAAGTTCTTTAAAATTGGCTGAAACTAGAGAAATTGAAAGAATACTAAGAGAGTTAACTATAAAAGTCGCTGAATATCATTATCCATTAACTAATAATTTGAAGATTATTAGTACTTTGGATTCAATATTCGCTAAAGCTAAATATGGACTAATGAATGAATGTACTATGCCTATTATTACTGAAGAAGAAATCTTTTTAATTAAAGCTAGACATCCTTTAATTAGTATTGAAGAGTGTGTAGCAAATACAATAGCTTATGATGTAGATGAAAAGATAATTATAATCACAGGACCTAACACAGGTGGTAAGACAGTCGCACTTAAAACAATGGGACTACTTAGTATTATGGTTCAAAGTGGATTACTTATCCCAGTAAAAGAAGATAGTAAAACAATAATATTTGATAATATCTTCGCAGATATTGGAGATGAACAAAGTATTGAACAATCTTTATCTACTTTTTCATCACATATGACTAGGATTATTAATATAATTGATAACCTTACAGTAGGATCGTTAATATTATTAGATGAACTAGGTAGTGGAACTGATCCAAAAGAAGGTGCTAGCCTTGCGATTAGTATATTAGATTATATTAGAGTAAGAGGAGTACATGTAATCGCAACGACTCATTATCCTGAATTAAAAGCTTATGCTTATAATAAACCTGAAATTATTAACGCTAGTGTTGAATTTGATGTTGATACACTTAGTCCAACATATCGATTAATGCTTGGAACTCCTGGTAAATCTAATGCTCTTTTAATAAGTGAAAGACTTGGATTAAATATGGATATAGTAAACGCAGCTAAAGAGAATGTTTTAACTTCTCAGTCTGAAGTTACAGACCTTATTAATAAGCTAGAAAAACAAGGAAATAATCTAGATAAGAAAATTAGAGAGTATGAAGAGCTAATCATGACTGGTAGAGATGTAGTCAAAGAGAATGAGTTATTAAAAAAGGACTTATTAAAAGAAAAGATAAACCTTAAGAAGAAGATAAATGTTGAACAGAGTCAATTAATAAAAGATACAAAAAGAGAAGCTTTTGACCTTATCAAACAACTTGAAGAGTTAAAATCTAGAAAAGATATTAAGGAACATGAAATTGCTGAATTGAAATATAAAACTAAGAATCTAAATCTTGAAGAAACTGATGTTTCTTCAACATTAAATTTTGTTTATTCAGTAGGAGACATTGTTAATATTTTAAAATTCAATAGAGCTGGAGAATTAATTAAGAAACAAAAGAATGGTAGTTGGATGGTTAAAATGGGATCACTTAATTCTAAATTTAGTGAAGATGAGTTTGAGTTTATAGAAAAAAGAAAAGAAGTAGAAATTAATCAATCTAGAATGAAATCTAAAGTTAAGAAAAATATTAGACCTGAACTTGATTTACGCGGTATGAGATATGAAGAAGCTAAATATGCTCTTGATAAATACATTGATGACTGTTTAATTGGGAATATGCCTCATGCTACGATTATTCATGGATTTGGTACGTTAACTTTAAGAAAGCTAGTTAAAAGTTATTTAGATGGCAATAATTTAATTGATAATCATCGTGATGGTGAAGGAAATGAAGGCGGAAACGGTGTAACAATAGTATATTTTAAATAATATTGCGCAAAATGATTGCTTTAAGTATCTTCATTAAGTATAATTAAAATGTATTTTTTAAATAAGGAGGAAATTGATATGCCTGTAGTATTTGCAAACGCTAGCAACTTTGAAGAAAGTATTGCTAAAGGAACTGTAATTTTAGATTTTTATGCTGATTGGTGTGCACCATGCCGTATGATTGGACCAGTGCTTGAACAAATAGCTGAAGAAAATTCTGATATTTATGTTGTTAAAGTAAATGTTGATGAAAACATGGAACTTGCTAACCAATATGCAGTTAGAGGAATCCCTGCATTGTTCGTTTTAAAAGAAGGAAAAACAGTAGCTCAGAGAGCTGGATTCATGCCTAAAGACGCTTTAGTTGAATGGGCAAGAAACGCGTAAAAAATAACCGAGTTTATTCTTGGTTTTTTTTTTGCTTTATTGTATAATTATTGTGGTGATAATATGAATGGTATTTTATTAGTAGATAAACCTAAAGACTTTACAAGTCATGACGTTATTAATGTTTTAAGAGGTGTCTTAAAAACAAAAAAACTTGGTCATACAGGGACATTAGATCCTGATGCGACTGGTGTTTTAGTTGTGGGAGTTAATAAAGGTACTAAGGTTATGAGATATTTAAACAACGATGAAAAAGTATATAATGCTAGAGTTTGTATTGGTATCTCAACTAATACATTGGATAAAACTGGTGAAGTAGTTGAAAAAGTAGAAGTTAGTAAATTAGAAAATGTTGATGAAATTATTAAATCTTTTTTAGGAACATATACTCAAACACCACCAATGTATTCAGCTATAAAATATAAAGGTAAAAGATTATATGAATATGCTAGAAAAGGTATTGTTATAGATGATATACCTAGTCGAGATATTGAAATCTTTGACATAAAAAGAATAAGTGATATTATATATGAGGATGGATTAGCTTATTTTGATTATTCTGTTCATAGTTCTAAGGGATTATATGTTAGAACTTTATCTTATGATATTGGGAAATTACTTGGCTACCCTGCTCATAACTATGAGCTTAGAAGATTGAAAGCTGGTAAGTTTACTATTGAAGATAGTTATACATTAGATGAGATAAAAAAAGGTGATTTTAAGTTAATAACTTTAAATGACGCTTTGAGTGATTTAGAGACATTAGTTATTAATGATGAGTTTAAACATCATGTAAAAAATGGTATGGCAATTAGTTTAAGATATTTTAAAAAACATACCTTAACAAAGATTATTGATAATGATGGTACTTTACTCGCAATTTATGATAAACATCCTAGCGAAAGTAAAATGAGAGCTATTAATGTTTATCCAAAAGAGGTTGAATAATATGGAAATAATTAAGTTAAATGGAACAAGAGTTAAACCAAACACTATAGCAGCTATTGGGTTCTTTGATGGTGTTCATTTAGCTCATAAAGAGTTAATTAATAAAACAATAGAAATTGGAAATAAGAAAAATCTAGAAAAAGCAGTTATTACTTTTGATGTTCATCCTAAAAGTATTCTGTTTGATTTAGAGTACTTATATTTAACTCCATTAGAGAAAAAAATAGAAGTATTTAAAGAGTTTGATTTAGATTATATTTATGTGATTGAATTCACTAAGGAAAAAGCATCACTTCATCCTTTAGAATTTATTGAAACATATTTAAAAGATATTAATATAATTGTATGTGGATTTGATTTTAAATTTGGAGTTAGAGGTAGTGGAAATATTAAAACATTACAAGCTGATTCTAGATTTAAAACTATTATCTTAAGTGAAGTAACATACGAAGGGTATAAAGTAGGTAGTACTCATATAAGAGATTTATTAAAGTCAGGTCAAGTAGATCATGTAAAAGAAGTACTTGGAGATTACTACAGTGTTAAAGGTGAAGTAATTCATGGAGCTAAAAAAGGTAGAATGATTGGTTACCCTACAGCTAACGTTAATACTGGAGATTATTTAATTCCTAAAAGAGGGGTTTATGTAACTTTAACTAAAGTAAAAGATATTTGGTATGAATCAATGTCAAGTATTGGACACAATCCAACACTTAACTGTAGTATTGATTTAAGTGTTGAATCTAATATCTTTAATTTTGATGAAGAAATATATGGTGAAATCATTGAAGTTAAGTTTCTAAAAAGACTAAGAGATGAGATTAAATTCACCTCAGTTGAGGCGTTAATATCTAAAATTGATCATGATAAAATAGATAGCTTAAATTTCTTTAGGAAATTAAAAGAATAATACTTGCATATCTAAGTTACTATGATATAATTATAAACGCGCCTAATTCTTTGTTTATCGATACTCCAACGATTTACTAGGGATTCAGGTAAGAAAAAATATAAGGAGGAACTAATTATGGCATTATCAAAAGAAGCTAGAAAAGCAGTCGTTACTGAGTATGGTCGTAAAGAGGGTGACACTGGAAGTCCTGAAGTACAAGTTGCACTTTTAACTAAAGAAATCTTAGAGTTAAATGAACACTTGAAAATTCATATCCACGATTTTCATTCAAGACGTGGTTTACTTAAAAAAGTTGGACACAGAAGAAACTTACTAAAATATTTAGCTAAAAAAGATGTTCAAAGATACCGTGATTTAATTAAAAAATTAGGTTTAAGAAGATAATTATAAAAAGTGCTCTAAAGCACTTTTTTTATTGGAATATATAGTAAAAACCTTTGAATGTATGACGAAAAGTAATATAATGTGTATGTGAGGAGGTGTCTTATGACTTTAAAAGAGAATTATTTAAATGAAATAAGCCAACTTAAGAATGAGAGAATTGAGCGTGTAGTTGAAGCTGCAAAACTTGAATTTTTTGAAAGTGGAATTAAAAATTCTAAACTCAGAGTAATAGCAAAAAGAGCTAAAGTAGGAGAAGCATCTATTTATAGATACTTTAAAGATAAAGATGATCTTATTAAGATTGTTGCTTTTAGTTACTGGCAAACACATGCTAATTTGTTTGACGATTATTATTATGGAAGAGTAGTTAATAATGACACTGGAATTAAAAAAATAGAAGTTTCATTAAATATTTTCCATCACTTACATAAAAACCATAAGGACTTCTTAAAGTTTGTAGAGGACTTTGATAATTACTTTGCAAATGAAGTATTAATACCAAGTGAAAACTCATTTCAAGAGATTATATATGGCTTAAAAAGAAGATTTGTTACAATGTTTAGTGAAGGAGTAAATGATGGTTCTATTAATCCAGAATTTAATGGAGATGACATGTTTTGCTTTATTTCACAAGTAATGGTTTCAACCACACAAAAGCTTAGTGCCAGAATAGGTTTAGTAAATGAAGTAGACCAAGAGTATGTTACTAAATGTATTGATAATTTAATAAATATGTTTATTAAATATGTAAAAAAATAAAAAGCAATTAAATTTGCTTTTTTCTTTTTCTTAATATATTAGTTAATATCTTTCAATTTTATACGATTTATGATATTATAGTTAATTGGAAAAAAGAAAGAAGAAAAGAGGAAAATGAATATGACTGACGTAAGAATATTCGAGATGGATTTTGATGGAAGAAAATTAGTAGTAGAAATTGGTGAAGTTGCTAAACAAGCAGCTGGAGCAGCAATCGTAAGATACGATGATACAGCTTTATTAAGCGTAGTAGCTATCTCTAAAAAACCAGTTCCAATGAACTTTTTCCCATTAATGGTTATTTATCAAGAAAAAATGTATGCCGGAGGTAAGATACCGGGTGGGTTCTTAAAAAGAGAAGGAAGACCTAGTGATAATGAAACACTAACTTCAAGATTAATTGATCGCCCTTTAAGACCTCTATTCCCAGAAGGGTTTAGAAATGAAATTCAAGTTATCAATCAAGTAATGAGTGGAGATCAAGACAGAAGTCCTGAAATGACTGCGATGATAGGTAGTAGTATTGTTATTGGAATTAGCCAAATTCCATTTAACGGACCAATTGCAGGAGTTAATGTTGGTAGAGTTAATGGAGAATTTGTAGTTAACCCAACTGTAGAACAACAAAAATTATCAGATATTGAATTAACAATTGCTGGAACTAAATTTGCTATTAACATGGTTGAATCTAGTGCTAATATTGTTGAAGAAAAAGTACTGTTAGATGGAATTGCTTTTGGACATGAATGGATTAAGAAAATTTGTGCATTCCAAGAAGAAATTATTGCAGAAGTAGGAAAAGAAAAACAAGAGTATGAATATAAAGTAGTAGGTAAAGAGTTATTTGCTGAAGTTGAATTATTTATCAAAGATGAATTAGTAAAAGCTGTTAGAGTTGAAGAAAAAGAAGCTAGAGACATCGCTATTACTGCAGTTACTGATAAAGCTATTGATAAATTCACAGAAGATAATAGTGATTTAGATAAAGATGACCTTAAATTATTAGTAGGTAACGTTGGAATTGTATGTCATGATATCGTAAGAGATGAATTAAGAAGATTAATTAGTGAAGATAAAGTTAGACCTGATGGACGTGGGTTAGCTGAATTAAGACCACTTGAATCTAAAATTGATTTATTCTCAAGAACTCATGGTTCTGCAATGTTTACTAGAGGTCAAACTCAAGCATTAGCTTTAACTACACTAGGTAGTTTAAGCGAATATAAAATAGTTGACGGTATTGCTGAAAAACATAAAAAGAACTTCATGTTACATTATAACTTCCCACCATATTCAGTTGGTGAAACTGGTAGATATATGGGTGCTGGACGTAGAGAAATCGGACATGGTATGTTAGGTGAAAGAGCTTTAAAACAAGTTATGCCAAGTGAAGAAGAATTCCCTTACACTGTAAGAGTTGTTTCTGAAATACTTGAAAGTAACGGATCAAGTTCACAAGCTACAATTTGTGCTGGTTCTATGAGTATGATGGCTGCTGGTGTTCCTATTAAAGCTCCAGTTGCAGGAATTGCAATGGGATTAATAATGGAAGGTGAGAATTATTCAATTCTTACTGATATCCAAGGTATGGAAGATCACAATGGAGATATGGACTTTAAAGTAGCAGGTACTAAAGATGGTATTACTGCACTTCAAATGGATATCAAAATTGATGGTATTACACCTGAGATTATGGCTGAAGCATTAGAACAAGCTAAAATAGCTAGATTACAAATCTTAGATAATATGAACAGTATTATTGCTGCTGGACGTGCTGAAGTAAGTGACTATGCACCTAAAGTTAGATTATTAAATATTGATCCAGATAAAATCAGAGACGTTATCGGACCTGGTGGTAAACAAATTACTAAAATCATTGAACAATGTAACGAAGTTAAAATCGACATTGAACAAGATGGTAGAGTTACAATTATGCATACAAATAACGAAGACATTGATAAAGCAATTAAAATCATTGAACAAATCGTTAGAGTTGCTAAAGTTGGAGAAGTATACTCTGGTAAAGTTGTTAGAATTGAAAAATTCGGTTGTTTCGTGGAATTATGGAAAGGTACTGACGGATTATGTCATATTAGTAAATTAGCTCATGAAAGAGTTAATAGAACTGAAGACATCGTTAAAATGGGAGATATTATTACTGTTAAAGTAATTGGTATTGATGATAAAGGAAGAGTAGATTTATCTAGAAAAGATACTTTACCTAAACCAAAACCTGTTCCTTATAAAAAACCCGTTTCTAAACCTGTAGAAAAGAAATAATACAAAATTAAGGGGGTAATATCATGAGGGATAAAAATGATATTGTTTGTCATTGCGAACAAGTTACTTATGGGAATATCCTTGAAGTAATAGACAATGGCGCAGATACAATAGAAAAAATCGGAGATGCAACTATGGCAGGTATTACTTGTGGTGTTTGTATTGAAGAGTTAGAAGAGATTTTAGAAGAAGAATTAGAATAATAATTAAATTGATACCTGGGTAACCGAGCGGAAACGTTAGGAAAGTCCATGCTAGCACAGGCTGAGATGCTTGTAGTGATTGTGATAGAGGAAACAATAACTCTATGCACGTAAGTGACGGCTGTGAACGCACCTGTTAAATGGTGTTATTAGCTTTAAAAGTGCCACAGAGACGAGCTTGATAGGAAACTATTAAGGTGGAACGGGTAAACCCCGCAAGCTAGAAACCCAAACTATGGTAGGGGCACTTCAATTCGGTAAATGAACTGATGAGGAGACGTATTTATACGTAGATAAATGGTTACCGCCTCGTAAGAGGTACAGAACATGGCTTATAAGGTATCAACATTTTTATAAAAGAAAAAGCAATGAAAATTGCTTTTTTTATTTATTAACAAATTAAAAATGCATACCATTTAAGGTATGCATTTTGTTTTATATATTATTCAGTTGAAGTATCATAAAACCATATTAAATCAACTAAATGAGGGTAATCCACGAATGGATTTCTATTGTTTTGTTCAGCTGCAATTACTTCCATACGATTTAGTTCAAATGGAGATACAGGATCCGCAATGTGCCATGCAAGTAATTCATCTAAATATCCCATCTCATAAATTCCAGGTGCTGTATTAACTAAAGTCAGATTATCATACATAACCATCATGTAGAATAATGCACGTGCAACATCACCTTTTACATCATCACGTGGTTCATATCCTAAGCCTAAAGCTGAATACGCTTTATTTCCTCTAGAACTATTCTCTCCAGGGTTAGCTGGCATTAAGTTATATAAATCAGAAGCAACATTTGCAGTATCGCCCACTGAACTAACTCCAAGTAATGATTGTGGCCATACATGTTCTCTATTCCAAGTACAAGAAGGACTACAATCCCATACTCCGGAAATTGAAGTTCCTCGATAAACTAAAATTATATTATCAGAATTTGATGGATCAACATCTGAGTCATCTAAAATATATCTAACTTCATCATAAGTTACTCCTGTAAATCCAGTATTTAAAATTATATTTAAAGCTTCTATAAGAGCATCTCCGTATAAACCTTCAGCATCATCATAATATGAATCTAAATCCATATTAATATCTATACTACCAGTATCAATTACTATAATTCTTATTATTTCTACAGCAGTATTCCCATATTCATCTGTTTTAGAAAAGATTACTTCATATGATCCTGCTATAGAACTATCAACAGTACCAGTAGTATCACAAGTAGTACCACCTGCAACAGTATGTGTTGCAATACATCCTGTTAAATCAACTGTTTCATTTAATAAATATTGATTAACCATACTTTCATCAAAACTAATTGTATAAAGAGGAGTATCATCACCAATAATACCTACTCCAGTATATATTTGAAAGTTATCAATATTAGTTCTAGAAACTGTTTCACTTTCAATTCTAAAATAATAAGCACTATCAGAATCTAAAGATAAACTAGTAAATAAAGCTTCATCAAAAATGTAACTATATTCAACTAGTGTTGCTGTAGATGTGAAACTATCAACTGTAACCCAGGTTGTTTTATCAAGTGATATTTGAAAATTAACAGTAGCATCATCATCATTTCCATAAGTTCCAGCGTAGAATATTACTTGTGCAATATCTGATGCACTAAATTCTGTTTGGATATATCCATCTCTAATACGAACACTATTTCCTTCGATTTTTAAATCTGTAGCTAAACTACCAATTAAAGCATCACTTAATGTCCAACTTTCACCTGATAAAGTAATTAAACCTTCTGCATAAGAAGCTTTAGAACCCTCATCAAATGTTGTTTCATAAAATAATGTAGGTACTGGTAGAGCTATTAATTCATATATTGCTTCAATTGATTGATCTTTAGAAGCAACAAATGTATATGTTAATTCAGAAGATAAAACTTCTTCAGTATCAACATCTATCCAATAAAGGAATAAGAAATCTTCATGTGTAGGAGCAATGAATTCATACTGTGTTTCCCCACTATTTGTTAAAAATTCGGTTTCTTCAACTATTATACTTAGTACATTAGTTGTTGCAATGACTGTATAATCTTCAATAACAGGATTATCATCAATATCATCTTCAACTTCTGGTTTATTACAACTCGCAAGTGTAAAAATGCTTAAAACAAGTACAAATATATATAAAAATCTTTTAATTATCATAAAAAACACTCCTCAATTTAATATATGGTTAGTCATACTTCAATTTTATAAAATATAACTTAATAAAATATAATTACTTTTTAATAGTTTCAACAACATCATCATGATTAAAGGTATTACCTTCATCAAAGATTCCACTTTGAATATACCTAGTATTATGTTTAGCAAGAAATCTTAAAAATTGAAAGATTAAAATATAAGCTAAATACCCACTAAAGAATATGGTAAGTACTAATCCAAACAAGGGTCCTAGTAGCTCAATAAACATTGCCCCAAAGAATACCAATAATAATATCCAAAAGAAGAATAACGTACTTATAACTCTATTCAAATGATCATGAAAATATTTTCTCCATGTAACTTGAAATTTAAAATCATCTAACTTATCAAAATACTTATCTAAAAAATAGAAAAAATTCAAAAATATCACTCCTAACTTGCTATTATTATAACATACTATATAATATAATAAGAGGTGATATGATGAAAATAATAATTTCTCCTACTAAAACTCAAGTTGAGGGATTTACTGAATACTTAAATGATAAAGAATTACTATTTTTAGACAGTCATAAAAAGATATTATCAATCTTAAAAAAACTAACTAAAAAAGATATTAAAAAGGTTATGAAAATTGATAAAGATATGTTAGAAAATACATATAATAATATTAAAAAT
>LGVF01092728.1_pt1 | contig 13791 bp, 11 predicted proteins | sample 469901 | NCBI WGS metagenome assembly LGVF01 (sample SAMN03893561, study PRJNA290197) | marine sediment metagenome | material: sediment; isolation source: combined push core samples #3730, #5133, and #5579 collected at Hydrate Ridge | place: Pacific Ocean: Hydrate Ridge | reverse complement strand
GTCGTCGAAGCTCTGGGCGCTGACCATCACTCCTGCGATCTCTGACCCGCCGTCATCGCGCACCGTGCCGCTAACAATGGAGTAGGCAGCGGTATCGAGCACCTTGATCGTCGGCTTGAGCAGCCACTTGCCGGAGCTGCCAGCCATGACGACCGAGCGCATCGCGTCGAAGTCGAGCAGCAGTTCAGTCGTCTGGTTCTCGTTGATGTCAAAGCCGTTGACGATCTTGATGCCGGTCTGCAAGCCGCTGGGGACCTTGAGCTCGACGACGCTGTCAGTGTCGTCGATAAAGTAGTTGGCGAAGGGATGGGGTTGGCTGAAAAGATTGAGGCCGGCGTCGGGGCTGGCGCCAAGGAGCAGTCGCAACTGGGTGTAATGTCCGGTAGCCAGTTCGGCAACTCCCAGTTCCTCGCGCACGCCGTTGATTAGCGTCAGCAGATCGACGGTCTTGTGCGGCGTGGCAACCGTCACCCAGCCGCCGCCACCGGACGGATGGGCATGCACCTCGTCGACGGTGACGTAGATCGCCTCGAACCCGGGGAGAGTCGAGTCGGAAAGGCTCACACTGAGTGTGCCGCTACTGCCGTCCCCGCCCCCTCCGCCGCCACAGGCGGCGAACACGAAAGTCGCTATCGTTAGGCCGGTCCATATCCACAGGTTCCGTCTCCACATGGCTTCCTCCCTTTCTGACGCTCTTGGCGCCGCCAAACGCTGATGGTCGGATACTTTCGGTAATGCGTATTAATTCTAACAATGAATTGTTTGGTAACAAGCAAGGAGAAATGCCATTGAGCCTCACAGCTTAGCAAAGGGCGCTCTAATGCTATGTGAATAGTCCCTAGTTTCCTAGACACCCGCGACCCATTTGGTGATATCTCACAATTCACCACTCATCAGACATGAAAAGCCCGCCAGGCGAACTTGGCGGGCTTTTCTAATATGTCAGCAGTTGTTGGAATCTTTTCAAATGCCATATCAGGCGAGTTCCATTGCTTCCTGATTTCAGGTGACCATGATGCACTGATATCACGCGGTCTCGTAAGATACGCAATCATGCCATCCCTTATGAGTACACCGGCGACTGCCCCAAATATGAATATCAGGATTTTTTTCCTCATTTTTTGCCTCTTTGTAAATGCGCCGCGCCACCTCTCGGCAACTTGTCAGAAAAAAAGACATAAGTTTCTGTTTTGATATTGTTTTCTGGAAACCACCGTGTTTGCAGTAACCTAATCGGACACGTCAGCCCCTGTATCCTCCGGCGAACACAAGACATAAAGGCGCCCGCAGAAACTCTGCAAAGCGCCCTGAAGAGGGTTTATGTCGCACATGGGCCGGTTGTCTTGTCAGACCTTTTCGGCGCCCGGCTTGCGCCGGCTGAGCGCTTTTCGCCCCAGCGAAACGAGGAGGATGACGGCCAGGGCGGCGCTGAAGGAGATTTTGGTGATTTTTGCAACCAGGCTCGGCCCCGGTTTCACATAGTGATAGATCTGCGCGCTGATGACCTCGCCGTTTTCGGTGACGTGGTTCCAGCTGTCATCGGCGTTTTTTTGGAGCAGAAAGACCTCTTTCGTCAGGTCGGCGGTCTTTTGATCACGGATGTTGGCATGGACGCGGGCCAGGCCGTCCCGCTGCTCGATGCGGAGAAAGTCGTCGATATAAAAGCGTCCTCGCCGGCCGGCCTCGTCGCGTCGTTTGCCGACAGCGCGCTCCAGGTAAAAGGCCATATGATCGACAGACAGGTTTTTGGTTTTCAGGGCCTGTTTCTTGAGCCCCGCGGTGCTGTGGCCGAGAGCGGTCGCCGCAGGCATGGCGCATAACAGGCAGATCAGCACAAGCAATGCTTTCATCAGACTGTTCCTCCTTCAATGCAGGTGATGGTTTCTTTCAATCGCCGTTTGATTTCCTGATCGGCCGGTTCTTCCAGGTAGGTAGCCGCCTGCAGATCCTTCAGGGCCAGCAACAGGTTCTGCCGTTCGGCCTGCAGGTTGCCGATATAATCCAGGCAGGCGTTCAGGTCTTCGGCCAGATTCTGGAAACAATCTCTTTTGCGGAATCGAACAGGCCACCCGGGAAGCTCGCCGCCGGCGGCTGCTTGTAGCAGCTGGCGGGTCTTGTAGATTGGCCCGGCGATGGCGTGGGTGCGGCGAATGCACCAGTAGACCAGCAGGGCGATGCCGATCGCGCTCGCCACGCCCAGGTGGCTCAGAAAGGCGGCGTTGTGGCTGCACACCATGCGCCGGTCAAGCACAAAGAGATAGAGCCACGAAGCCGCCAGAAATGCCGCTAGAAAGGTGAGCAGTTGAATTGCCGCCAGCGTACCGGCCACGCCGAGCTGGAAGCGTTTGTCGATCAGGAACTTGCGCCGCAAATTTCTTTTCGTTTTCATCGATTACCCCCTGTGAAAAATCTGTCCGTCCCCTACGGCCCGGTATAGGTCATGTCGTCCTCGGTCCCCCGTACGCCGTCGGCTCCCCTGCTGACCAGGACAAAAGTTTTCTGATCGGGGCCGGCGATGTAGATCAACTCATTGCCCCAGTGGTCGGTGGTTTTTGATTTTATCTGGTTTTCTTTGAAATTCCGGTCCAGCCAGGCGCTGAAATCCTTGGTCTTCCGATAGCGGCCCCGGCGGGCGAAATCGATATCGAGCATCATGACGATGTTGCGCAAATCGCCCGCTGTGGCCACGTATTGGGTGGTGGCCACCAGCTCGTTGTAGAAAAGCTCGATCTTGTCGATGTTGCCCACGACGAGCCCGGCCGCCAGTGCGAGTTTCAGCAGATTGGCGTACATAAGGTTGGTCCCTTCCGGCAGAGGGGTGGGGGCCCGTCAGGGCAGGGGTAGATCATCTCGATCCTTAAACCAGTCGATATCCACTTCGATTTCATCTAGGATCAGTGAATCAACTACATTCAGTCTGAAGGTGAATGCCTTCTCGCTAGCATCAATCTTGTTGTTATTGCTATCCGCGGGTACTGAGCCGCCATTACCATCGTCCTGCCATATAATCAGAGTTCGCGCCCCCTGACTGGGGTCAGCATCTTTGAAAATACCGCCCGTGTCCGCCACTTCCCATACGCCTGCGGTCAATGTGCCATCCGAGATGGTTGACAACAATTTAAAGTCATATGTCGGTGGGGCGGCGTGAGGGTCACCAGAACGATACAGCATGGCTTTCGTTAAGGTAACGGCACTATTGACGATCAATTTTTTCAACTCGAAAGTAATAGTTTGTTCCCAATCATTTTTGCTGATTATTTTCGTGATGTTGTCACTGTTAAAACCACTTGCATGGTTTGGCGCATAAGTGGTGATATCGACAGCTTGTGTAAAATTAATTGGATTTTCGGAGTTTGCATCGACATCCCCAAAGGAGAATTTCCCATCGGCTCCTCGGCTGAGAATAAGCAGGAGTTCGTTCGTGTCATCCTTAAAAAATAGAATTTCTCGGCCCCAAGTGTCGCGTAGCCGTTGATCCTTATCTGTCTCCCATGGCGGCTGGATATAGGCGCGTCGCCATCCAATGCCTGGATGGGACCAGTTCGATAAGGGTATGTTGTCACCGGAATCCTGACTGTTCGGTGAATATGTCCACAGGCCTCGTGTTTGGCCCTTGGTATAGGTATTTGAAGAACTGTCCTGGTCATCCCAGGTGTTTGGAGTAACGTCTTCTCGCCAGTGAAAGAGTTTGGGCCATTGACACAGGTCACCCGTGTAGCCATCGTTTAGTTTGTCTGGTTCCTGTCCGATAATGGCTCGCTTGATGTCGAGCAGTATTTTCTGGGTAGCCAGTGTCTTGGCTTCGGAGGTATCCCACTCGCTTTGGATGATCTTCAGCACCAGGTTGTCGGCGTTTTCGGGCTTGTCCTTGTTCGCCGGATCGCTGGCATCGTAGCGGCCATCGGGGCCGGCACTGATGAATACCAGGTTGAGGGGCGTGATAATTCCGGAATTCGTTACCGTTTCCTGATCAAGGGTACCGTCACCGCTTGTATCCTCCACGAAAATAATTAGCGCTTTGCCCCAGCCGTCGGTCAGGCGGCCCTGGCATTCGCGCAGGCGGAATTGTCGTTCCTGTTCGTCGGTCCCCGTTTCCCAGTCCTCGATGGAATCGTCCGGGAACGGGTCGCGGGGACTGGCCATGTACGGGCCGCTCCAGCCATTTTCGTTTTCGATCAGGACCTCCGCGTCATAGTTGCCCGGCAGGGTTTTCTTCCATAGCGCCACCGGCTGGGCATTGTCGTCGCCGTAAACTTTGTTACCGCTGTCGTAGTTGACCGTGGTATCCGGCTGCCCGGCCGTGATGTCATCCGGATGCGTCCATTCGTCTTTGGCATTGTCCCACTCAAATACATACAGCTTCGGCAAATGCCCGACATCGCCCACGTAGCCGCCGATGACCCGGTTGCCTTCGGCGTCGAAGCCGTTGCGGGCGCCGAGGATGGCCATGCGGATTTCCTCGAAGGTGGCCTCGGTCTGTTTGATTTTGGTCTGCTTGTCCTGATGGTTGGCAAACGGCATGATCATGCCGGCGAGAAACCCCAGAATGATGATGACCAGGAGCAGTTCCACCAGGGTAAAGCCGGCTTGCCTTCGCTGTCGGCTGTTTTGCATGGTCATTGATGATTCCTCCCTTCACCATAAACGGTTACCTGGCTGTTCACGTAACGCAGGTTGCGGTTCTATCAAGGGCTTCAAAATACTTAAAAACCTTGTTGTCCACGGAAGTCACGGAAGACACGGAAAAATTCTCTCCAGCCATTCCGTGCTTTCCGTGTTTTCCGTGGACCGATCGGGCTCTTAACCGTGATTGTCATCGTAGATTTCGATGTCGACTTTGGCCCGCAGTTCTGCTAGGTAGCGGTCGAGGGCAACCTTGGTTTTGGCTTTGATCAGGGCCTCGGTCAGTTCGCAGCGCACCTCCTCCAGTGGTGCCGGGCCGGCGGGGCGCTCACCGGTTTTTTGAATGATGTGAAAGCCGAAGGAAGACTTCACCACCTGGCTCAGTTCACCGTTTTCCAGGGCAAAGGCCGCTTCGGCAAAGGTCGCTTCCATCTTTTCCCGGGCGAACCAGCCGAGGTCGCCGCCTTTTTTGCCGCTGGGGCAGGCCGAATGCTGCCGGGCCAGCTCGGCGAAATCGGCGCCGTTTTCCAGCTGCGAGCGTAGAGCACGGGCCTCGCTGCGGGCCGCGGTGCGCTCCTCTTCGGTCGTCGTTTCATCGACCTTGATCAGGATGTGACTGGCCCGCACTTGCGGCGGCCGCTGAAAGCGCTCCTTTTGCTCCTTGTAGGTTTCCTCCAGCTCCTGATCGCTGACGGTCACGCCCACCTGGATTTTTTCTTCCACCAGCCGGTTCACCGTGGCCTGCTGCTGCCAGAGGTCGGCGTACTGCCGGCGGGTCATGCCGGCTTTGGCCAGCGACTGGTCGAATTCTTCGGGCGACTTGTAAGAACGTTCGACGATGGCCAGGCGCAGCTGCCCTCCCGCCCCACCGACGCTCAGACCCAGCCGGGCGGCATCGGCGCTCAGCAGCTCCATGTCGATCAGGTTGTCGATGATTTCCTTCTCGATCCGGTACCGTTCCTTGTCTTCGGGCGTCTGGCCGACCAGCTTGTCGCGCGCGGCGTTGTCGAACATCCAGTGTGGCAGCGCCTTGCCATTGATTCGCGCAATTGGCGCATTGTCCTGGCCGGTCAACGTCTGTTGCTCCAGATCGCTCAGGGGTTTTTGCAGTGGCCGGGCTTCTTCCACGGCCGGAGGCGGGGCCACTCTGCAGGCTTTGGGGGACGTCAGCCTGTCGACCAGCACTCCCGCCGCCAACGAAGCCGTAAGTAAGACCGGAACCAATATCCACAATAGGCGTTTGTCGAGGTTCATAGACTCTCCTTGGATCAATCGAAGTTCTGTTTATGGTTATTATGGATGGCCCCGCTTAGGGGCCTACACTCCGTAGACGGCCATCATGCCGACGAGCAGGGCGTAAAAGACGAAACCCACGATCGAGCCGAGAGACATGATCAAGAGCGGCTCGATCATGGCGTTCATCCGCTTGACATAGGTTTCCAGCATTTTCTGGTGAATCTGCGCGGTCAGCAGCAGCACCCGCTCCACTTCGCCCGTTTCCTCGCTGGTGGCCAGCATCTCCCCGACCATGGGCGGAAAGATGTGGTCGGCCTCCTGCAGGGGCTCGGCCAGGCTGCCGCCGGCCACGATGTTCTCCACCATTTTGTCGATCACCCTGGCGCCGGCATGGTTGCTCACCGTGCCCCGCACGGTCTGCAGGGCGTCGGAGATCGCCACCCCGCTGGCGAACAGGGTGGCCAGGTTGCGGGTAAAGTTCACCACCATGCCGCATTTCAAGATCATGCCGATCAGCGGGATCTTGAGCAACAGCCGGTCGATCAGCAGGCCGCCTTCCTCGGTTTTCCTCGCGACCGGAAGCACGACCACCAGGCCGACCAGCCCCAGCAGCGTCAGTTTGCCGTAAGCCTTGGCCCACTTGGTGGCGTCCACCACCACCTGCGTGGCCCAGGGCATCTGCCGGCCGGCGCCGGCCAGGATCGGCACGAACTTGGGGATGACCACCAGGGTCAGCATGGCAATTGCCACCACCGTCATCACCACCACCAGGCTCGGATAGATCATGCTGGTGATCATGGTCTGCCTGAACTCGAGGCTCGCTTCCAGCTGATCGGCGATCTGCTCCATGATGCTGTCCAGCTCGCCGCTGGTCTCCGCCGCCTGCACCATGCTGATCATAAAGGGGGAAAAGGCCCCCTTGTTGGCCGCCATCGCCTGGGAGAGGCTTTCGCCGCTTTCGAGCAGTTTCTGCAATTTATGCAGCAGGCGGATCATCCCCCGCTTGCGGCTCTGCCGTTCGAGGATCTGAAAGGCCCGTAAAACGCTCACCCCCGATTTCAGCAGCACCGCGAGCTGGCGAAACATCAGCACGATGTCTTTCTTCTTCGCCCGGCCGAAGGGCAGCAGGGCCGACAGGTCGATGGCCGTGTCCAGCCCGCCGCCGGAGGACGCCCGGCCGGTTTCGACCTCGCGGATAGAGACCACGAACTTGCCGCTGCTGCGCAGCTGGGCCGCTACTTCGCCGGCGTTGCCGGCGCTCATCCGGTCGCTGGTCTGGCGCCCGTCGGCGTCGAGTATGGTGTATTTGAATTTCGGCATGATCAGTCATCCAGGGTGACCCGGAATACCTCCTCGACTGTGGTGGTGCCGTTTAGTACCTTTTGCACGGCGTCTTCCCGCAGGGTTTTCATGCCTGCCGTTTCGCGGGCCACTTGGTTGATTGTGTCGGCCGACGCACAGGCCATGACTTCCTTGCGAATCGCGTCGTTGACCTCCAGCAGCTCGAAGATACCGATGCGCCCCTTGTAGCCGCTGCCGTTGCAGGCCGGGCAGCCCTGCTTGCGATACCAGGGCCCGGCCGGCGCCTCGGGATCGAGGCCGAAGGCCAGCAGCTCTTCGCGGGAAGGCTGATAGGCTTGCCGGCAGCGCGGGCAGACCCGGCGCATCAGGCGCTGGGCAAGGATGCCGCGTACCGCCGAACTGACCAGAAAGGGTTCGCAGCCCATATCCACCAGGCGGGGCAGGGCGCTCGGCGCATCGTTGGTGTGCAGGGTGGTGAAAACCATGTGGCCGGTCAGCGCCGCGCGCAACGCGATGTCCGCCGTTTCGCTGTCGCGGACCTCGCCGATCATGATCACGTCCGGGTCCTGGCGCAGGATGGCCCGCAGGGCGCCGGCGAAGTCGATCTTGTCGCTCTGGCCGACATGCACCTGGGTGATGCCGTCGATCTTGTATTCCACCGGGTCTTCCACGGTGGTGATGTTGATTTCCGGCCCCTTGATGGTGTTGAGCGCCGCGCACAGGGTGGTCGATTTGCCCGAACCGGTCGGCCCGACGATCAGCAGAATGCCGTAGGGGCGGTTGATGATGCGCTGAAACCGCTCATAATTAGCTGGTCCGAGGCCGATATCCTTCATTTGCAGCTGNNAATTCTCAGGTCGTAGTCGTGGCGGCCGTTCCGGTAGCTGATGGCGCCGTCCTGTGGGGCGCGCTTTTCGGCGATGTTCAGATCCGCCATGACCTTGATGCGTGAGGTGATGCCAGCCAGCATGTCGGTCGCGAAGGTCGTGATCTCTTTCAGCATGCCGTCCACCCGCATGCGCAGGCAAATGCGGTCCTCGAAGGGTTCGAGATGAATGTCCGAGGCTTTCATGCGAATGGCGCGGCTGATCATCTGGTCGACGGTATCTACGACCGAGGTGTTGTCCTCCGCGATGGAGGCCTCGTCGTAGAACTGTTCCAGGCCGTCGAGAATGTTCGCGGTCGAGGCAATGAGCTGACGAATACGGGTTTTGGCGACCCCTTCGAGGTTGCGCAGCACCTGCACGGAGAGGGGCCGGTCTGAGGCCACCTCCAGGCCGCTGCCGGTTTTGCGCAGGGGCAGCACCCGATAGCGCTCGGCCAGCTGGCGGGGCAGCAGGGTTTTCAGCTCCGGGGTGATGATGATTTCCGCCGGATCGACATAATCCAGATCGTTGGTGCTCGCCACCGCCCGGGCCACGTCCTCTTCGGAAATGAGCCCGAGACGGACCATGGCCTGGCCGATCAGCAGGCCTTCTTTGGCCTTGAGGCGCAGGGCCTCCTGAATATCGGCGTCGGATACCTTGTTCTGTTCCTTCAGCAGGTCGGTGATACGCTGCCTCTGCCGCAAGGCGGAGACCTTGTTTGATGGGTTTGACCACAGCCTGTGCTCAGTCATCCAGCTCCTCCAGCCTCGACAGTAAGGCCTTTTCGCTCTTGGCCATGCGCAACGCGGTTTCGCGTTCGATGAGTCCGCCGGCAAACAGGTTGAGCAGCGACTGCTCCATGGTCTGCATGCCTTCCCGGCCGCCCATTTCGATCAGGGAATAGATCTGTTCCACCTTGTTGTTGCGGATCAGGTTGGCAATGCCGGTGGTTACCTTCATCACCTCGATCGCCGCATGGCGGCCGTTGCCGTCGATGCTGCGCAGCAGGCGCTGCGAAACGACCCCCTTGAGGGTGCCGGACAGCTGCTGGCGGATCTGGGTCTGCTCCTCCACCGGAAAAACGCCGACCATGCGGTTCAGGGACGACACCGCGTCCCGCGAATGGAGGGTAGAAAAGACCAGATGGCCGGTTTCGGCGGCCATGATCGCCATGCGCATGGTGTCCAGGTCGCGCAGCTCGCCGACCAGGATAACGTCCGGGTCCTCGCGCAGGGAGTCGCGCAGCGCCGAGGAGAAGGACGGCACGTCGGTATGCAGCTCCCGCTGGGTGACCAGCGCCCGCCGGTTGGAATGGACGAATTCGATGGGGTCCTCGATGGTGATGATATGGCACGACTGGTTGTGATTGATCAGGTCGATAATCGCCGCCAGGGTGGTGGTCTTGCCCGAGCCGGTCGGGCCGGTGACCAGCACCAGGCCGTCCTTGAGGCCAGCGAAGCCGTGCACCGAGGCTGGCAGGCCGAGGGCTTCGAGGCTCAGCTTGAGCGCCGGCAGGCGCCGCAGCACCGCCGCCAGGGTGCCGCGCTGATAGAAGATGTTGATCCTGAAGCGGGTGTCCTCGCCGAAGGCGTAGGCCAGGTCGAGCGAGGATTTCTCCTCCAGGCTGCGCTGCTGGCGCTCGCTCAGCAGCGGCAGTAGCAGGTCGCGCACGTTCTCCGCCGCCAGGCGGGGCATGTGGAACATCTCCAGCTCGCCGTTGATGCGCACCAACGGCGGCGAATCGACGCTCAGGTGCAGATCCGAACCTTTGAGCTCGACCACTTTCTGCAGCAGCTCGCGAATATCGCCGGGCAATTCCTGCTTGTCCTTCATCGATTCCTCCGCAGGTTTTCCGCCGCGGGCGGCACTTCCAGAACATTCTCCTCCGCCTGGTAGCGCAGCAGCCCCTCTTGATCGTTGCGGTAATAGGGGTGTTCCGAAATCCGTTTCATAACCCGTTCGTTGATGCGGCCGTTTTCCGCCGGACTCATCATGATGTGGGGGGTGATGCAGAAGATGATTTCCTTCTGCTCCTTGCTGGTGCCCTGGGAGCGGAACAGCAGGCCGAGCAGGGGGATGTCGCCGAGCACCGGCACCTTGCGCAGGTCTTCGATGTCCTCTTCCTGGACCAGTCCGCCCAGGGCCAGGGTCTGGCCGTCCATGGCGACGATGATGCCCTCGATTTCGGTTTTGCTCACCGTGTCGGTGCTGCCCACCTGCGAGACGCCGCCCACGTTGTAGTTGAATTCGGGGCCGCCGCCGAGCTGCACGGTGGAGACCGCCGATTTGATCTTCAGGGTGATGGTGCGGTCTTCGTTGATCAGCGGCGAGACCTCCAGGGAGATGCCCACTTCCTGTTCGGCGTAGTCGGTCTTGATCGAAGCCGGGGAGATAATGTTGTTTTCGGAGTCCCGTTTTTCTTCCGAGACCGTGTAGCCTTTGCGGATCGGCGATTCGACCCCTTGGAACAGCTTGGCCGAGGCGTTGTTGGCGCACAGCATCAGCGGTGTGGCGATGCGGCGCAGGCGGCCGGTTTTTTCCAGCAGCTCCATGCGGGCCTGGATCGCATCGGCGATAAACAGGAACTGCAGGCTGTTTTCCGCCAGGGAGGCGGCGTTCACCAGGTCCAGACCCACCAGGCCCTTCTCGTTGCGCACCACGCTGTTGATGGCGGCGTCGGAGCCGGGATTGACCTTGCCGCCCGGTGTCAGCGACAGGTTGAAAAAGGAGTCGAAGCCGTCGCCAAGGGTTACTTCGAGAATCTTGGCCTCCAGCAGCACTTGGCGGGTAGGCGTGTCCACCTTTTGGATCAGGGTGGCAATCTCGTCCAGCAGACGGGTGTCCACCGAGCGCATCACCACCGCGTTGTTGCGGGGAAAGACCGTCAGCCGGGCGGTGGCCTGGCCGACCTGGTAGCCGAGCAGCGCCTCCGCCGATACCGGCCCGCCCGAGGCCAGCAGCTGGCGCAGGCGGACCATATCCTCCTTTTCCATCTCGACCCCGCCGGCCTCGATGGTCTTGGCGCCGCCCCGTTGTTGCCGGGTCCGGCTGCCGCTGCCGCCTGCGCCGGCCTCGACATCCAGTTCCTCGCCGATTTCCGGAAATTCGTCGGTGCCGACGTGGCCGTAGCTCTCCAGTTCCTTCGGCGCGTCGTAGTTGACCCGGTCGCCGTAGATGCGCGCCACCATGTCCGCCACCGCCAGGCAGGAAGCGTAGCGCAGGTTGAACAGGCGCACCTTTTCGTCCCGGCGCAGTACCAGTTCGCGGCCGTATTCCTCGACCTTCATCACCCGCACGATGTTGCCCTCCTGCGCGTACCAGAGGTTGTAGTTCTTGCACAGGGTTTCCAGGGCGCTCATGGCCGTGACTTTCTCCAGATAGAGGGAGATGCCCAGCCCCTGGATATCCGGGGTGGCCACCACGTTCTGGCTGGTCAGCTCGGTAAAGACCTTGAGCACCTCGGCCAGCGGTGCCTCCTTGAAGTCGAAGACGGCGATGGTCGCTGCCGTTCCCCGCTGTGGCGCCACTGTGGACTTGGCCTCTGCCGTCGTCGCCATCCACGCGGGGGTGCCCGCCAACAGCAGCATCGCGAGCAGTCCGCTCGCCATGACCGATTTCCATAGTTGCCCGTATCTCAAACGCAAGGTTCGCTCCCTCCTGCCGTCATTTGCCTCAAAGGTTGTGTACGCAGCCGGTTTGGGGCATGAACCAACCCGTCGCGCCCGCTCAGAAAAACCGGCCCTGCACCAGGGTGCCGTCGTCCAGTTCAATGGTCATGCCGCTCCTGTCGATGACCCGCACCAGGAACCAGGCACTGACATCCTCCGGTCGCGGTCCGTTGCCCTGGTTGCCCAGCAGCACCCGCTCGTTGGCCCGCAGCACCACGGTGCCGATGTTTCCCACCTCGGCGCAGGCGACCACCTTGCCTGCCACTTCCATGATGCCGCGCACCTTGATTTTGGGCAGGGTACGGCGCCGCAGCGAGCCCATGGTCACCGTCAGCTGCCGGGCCGTGCCGTCAAACACGATTTTTTCCGCTTCCCCGGGTTGCTGTATACCGTCCCGGCGCGGCACCGCTTCGGCAAAGGGGTTGCGTACCGTCGCTCGCGCCGGAGCCGTGGCGGTGACCACTTCGGCCCCGGCGGGCGGCGCGGTCGCTTCAGTGGCGTCGGTTGCGCCGGCCGGCCGGCCTGAGGTCAGCAGCAGGCTCGTTGTCAGCAAGCCGGCCAGCAACAGGGCGGTCGTTCTATTCTGTTTGTCTGGTATAACATTCTCCGGTTTGGGCAGTTGTGCTTCTGAAACCTGAAAGGCCTGCACCACAGAGGTCACGAAGGACACGAAGAAAACCATATGTTTGGATCCTTTCGAAAAGGACAAAAGGCCATGTTTTTACCGCAGAATGCAGAGAAAACCTTGTGATTGATCTGCGAATGCGAAGCATCGGATTTTATCTGCGTCCCATAGGCCTGATTTTTGGTTTAACAAATGCGTTGCTTTTCTCCGCGGCTGGTGCGGAGAGCGGGTTTCAAGCTAGATCACCAGCACCAGCTCGGCGACCACCCGGCCGTAGCTGTCGCTGCCGGTGATGGACAGGTTGGCCAGGTTGATCCGGTAGGGCACCGTTTCCAGTTCCCGCACGAAGGCGATGAAATCGAGAAAATCCCCCGCCAGCTTCATGCGGTAGCAGCTGCGCGCCAGCAGGGCGATCTCCCGCTGCATCTCCGTCGCCAGCTGCAGCTTGTCCGGCGCGGCGGGGGTCAGGTCCTGCACCAGCAGGCCGTTGTTGGCGGCCACCGCGCTCACCGCCATGACCGTCTCTTCGATCTTGTCCGCCAGGGTCAGGGCATCGGCCGCCAGGGCCCTGACCTGTCCCTCGGCCTCTTTCAGCTCGAGCGTCAGCCGCTCGATGGATTTTTGCAGAGCGGCGGTGGTGACCGGTTCCTGCTGCAGGGTGTTGATGGCCTGCACCACCTTGTTGTGCTCGGCCACCGCCGTTTTCAGGCGGGCCGTCAGCGGGTCCTGGACCTTGTTGAGAAAGAAGTAGACGGCGATCACGGCGATGGCCACCACCATCAGTACCTGCTGCAGGCGGGTCATTTTCGGCTTAGCCATGGCGTTCCTCCAGCCGCAGGCGGATGGTGAAGGTATAGCTTGCTTCCCGTTCCTCGCCCTGGCGGGTGCTCTTTTCCAGCTGGCATTTTTCCACCAGCGGCGATTCCTTGAGGCTGACCACGCATTCAGTGATGGCGGGATAATGCAGGGTCGTCCCCTCTATGAAAAACACCCGGTCCGAAAACTGCGACAGACGGCTGAGGCGGATGTCCCCCGGAATCCGGGTGGTCAGATCCTGCAGCAGGCCGAGCAGCTGCCGGTGGCGCTCCTGCAGGCCGCCGGCGAGCAGTTCGTTCTTGCGGGCCAGCTCGCTCTTGCGCTCTTTCAGATCCTGATAGCGGTTCTTGAGCCGGGATTCGGCGGAGGCCGCTTCTTCGAGGGTCTTTTTCTGTTCGGTCAACTGGGCCGTTTTGCTCTCCAGGCGATAGGTCTTCTGCTTGAGGTGCAGGTACTGTCCTCCCAGGCCCAGGGCCAGCAGGCTGAGCAGTACCAGGGGCAGGGTGTGAACGTGTTCCCGGATCAGCATCGGCAGCGGCTTGCTGGCGTCGATCAGGGCGCCGCCGGCCTTGGGGCCGGCCGCCGTCCAGGCGGCCGCCGCGCCCAGCAGGCTCAGGTAGCGGGCCGGCAGGGGCCCGGAAGCGGCGGCGAAAAG
>LGVF01111555.1_pt1 | contig 13804 bp, 10 predicted proteins | sample 469901 | NCBI WGS metagenome assembly LGVF01 (sample SAMN03893561, study PRJNA290197) | marine sediment metagenome | material: sediment; isolation source: combined push core samples #3730, #5133, and #5579 collected at Hydrate Ridge | place: Pacific Ocean: Hydrate Ridge | reverse complement strand
GGAGCCGTCAGCTACATAGGCATAGGAACCGGATACAGCCACGGCCCAGGCAGCTCCAGGTGTATCGACGCTGCCGATGATCACCGGCTGCCGCCGGTTGCTAATATCGGCTATCTGAAAGCCACGCTTGCGATTGGCCAGATAGGCTTTATTATCCTGCACAACCAAATGCCTCAACAGATCCCAGGTCGGCAATGAGCCAACAATAGCCCCCCGGTTTCCAGCATCATAAGCCAGATAAGCCCCCACATTTTCATCAAAACCGTGGCCGGTGACTTTGACCAGCACCCCCTTCCCGTCAAGTTTCTGAAAAGCGACGGAGGTCTCCACCTTGAGCGACTCAATAACCTCTGGCTCAAAGAACAAAGCCCGCAGCAGAAAGAGCACCAACGCAACATAGGCGATTAAACTAAATCCGCACAGGGCCAGGAAAATGCGTTTTGTTTTTAAGTGGTGATATAAAAAGGACTTATCCATTGGTGTCCACTTTTTCTAAGACTGATGAACCGATGGGCATCAGAGGACTTCGGCGGAAGGATTTTGTGCCTCACAAAGCCACCGGGCAATAACTTGATGAAGCAATTTATGTTTGAAGGGTTTACACACGAAATCGTTCATGCCGGCCTCTCGGCAACGATCTTCGTCTTCCTTACGAGAAAACGCCGTTAGAGCAATGATTGGGATACGGTGCCCAGCGGCCCGAATGTTCCTGGCTGCCGTATAACCATCCATTGTCGGCATTTGACAGTCCATAAGTAGCAAATCAAAGGCCTGTTGCCCAATCAGGTTAACGGCCTCCCTACCATCGGTGACAACTGTAACCTGATACCCAAGATTGGAGAGACTGATATCGAGAAGCTTGCCGGTGGTCGAATTGTCTTCGGCCACCAAAATAGAACCAGAGCTTCGACTACTTTGCCCAGCGGAAGAATCTGATTCTTCCACCGCGCCTAACGACTTGGTCGGCACATCTATTTGATTCATGGGTGAATTTAAAACATTTTTCAGCGATACATGTAACAACGAAGGAAGTAACGGTTTATGAAGGTAAGCATTGATTGCATCTTGGGTTCCTTGCTCCCATGAGGCCTGGGAATTACGTGGTCCAATAACAATGAGCCGAATCCCCTGAAAGGCCGAACCTCGGTGCAACTTATTCATCAATAAACAACGATCTTCCAAGGAAAAAGCGTCACTTAGTAGCACCACGTCATAGGGCTCGTTATGGGCCAGAGTTGCGTCGAGTTTTTTGTCAGCATAAGAACATTTGTGGCTGAGATGGACAGACCAACCCGCATACAGCAAGTGTTGATGCAACATGTGGCAAACAGATAGATTTTTTTCGACCACTAGAATTCTTTTGCCGACGCCTTCTTCTGGTGGGTCTGGAACAACGCTTCCCCTGTTAAAAGAGACAGCAAAAGAAAAAACCGACCCTTCCCCTAACTTGCTCTCAAGACTGACCCGCCCCCCCATAATCCCTACCAATTGCTTTACGATAGCTAAACCAAGGCCGGTTCCGCCATGCAATCGGGTGGTAGAATTGTCTGCCTGAGAAAAAGATTCGAAAATTCGCTGTTGGGCCGACGGTTCGATTCCGATACCAGAATCAATCACCTCGAAACGCAGAGTCGTCTTATCCAACAGCTGTTTTTCGGGTACGACACGCAATAATACTTCGCCCGAATAAGTGAACTTTATGGCATTACTTAACAGATTAAAGAGTACCTGCCGCAAACGACCTGGATCACCTCGCAACACCGGTGAAATCTCCGGAGCAACATGGCAAATCAATTCTACACCTTTGGCAAAGGCCACTTTCCCCAATAACTCAATGGGGCATCCAATCACTTCAAGTAAATTGAACTCGACCTCTTCAAGGGTTAGTTTACCCGCTTCAATTTTTGAAAGATCCAGCAGGTCGTTAAGAATCTCAAGCAATGCTTCTCCGGAACCGTTGAGGGTCTCTACAAGGCTCAACTGTTCCACATTAAGGCTACTGTTCAGAAGCAACTCGGTGCTACCCAGTACCCCAACCATGGGCGTACGAAGTTCATGACTGATATTGGCCAAAAAGCGGGATTTGGTGCGATTAGCCTCTTCTGCCGCATCCCGGGCCAGTTCCAACTCAGCGATAGTTTCCTGTAATTCAACGTTGGAGGACCGCAACTCAATGGTCCGTTTACCAACCAAGTCTTCAAGATGCTGACGGTAGTTGGCCAGTTGTTTATCGCGGTCCTGCAGATGCTCCAACATATCATTAAAGCCGTCAATCAAAGCTCCAATTTCGTCATTGGATCTTTTGGTAGCCCTTATCGTGAAATCCTCGTCTTTGGTCACCGCCTGCATTTTATCGACAAGATAGAGAATCGGCCGAGAAATGAGATGTTGCAACTGGCGCGACAAAATGTAGGCGAGTAAAAAGGAAAGACCCAGCACAGCAATCACACTACCGGCAAAAAGACGTTTCCAGCGGGTAAAAGCTTTCAGGTCAGTATTAAGATAAACCATGCCGACCTGCTGTCCCTGAGTCACAACAGGGCTAAATACCGCCAAATGGTTTCCAGTAAAGAAATAAGCTTGTTCGCCAGCCTCAATGCCTTCGGCCAACTGTTTGTATTCTGCCGGGGATATGAGCGGATGGCCGGATCTCGGAGACATGGAAGACGTGTCTTGTCTAATGTACTGAGCTAGAGGCTCATTGAATCGATCGAAGATATACGCAAGCTGAATATTAGGCTCTAGGGATAAAGAAGCCAGGGTATTTTGGGCCAATTCCCGATCGTTAAACGGCAGGACGGCTGCCGCGTTGGCAGCAATAACACCGGCCAGAGAGGTCTGGTTAGCCACCATGGAGCGCCTGAAAGAAAAAACTTCCAAACCAAAATATGCAAGCGAGGACAGGAGCAAAACGATACTGCAAACCAACAAAATAATGGTGGTCAGTTTCTGCTTAAGGGTTGAACAGAAAAACAAATTTCTCATTATCGACACAACACCATGAAGATATGACAAGACATGAAATTATAAAAGGTTCCGACAAAACAGCCTTTTTGGAATATGAATAACGATAAGGACACTAAATGATCATCTATTTTATAGATAAGAGAGAATAATCGCTATCACACCGCTCTAATTAGGTTGCAGCTAATTTGTGTAGCATGCAAACCGGCCTTGAATTAATAATCCCTCAAGGTTGCCCTACCTTAACAAATTGTGGAGATACTGAAAAGTTTTTTGATCTTAGTTAATGCAATTATGGGGTGATCATAAGCAGACATGGAAATAAAAACCCGTTTAACGCATCTTGTCAGCAAGAGCGTCAAACGGGTTTTTAAGCAATAGATAGAAGCATCCCCAACAGGATGAGCCGAAATTGTGATCAGGACTGTCGAACAAAAATTTCCTGGGCCAACTGCTCATCTACGGCAAATTCGGAATTACCCACATGAAAAATGTAGGTGGGGAAAATGCGGCTTAAGCGAATGCTGCTGCCAGGCAGAACCCCCATAGACATGAGCTTTTGCATTTTTTTAGGGTCTTCGGTCGACAGATATGCAATCTCACCGGACTCGCCAACTTTGAGTTCGGTCAGTGCCACCACACCGGCGCCCCCTTTTTTGCGAGCCTCAAGACAACAGGGACCGGGGGGGATAGCCTTGCCGTGGGGACAGGTCGTCGGATGATTAAGCAGAGTACATATCTTGGTATCTATACCTTCATTGAGTAAATGTTCGAATTCACAGGCTTTACTGTTGGCATTTGCCCCTTTAAGGTCGAATATGTCCATCATCAGCCGCTCGGAAAGGCGGTGTCGGCGCACGACCTTTTCCCCTTCCATGCGACCTTCATGGCGTAAATAGACCCTGGTTCCCTTGACTTCGACCAAGGCCTGTTCGGCCAATTCGACCAGGGGCTGATCGTCAACTAAAACCTGCAAATCCTGCAATGAGATGGAATTGTCTCCTTCTTCAACCACGGCAATCCAAAGCGCCTCAAGGATATCCTCGGCCTTACTTGAATTTTGCATCGATTACTCCTTTATATTTTTATCTTTATTTTTAATCCAGCGCTCTAAAAATCCTGGGATCAATGGGTTTCCATAACCGCAATAGGGACAGTAGGCCTTTTGACAGCCACTCAGACAGCGACCGCAGGATTCTTTCTCCACAGCTTCCGCTGGTGTGAAATGGCGGCCACAAAACCCACACTTCATGAAAGTATACCGGTAAAGAGCAGCAGTATATTCAACAACCAGCCAACAGAAAAAGCCAGTACCGTAACAAACAGGAAGATACCCAAAGAGACTTTCCAGCCCCGCTCCTTTTTCATCATCAAAAACTGGGCAATGCAGGGCACAAAGAGGGTCATGGTTACCGCCGCTACCGTCAACTGAACCGGTGTCAACAGTCCTGCTTCCTGAAGATCGTAAAGCCCAGCAGCCCCAAAATCACGGCGGAAGAAACCGAAAATGAAGGCGGCGGAAGCATCAGACGGCAAACCAAGAAGCCCCATAACCGGGTTCATGCCGCGGACTAGCCACTCCAGGGCACCGGTCATTTTGCCTGCCCACAGCAGCAAGGAAGCAATAATAAACAGGGGGAATATTTCCAGAAAGTACCACTGCATGCGGGTCATTGTTTTTACCAGCACGTTATGGAATTGTGGCAGCCTCATGGGCGGCAACTCCATGTAGAACATCGGCCGCTCGCCGGGTAACACCCGGGCCGAGAGAAAACCGACCAGCAGAAAGATCATTACGATACAAACAGTCCAGACCAGTAAGGCCCCCGGAACTCCGGAAAGAAGGCCGAGAATAACCCCCAACTGAGCACTGCAAGGGATAGCCAGTGCCAGTAACAGAGTCACCAGCACTCGTTCACGAACCGTTTCCAGGGTTCGGGTCACCATGGTAGCCATGGTATCGCAACCAAAACCGAGCACCATGGGAATCACGGCTCGCCCGTTAAGACCAATTTTTTTAAAAATACGGTCCACCAACATGGCCAGCCGCGGAAAATATCCGACATCCTCAATGACTGAGAAGGTCAGAAAAAACGTGCCGACAATGGGTAGTACAAGCGCCACCGCATAGCGGACACCGAGAGTAAAGACACCGTATTCACCGACGACCAGTTCTCGCAACCAGTACCAAGGCACAAACCGATCGACCAGGCTTATAGCTAAAGGGTTCAGGAAGTTCTCAAACAGGGAGCCCTCACAGATATCAACCAGCACACCGGCACCGAACTTGCCGACAAATTGATAAATGCCGAAATAGAGCACCAGAATCAGCAGAGGGAAACCAGTCCAAGGATTGGTAGTCCAGGCAGAAAGGCGGTCCGCGAAACGCAGCCGCCTATTCTCCGGCTGACGCACGGTTTCCGCCAGCAGTCCTTTACATACCCGCTTACGCTCCAGACTGATGCGTAAATGAAGATCGAAACGGTGTTCAAAGGCGGTTTCGGCAACGGCCTGCTGCACCCGCTCGAAGTTGTCGCCCTCCCTGTCACGCACCAGGGCTAGAATCTCGTCGTCTTTTTGCAGCAACAGTAAAGCCAGAGCACGAAGATCCAGTCGGTAGTCCCTTGTCAGGGTGTTCGCTACCTTGGCAATATCCTTTTCCAGATCGGATGAATAGCCAAAGGACGGTAATTCGTCGCCAGTGCACTCAGCGATAGCCTGCCGAACCTCCTTCAGGCCACGCTTGTTGCGGATCGCCCCTCCCACCACCGGAATACCGAGTTTCTCCTGCAACAGCGGGATATCGATAGTCATTCCGGAGCGTTCTGCTTCATCAAGAATATTGACCAGCAGAATCACCGGAAGGCCAGCTTCGATAAGTTGGAGGGTCATGGGCAACATGCGCTCGATATTACGGGCATCCAGAACATGAATAACCGCATAGGCATCTTCGAGGAGCAGCATCTCACGAGCGACTCGCTCCTCCTCGGTGATCGGCAGAAGCGAATACATACCGGGGGTATCGAGAATTTCGTAACGCTGGCCTTTGATTTCACAATGACCGCGCGCTACGGCCACAGAGGTCCCAGGATAGTTGGAGACAACGGTATAAGCCCCGGTCAGGGCATTAAAAAGAACGCTTTTGCCAACATTGGGGTTTCCCACCAGAACGACCTTACGGTCACCTTGGGGTGCTTTGTTCTGAGAACACATTGCAATTATTTCTATTTAAAAAGGGGAATTTAAAAATGTTCCCAAAAAGGGTCTGGCAATTTTTAGCCAGGTGCGCATTTGGCACATAGACCAAAAATCTCCAGCCGGTGACTGGCTATGGTGAACTGATGGTCTTGAGCAACTTGATCCTGTAGCTTTTCAATTCGCTTATCCTCAAACTCGATGATGGCTCCACAACCGGTGCAGATAAGGTGGTCGTGATGGTCTCCGCCGTGGCTCAATTCATAAAGGACTTGCCCAGCACCGAAATCCCGCTCTTCCGCGATCCCGCACTCAGCAAAGAGTTTCAGAGTCCGGTAGACAGTAGCATAACCGATATGAGGGTTTTTGCTGCGAATTTCTAGGTAAAGATCTTCAGTGGAAAGGTGTTCTTTGGAACTGAGAAATTCTTCGAGAATCACTTCCCTCTGCTTCGTCCACTTCAGCCCTTTGCGAACCACGAATTCGCGGAACATTGCACGTTTGTCGGTCATCACCCCTCCCATGAAATTGAATTTCAAAAATATCAGCAGCGGATAATGACTGTCAAGTCCAAAACGGGGCCTTGGCTCAGCCAGAAGGAGGCAACAGGCGGTACAGATAGCCTGTGACCATGCCAAACATATCGAAAAAAAGCATAATACCAACCACCATCAACAGGGCACCGGTAAAAATCTCCACCAGCCGTATGTACTTACGAAAACGCTTGAAAAAGGACAGAAAACTATGAAAAAGCAAACCAGCCAGCAAAAAAGGTAAACCTAAACCCGCCGAATAAACCGTCAACAACAAAATGCCGTGGCCGGGACCAGCTGACGACCCTGCAGCCAAAGCCAAAATAGTGCCCAGAATCGGACCGATGCAAGGAGTCCAACCGGCGGCAAAAGCCAATCCGACCACAAAGGTGCCGGCAAACCCAGCCGGTTTGCGATGCAAATGAATCCGTCTCTCACCCAGCAAAATACCGAAATGAAACAAACCGCTAAGATGGATTCCGAAAAGAAAGATCAGAATTCCACCAATTTTCTGCACCCAGACCAGCACCGTTTGCAACTGCCCCTGGAAAGAGGCTGAAGCCATCCCGGCCAGGGCCCCCAGCAAAATGAACACGGCGGAGAAGCCGGCAATAAAAATCAGACAGTGGCACAACACCGTCAACCTAACACGAGCACCAGGGTGCGCCTCCTGCAGTTGACCGAAACTGAGACCGGTGATGTAGGTCACATACGAGGGCAATAGAGGCAAGACACAGGGGGAGAAAAAGGACAGAATCCCTCCGGAAAATGCGATCCACAAAGTAATATCGGCGGTCATTGAATCACTCTCCCCCGAGCTGGTTGAGCTCGGCGATGACATCGTTAGAATTCCAGTCCCGCAGCCCAAGGTGACGGGCGATAACTCTGCCCTGGCCATCGACAAGAAAAGCCAGAGGCAGTTGATATACCCCATAGCGCTGCTGAACATCGTTCCCTAGATCTAAAAGGATCGGCAAAGAAAGCTGCTGCCGGTCCGCAAAAAAGGCGACCTGCTCCTCTGTTTCTCCTACATTAACCGCTATCACTTTGAGGTTCTGAACAGCTGAGTTGTCATGCAAACGTTGCAGGGACGCCATCTCGGTACGGCAGGGAGGACACCAGGAAGCCCAAAAGACGAGCAGTACGTTATGACCCCGGAACTGGCTCAGAGAGAGTTGATGGCCATATCGGTCGGGCAGTAAAAAATCGGGAGCCGGGCCGCCGACCATAGCCCCTCTTTCAGGTAAGGCCTCTCCACGCCAAGAGCTCACATGCCAGAGGCTGGCAACAAGCAAGATCAACAGGCCCGGAACCACTATAAACAATAAGAGTTTTTTTGTCGGCATCCTGTCAGCCATGTTTAACATCTAACCGTCCAGACTCAAAAAGTCAAGGGAGCTGAGCCGAAGTGTTTTCTAAGGTTGCCGCCACCACTGGGGCGGAGTATGCTGGGCCAAACTATAAATCAAAGGACCGCTTGTGATGGTATTTACAGAGATCGCCCTCATAATTCTGCCAGTATTTTTCGTTATTGGTCTGGGCTATCTGATTCGACGCATCGAACTGATTGACGACCGATTTCTGTATCAAGCCAACCGACTAGTCTACTTCATCGGCTTACCCTCCCTGCTCTTCCATAAGATCGCCACCGCCGACTTCGGTGCCACTTTCAACGGCCGAATGGTTGCAGGAGCCACATTTGTCATGCTGAGTGGCTTGATCCTTTCCTACAGCTATGCATCCCTGGGTCGCAAGTATCGACGAGAAGACCGCGGCGCCTTTAGCCAGGGTGCCTTTCGAGGAAACCTGGCCTACATTGGCCTGCCTATCGTATTTAGTGCTTATGGCGACGAAGCCTTTGCCCGGGCCGGCATGTTTATGGGTTGCCTGGTTCCGGTCATCAACCTGTTATCCATCCTGGCTTTGCTACTTCCGCATAAAACAGGGTCCCGGCGAACCGGGTGGCCTTTCTGGTATCGCAACTTGTTCTCTAACCCTCTAATACTCGCGGCTCTTTTGGGCATTATCTGGAGCTACTGGCAACTGCCTTTACCAAAATTCATAGCACGCTCCTTCAGCCTCACCGCTAGCATCACCCTGCCCCTGGCTCTGTTCGCCATCGGCGGTAGTTTCTCCCTGAAAAGGCTGCGGGGCGACTTGGTTCAGGCCACGCTAGCCAGTCTCTTCAAGGTCATTGGCCTACCATTACTGACCATCGGTTTCATGCTGCTACTCAATGTGCGCGGTCTCGATCTGGGTATCGCCGTACTCATGGCTGGGGCGCCAGCAGCGGCTGCCTGTACCGTTCTGGCTCAACAACTGGACAGCAATGCAGAGCTGGCCGGTTCCATCATTCTTCTTTCTACCCTGTTTTCCTTGGTCAGTTACCCCGTAATCCTTTTTCTGTTAAAAACCTATCAACTCGGGTTCAACTAAACGACCTTACAAAAAAAAAGGCCAAGCCCTGTTAAGGGCTTGGCCTTTTATCCATAAAACCTGCCAGTTAGTCGAGAATGATCAGCAATTCTCCGGATTGGATCTGCATCCCTTCAAAAACCAGGATTTCAGAGACAACACCTTCCTTGGCGGCCTTAACATTGGTCTCCATCTTCATCGCCTCGGTGGACAACAGGACATCCCCCTCTTTGACCACATCGCCGACATTGACCAGAATGTGAAAAACCTTGCCGGGCATGGGGGCACCGACATGATGCAGATTGTCCGGGTCAGCCTTACGATGGGTGACCATATCCGAGTCCGCCGACATATCCGGAACGGCTACCTGACGCGGTTCACCATTGAGTTCAAAGTAGATATCGCGGTTACCATCGTCGGTTATCCGGCCGATAGCGTTAAGCTGTACGACCAAGGTCTTACCCGGCTGTATCTCTATACAGGTTTCGTCACCGAGATCGAGACCGTAGAAAAAGACCGGCGTCGGCAGCATGGACGTGTCTTCGTATTCCTGACGGTGCTTTGCAAACTCTTCAAATACTCCGGGATAAAGGACCGCAGAAAGAACATCTCGATCACTAACCGGCTGACCGAGCTTCTTCTCCAGTTCAGTTTTCTGGGCTGCGAAATCAACGGACTCCAGAAATTCCCCTGGCCGGCAAGTGATGGGCTCCTCGCCTTTGAGGACGATCTTCTGTAGTTTCTCAGGAAAACCACCGTGAGGCTGGCCGATCATCCCCTTGAAAAAATCAACAACCCCTTGCGGGAAGGTCAACTCTGCGCCCCGCTCATAGACATCTTCGGGCTGCAGATTGTTCTGAATCATGAACATCGCCATATCGCCAACAATCTTCGAGGATGGAGTAACCTTGATAATATCCCCAAACATATCGTTGACCTTACGATACATCTCCTTGCACTCTTCCCAACGATGGCCTAAACCAAAGCCCTCGACCTGCGGCTTGTAATTAGAATACTGACCGCCAGGAATCTCGTGGTGATAGACCTGGGCCGTACCGCTACGAAGCTCCGATTCGAAGGGAGCATAGTAGGTGCGCACAGTTTCCCAATAATTGGCCAGTTTTTGCAGTTTCTTTTCTTCGAGCTGCGGATCGCGATCTGAATCCTTCAGCACTGCGAGCAATGCATTCATGTTGGGCTGTGCGGTAAGACCAGAGACCGAAGAGAGTGCCGTATCAACAATATCGACTCCGGCCATGGAAGCGGCAAACAAGGTCGCACCACCGTTACTGGAAGTATCATGGGTATGGAGATGGATGGGAATACCAACCTCCTGTTTCAAGGCCTTGACCAGCTTCTCAGCGGCAAAAGGCTTAAGCAATCCAGCCATATCCTTGATGGCAAGGATATGCGCACCCATTTTTTCCAGTTCCTTTGCCATGCCAACATAGTAAGAAAGTGGATACTTGTCCCGCTTGGGATCGAGAATGTCTCCCGTATAGCAAATTGCCGCTTCGCACACGGCACCGGACTTACGAACCGCATCCATGGCAACTTGCATGCCCTTGGTCCAGTTCAGGGAGTCGAATACTCTAAAGACGTCAATGCCACTTTTGGCGGCTTGGGCAACAAATTCTTGCACCACGTTATCGGGATAGTTGCAATAACCAACCGCATTCGACCCGCGTAGCAGCATCTGAAAAAGGATATTGGGGATTTTTTCCCGCAGACGGTCAAGACGCTCCCAGGGGTCTTCCTTGAGAAAGCGCATGGAAACATCAAATGTGGCCCCACCCCACATCTCCAGCGAGAAAAGGTCGCTGCCCAAATGACTGGTTGCCGGAGCGATAAGATCAAGATCGTAGGTCCTGAAGCGTGTAGCCATCAAGGATTGATGGGCATCGCGCATGGTGGTATCGGTAACCAGCAGCTTCTTTTCGTTAAGGACCCACTGAGACAGCCCTTCGGGTCCCAATTCTTTAAGAATGTCTCGACTACCCTTAGGACGGCTACAGTCGTAAGGGATTTCTGGAATGACCGGATTGCGCAGATTTTTAAAATGCAGCGGTTCCTTAATGCCAGGGTACCCGTTAACCACGGTGTGGCCGATAAAGGACAACAGTTTCTGGGCTCGGTCCCGTTTAACTAGGATATGAAATAATTCCGGGTGGTTGTCGAGGAAAGAGGTGTCACACTGACCGGCCAAAAAGGTCGGATGAGTGATGACATTCTCTAAAAACCCCTTATTAGACTTCACCCCCCGCAGACGAAACTCCTCCAGGCTGCGGCTCATGGTGCGAGCCGCACCGGCCAGATCCAGCCCCCAACAGCTGATTTTAACCAACAGCGAATCGTAATGGGGGCTGATGCGAGCTCCGGGATAGGCGCTGCCAGCATCGAGTCGCACCCCAAAACCACCGGGGCTGCGATAAGCGGCTATGGTGCCGAAATCGGGGGCAAAATTGTTTTCAGGATCCTCTGCTGTCACCCGCGACTGAATGGCAAAACCGTACAGGACAATGTCGTCCTGGCTCTTGATACCGATCTCGGGGTCTTCCAGGCGATAACCCTCAGCAACCCGAATCTGTCCCTGGACCAGATTGCGACCGGTAACCATTTCGGTCACCGTATGCTCAACCTGAATGCGGGTATTCACCTCAATGAAATAGAAGTTCTCTTCTTGATCCATAAGGAATTCAACGGTGCCAGCATTGACATAATTGACATGCTGGGAGACCTTCAAGGCATAGTCGCAAAGTTCCTGCCGCTTGGCCTCGCTCAGGGCCGGAGAAGGTGCTACCTCGATAACCTTCTGATGACGGCGCTGAATGGAACAGTCGCGGTCATAAAAGTGGACCAGATTGCCGTGATGATCACCAAGGATCTGCACCTCGACATGTTTAGGATTCTCAATATATTTTTCCAGAAAGACCGACGCATTGCCAAAGGCCGTTTTGGCTTCGGAAGAGGCGGATTTTAGCCCTTCCAGAAGTTCTTTACGGTTGCGGGCCACGCGCATCCCACGGCCACCCCCACCGGCTGCAGCTTTGACAATGATTGGATAACCAGTCTTGGCAGCGAACAACAGGGCTTTTTCCTCACAGGTAACGGGATCAGCCGTTCCTGGAACCACTGGGACACCTGCTTCGAGGGCAACCTTACGAGCGGAAACCTTATCACCAAGCCGGCGCTGGATATCGGCGCCAGGTCCGATAAAAGCAATTCCAGCCGTAGCACAAGCCTCAGCAAAAAGAGGGTTCTCCGACAAAAAGCCGTATCCGGGATGGATAGCGTCGACATCTTTTTTAAGGGCCAGTTCGATGATCTCATCGATGCCCAGATAAGCCTCAACCGGCCCCTTGTTCTTACCGATCAGATAGGACTCGTCAGCCTTATAGCGATGCAAGGAAATCCGATCTTCTTCAGAAAAGATCGCAACGGTTTTGATACCGAGCTCGATGCAGGCTCGAAAAATCCGAATGGCAATCTCGCCACGATTAGCTACCATGATCTTATTGAAACGCTTTATTTCCATTCCAAGTACCCTCCAAACAGCAATGATTAACCTTATCCTGAACACTTGATGCTATCAGAAGCGTCGATACAAATCAATATGAACTTTTTTTGGAGAATCTAAATATCAATTGGATTCAGTACTTTACCCTGTTTGGCGAAGACTAAACCACAAAGCGCACAACCCCATCAGCGGGGCTGTGCGCTTAAATATAACAAGGGCAGCCGAAATCAATCGCTTTTTGTTTCCCGTTCAAGAAACGGCCGGACCAGATCAATGGGAAAGGGGAATATAATCGTTGAGTTTTTTTCGGCGGCCACCTCGGTCAAAGTCTGCAAAAAGCGCAATTGCAAAGCACTCTTATCCGTAGAGAGGATGGCTGCAGCCTCGGTCAGTTTCTGTGCTGCCTGATATTCCCCTTCGGCATGAATCACTTTAGAACGACGCTCTCTCTCCGCTTCGGCTTGGCGGGCCATAGCTCTTTGCATTTCCGCTGGAAGATCGACGTGTTTGATCTCGACGTTAGATATCTTCACCCCCCAGGGGTCTGTCTGCCGGTCGAGAATTTCCTGCAGATGCTGATTGATCTGTTCGCGATGGGCCAGAAGCTCATCGAGTTCCGATTGACCCAATACACTACGCAGGGAAGTCTGGGCCAATTGACTGGTGGCATACAGATAGTCTTGCACCTCGATGATAGCTTTATCCGGACCCACCACGCGAAAATAGAGCACCGCATTGACCTTGATCGAAACATTGTCCTTGGTAATGACATCCTGAGGAGGAACATCCATAGCCACGGTACGCAAGCTGATTTTTCTCATCCGATCCACCATCGGTATAATAAATCGTAACCCCGGCCCCTTAACCGAAGAGAATCGTCCCAGACGAAACACGACCCCTCGCTCGTATTCAATAATAATGCGCACTGCACTGCTGAGAATCAGTATGACCAGAAATATGATGATAATCGGAAATGCCATGTTGCCTCCTTTTGCCATCCTGGGATCGACAAGCTGTTGCCCTTTACAACGAACGGCTAAACAGCCAACCTCAAACTAGATGCATTCGCAAAAACTTATAGGATGGCTAAGCAAAGATTTCGTCCTACAAGGCCTGGTGTTTTTTCAGGGATGAAGGCATACATCTAGTATGTCGAGGTCCTGAAAAAACGCCGCAACGC
>LGVF01092789.1_pt3 | contig 13807 bp, 8 predicted proteins | sample 469901 | NCBI WGS metagenome assembly LGVF01 (sample SAMN03893561, study PRJNA290197) | marine sediment metagenome | material: sediment; isolation source: combined push core samples #3730, #5133, and #5579 collected at Hydrate Ridge | place: Pacific Ocean: Hydrate Ridge | reverse complement strand
CGGTTTAAGCTAAAAAGCAACTTTACAAAGAAGGTTGTTTTCGATAAATTATTGAGTTTATCTCAAAATAATGGAATTGTTACTCAGCTTGTTTCTAATAGGATAAAGCTCAGTATTCCTTTTGATAAACAAGAATATTGGTCGCCAATATTAACAATAAGTATTGAGGGGTTAGATAGTTCAAATGATTCTGAATTAAAATGTTTAATAGGCCCAAAAGAAAATGTTTGGCTAATGTTTGTATTTATTTATGGCATTGCTGCTATGACTTTTCTTTTTGGAGGAATGATGAGTTTGAGTGAACTTACTCTAGGTATTTATTCTCCCATGCTTTTAAGTATACCAATTTCACTGATCTTGATTTTATTAACTTTTATAGCAGCCAAAATAGGGCAAAGAAAAGGTTATGATCAGATGATATTTTTGATAAATTCTACCTTTGAAGTACTTGAATTATCTGATTCAGAAAAAGAAAAGATACTTTCTTAATTTTTTTATTTGGCGCTATTTCCGTCTATCCGCTTATAGCTTTGTATGTTGTTACTATTCATAAATAACCTGCGGGGTCTACGCTTGGGCGTAGCCGCCACATTCCATTATTCATTAGTAACTACAAACAAAGGCTAGCACTTCTATACGGGCGATGACTGCTAAGTTTCTTCGATTATTTTTCTAAATTTCATTTGTAGTGGGTAAATGGAAAAGGTTATTATTATCAATATAAGAAGCAGGGTGTAGGCGTTTTCGTATTTCAAATTAGTTGATATACATTACAAATATAGTGATGTCAGTACTGTACAGTGATAATATTAATAATATTATATATAAAATTTTATTAAGATTAAAGCTTTTTTTGTATCAGTTAATAATTACCAGAATTTATCTTCTTATGAAAAAAATAAACACCCAGTTACTACTATTATTTGTATTAATTGCAACAACTTTAGTTGGACAAAATAATCAACCATCCAAAGAGTCTATCAATGATATAATAAAGGCAGAATTGAATAATGACGATTTAATAGAAAACCGCTATTCTAGGTCTTTAAGCAAATCTTTTCAAAGTTCTACCCTATCATATGGAACACCTCCCGACATTAGTAGTTTTAGCGATTTTGGAGGTAGTGCTTCTGATTACATTAGAGATATTACATCTGACGCTCAAGGTTATGTTTATGTAACTGGAAGTTTCTCAGGAGAATTAACCATCGATGGAAATGAGTACACATCAGTAGGTGACTTTGACTCATTCATTGCTATGTTTGATAGTAATGATAACGGAAGACTAATATGGTTTAAACAAATACCATCTTCTAAGGATAATAGGTGTATTCCATATGCAATAACACTTGATGATGATGGAAGCATCTACATTACAGGAACTTACACAGGTAGTTTTAAACTTGGAAACAAAATATTACCAAGTACTGATAATTATAATTTGTTCTATGCACATTTTGACAATAATGGTTCAATAATTAATTCCGCTTATCATAGTGAAAGTGAAAATGAAATAGGACTTGATATAATTACAGATTCAGATAGTAATATTTATATTTTAGCATCTACAAGTACTAATGGTGACTCTAGACACCAATCATGGTTATTGAAGTTTAATAATAATGCAACATTAATTTCAGAAGTATTTTATGAAGTTGGATTTAATGAATTGTTAATTAACAACCAAAATTTATATTTTACTGGTGTAATATCTAGTGGAGATGATGGATACCTTAATAATGGTATAGTAATTCCATCACCTATGTCGTATAATGATGTATTTATTGCCAAGTCTGATCTTAGTTTAAATTTTGAATGGGTTGTTGCAGGAGCTCATCCTGAGAAATCTAATGGTGATAGTATGAGTAGTAAACTTGATATTGATGATTTAGGCAACATTTATATTGTAGGTACTTATAGAGATAACCTGACTCTTGGTGATTTTTCAGTTGAAGAAGGTTATGGAGTTAGCTTTGTTGCAAAAATTGATTATGAATATGGTAATGTAGTGTGGTTAAAATCCTTTCTAAGTAATAAAAATCATATTTCAGTTAACGATAATATTGTTTCTATATTGAAAGACAAAAATATTTTGCAAAATATTTCTTTAGATGGTAATTCTTCGTCTGAGAAACAATTTGATTCTAGTTTTTATGACCTAGAAGTTGTTAATGGAAATTTAATTTTATGGGGTAGAGAGAATACTAATATTTATCTAACACAATTTAGCAATAGTTATGTCCAAAAATGGAAATCCTATTTGGCAGGTACCTCATCTTCCTCTAGAAACGTGGGAACAGTTATTGATAAAGAAGGAAACATATATAATTGTTTTACTACTTCAGCAAGTATAGATTATCATGGAATTCAAGTTAATAGAGGAACAATATTGACCAAGCTAGATAATAAAGGTAACCTTATTTGGCTAAAACAGTTTCCAAAAATGTTAATGAATAATTCTATTGGAAATCATATTGATATTGATTTAATTAATTCAAGTTTAGTTCTTACAGATTTATTTGACGAAGAATTACAAATTCCTGGAGGACCTAATTTATACCCTTTAGAATCAGGTAGTATCTTTATATCTAAATTCGATTTAGATGGAAATCATATATGGTCAAAACAAGAGAATTTCTCTTCTGCTAATACAACAGTAGATATTGATGTTAATGGGAATGTGTATTTATCAGGTACATTTGGAGACGAAATGTATATTGGAAATACTAATTTCATTAGTAAAGGCTATGGGGATGCATTTATAGCAAAATATAATAGTAATGGTGATTTCGAATGGGCTAAACAAATTGGCGGAGTAGAAAATGAGTATGATATAATATCTACATCTGATAATGATGGTTATATATACCTAACAGGTGAATTTTTGTCAGAAGAGGTTAATTTTGGAGAAACTACTTTCTATATGTTAGAAGGCGATGGAAATATTTTTGTTGCAAAAATTAATGGTGATGGAGATATTTTGTGGAATAAAACCATTGCAGGAGGTCCAGATTACCAAGATAATTCTTGTTGGCCTACTGGTATTGTATCTGATAATATTGACTATATATTTATTAAAGGTTGGCTTGGAAACGATAATATGTTTGATGAAATAAAACTTACAAGTGATTTTTATTATAATAAATTTGTAACCAAAATAGATAACTCTGATGGTTCTGTAATATGGGCAAATCCTATTTATGAAACTAGTTTTAGTATAGCTTATAATAGTTTTTCTGTCGACAGGGAAGGGTCTGTTTACTTAGGTTCAGAAGTTAGTGGGGATCAGGTATTTTTCGATAATGATTTTACTTATTCTAAAGTAGGAAATCAAGATGCATTTATAGCTAAGTATTTAGGGAATGGTACTTTAGATTGGGTTAAAACTATTCAATCATCATCATATTTGAGGATTTCTAGTGTTTCTAACCAAGATGTAGATGAAGTTGTTGTTACAGGTTATTTTTCTGGTAATTTAACATTCGACCAAAATTCTGCCGAATCAATTTCAACTCATAGTTTTATTTCTATTCTTGAAAGTAACAAATTGGCTATAGAAGATACTTACAATAAAAAAGATAAACTTGTTGTATATCCAAATCCAACAAAAGGAAATGTTTCAATAAATCTTAATAATTTAGATTATAACAAAATTGAAATAATTAATGTATCAGGTGTTATTATTAAGTCTATCACAAAGATTAATAGTAACGGTTTATACGATTTATCAAATATTACTAAGGGTCTTTACATCCTAAAAGTATATTCTGAAGATAATAGTTATTCTCAGCAGTTAATAATTGAATAATTTTTTTATACACAAAAACAGGGATTCTACCATCTAGCGGAATCCTTGTTTTTCCACAAAGTCAAGACACTCTGTTATAATTTTTTATTTCTCTTACAATGTAAACGTAACGAATTCGATATGTATTTACGATTTGTTTTTTAAGTTTATTCTGTAGAGTGTTTTTTTTTATGTTTTTATTTGAAGGTAGATTTATTACATGAATCCCAACAACATAGCTCTTATTCCAAAGCAATATTTGAGTAATAAGTTATCAATATCTTGACCTAAGTTATTGATAATTAATTATTACATAACATCCATCATGTTAATCCCTAATAAAACTCATTTATATAAAGTGTACTATTTACACTCAGCTAGGTATCATTTGTTACATTTGTATTAGTTAAGTAAAAAAATTAATACAAGAAAAAATTATGGATTTAACTACCGAGTATTTAGGAAAAACACTAAGAAACCCAATTATAGTAGGTAGTTGTGGTTTAACATCAACTTTAGATAGTATAAAAAAATTAGAAGAAGCAGGAGTAGGAGCCGTTGTTTTACAATCATTGTTCGAAGATCAAATTGATTTGGAAGATTTACAACTGCAATGTGCTAACAAACAGAAATTTCCAGATTCAGTTAATTATATTGAAACTTACACCAAGGATAATAGTGTTAACAGCTATCTTCAGTTAATAAAAGATGTAAAAAGAGAAGTTAATATTCCAATTTTTGCAAGTATCAATTGTCACCCTAAAGATAATTGGCTAGATCATGCTAAAAAAATGGAAGAAGCTGGTGTAGATGGTATAGAACTAAATGTTTTAATGTTGCCATGTAATTTTGAAAAATCCGGATCAGAGAATGAGAAACTTTATTTTGATGTAACAGAAAAAGCTAGAAAAGAGCTAAATATTCCTATTGCTTTAAAATTGAGTAGCTACTCAGCAGGTTTAGCAAAATTGGTTAATGAGCTTAGCTGGACAAAAAACATGGACTCATTTGTTCTGTTCAATCGTTTTTACAAGCCAGATATTGATATTGATACTTTTGAAATAAGAATAAAGAACAATCTGTCTGCCCCGTCTGATATTACAGATTCTTTACGTTGGGTTTTACTTTTAAGTAGGAGAGTAAAAACAGATATTGTTGGAACAACAGGAATACATAATGGTAGAGATATAATTAAACACATTTTGTCTGGTTCTAAAGCTGTTCAAATAGTTTCAACATTGTACAAGAATGATTTTGGAGTAGTATCAGAAATGATTGCTGATATTGAAAAATGGATGAATTCAAAAAGCTTTAAAAACATTAATGATTATAGAGGGTTGATGCATAATAAAAAAATTGAAAAACAACGTTTAGAAAAAGGATATATATCGTAATTATAATTTTGTAATAATAATTATTGAACACATAGTAATTGTTAAAAGAATCAGAGTTTATTTTTAAGCTCTGATTCTTTTTTTTGGAGCCGTATTAATTCTATTATTAGTATAATATTACTAGCTCAATTACTAAATAGTTTATTCTTTTTTATTCTCAATAATTCTATTATTTTTGTTGTCTTTCAAACAAAAATATATGTATAAGTTATCATTAATTTTTATACTTGCTATTTTAAGTATAAACCCACTTTTCGCTCAAGAATTAGCAGAAAAAACACTTCTTACAATTAATAATAAAGAGATCAAAGTATCTGAATTTATTAAGGTTTATGAGAAAAATCTAGATTTAGTTCAAGATCCTGAACAAAAGAAGATTGATAATTATTTACCTTTATTTATTTCATACAAATCAAAGTTGATGCAAGCTCATGAACTTGGTTTAGATACTATGAATATCTACACAAAGGAGTTGTCAGGTTATAGAAAAGATTTAGCTGCCCCATATTTTAAAGATCCAAAGGAAGAAGAAAAACTTTTAAAAGAGGCATGGGAAAGATCAAAATCAGAATTAAATGTTTCTCATATTCTACTATTACTTTCAGAAGATTCAAAGAATTCTGATACACTAAAAACTTATAAAAAGTTAATATCAATCAGAAAAGAGATTGAATCAGGTAAAACTAGTTTTGCTGATGCAGCTAAGAAATATTCAGAAGATCCATCTGCAAAAAAGAACAGCGGTAGTCTTAATTGGATGTCAGTTTTTTATATGGTTTATCCTTTCGAAACAGGTGCTTACAATACAACTGTTGGTGAAGTAAGTATGCCAGTTCGTAGCTCATTTGGTTATCATCTTATCAAAGTTAATGAGAAAAGGGAATCTAAAGGAAAGGTTCAGATTGCACATATTATAAAAATGAATGCTCCTGGGGCTAAAAAGGATAGTATAAACCAAGTTAATAAATCTCTAGTTGATACAATTTATACTCAAATACTAGCAGGTAAGGAATTTGCTATGATGGCTCGTCGATATTCTGATGATAAACGTAGCGGGATGAATGGTGGTGCATTACCAGTTTTAGGTGTAGGTAAAATGATGCCTGAAATGGAAAAAGTAGCCTTCGAATTAAAAGAAGGAGAAGTATCAAAACCTTTTCAAACTAAATATGGGTGGCATATTGTGAAGGTTCTTAAAAAATATCCAATAGCATCTTTCGAGGATTCAAAAGAGGAAATGTCAAAAGAATTATCAAAAGATAACAGGTCAAAGTATATCGAAAAATCAGTTATTAATCACTTATTTGCAAAATATTCAATAAAGGATAATAACAAATTATTTAAAGAAATTTCTAAAAATATAGACTCTACCTTCTTATTGCAAAATTGGAAATACAAGCACACAACAAAAAAAGGAGTTATATTGGTTATTGAAAATAGAAAAGTTCCGACATCAGAATATATTAAATTTTTAGAAAACAACCCTGTAAGCCCTAAAAACAAGTACTCTCTAAAATTTGTTCTGGAGCAAAAACAAAAAGCATTTATAGATGCTGAGGTTTTAAGATATTATGATGACAACTTAGAAAATGAATTTCCAGAATTTAAGGCAGTAATGGATAATTATCGCGAAGGTATTTTGATTTACAACCTTATGAATATGAAAATTTGGGATAAGTCTTATACTGATTCTACTGGTTTGGCAAGCTACTACGATGAGAAAAAAGAGAATTACATGTGGGGTGAAAGAGCCGATTTAGTTCTAGCAAAATGTTTCAAAGAAACTGAGGCTAAGAAAGTACACAAATACATGAGACGAGGAAAATCAGAAGAAAAAATTAAGAAAAAATTAAATAAAGATTCTCAGGTAGGTGTAACTTTCCAATCGGGTATAATAACTCCAAAAAATGATATTTTACCTGAAGGGTTTGAATGGAAAAAAGGAGTATCTAAAATATACAAGAAAAGTGATACTAATTACGTTATTATTGATGTGAAGAAATTTGTTGAGCCTCAGGTTAAAACTTTGGATGAAGCAAAGAATAGTGTGAGGTCTGATTATCAGAATTACCTAGAAAACAAATGGAATGAGGAGTTGAAAAATAATTATGAAATAGTACTTGAAAAAGAAGTATTTATTGAATTAAAGAAAAAATATAATCAATAGTGAATAAGTTTATTAGAAATATTTCTGTACTTGTTTTATTTGCAATCATAGCATCTTGTAATGTTAATGATTCTGAGTATAAAGGAGATGTTGTAGCACGTGTAGGTGATTATTATTTATACGAAAGTGATATAAATAAATTATTGAAAAATAATATTTCAAAAGTAGATAGTACATTAATAGTTGATGGTTACATAGAAAGGTGGGCTAGAAGAAAAGTTGTATTAGCTAAAGCACAGTTAAATCTTAGTGAAGACGAAGCTAACTTTAATAGATTGATAGAAGAGTATAGAGAAGGTTTAATAACTAGTGCGTATAGACAAAAATTGGTTGCACAATATTTAGATACAGTAATTGTTGATGAAGAAATTGAAGATTTTTACAATAAAAACAAATCAAATTTTTTACTAAATAATAATCTTGTAATGCTTAAATATGCCAATTTTCCTGCTAGCATTTCTAACAAGAAAGAAGTTGTAAAATTAATTAAGAGTAATAAACTTGAAGATTATGAAGCATTAGAAGCTCTTTGCTATCAATTTTCAAGCAGATTTGGGATTAGTGATTCAACTTGGGTTCCTCTAAATGATTTGAAATTGAATATGCCTGAGCTAAATTATGTTAAGAATAAAGATCTATTAAAAAAAGATAATTTTATTGAAATACAAGATTCATTAAACCTATATTTGACGCGCATTTTAGATGTCAGAAAAAAAAGACAAATAGCACCCATATCTTTTGTAGAAGAGCGTATTTACAATATTATTCTAAACAAACGAAAATTAGAATTGATACGTAAAATGGAGCATCAAATTATGGAAGATGCTATTAAAAATAGAGAGTTCGAAACTTATAAATGATAATAATAGGTTTCGAATACAATAATGATTAATTGTTTAAGTTTATCTGTTGACAAATACAGTTATTATTAAACAATTAAGGAGTAAAACAATAACAAAATACTTATGAATTTTAAACAAAGTATAATATTAATTGCAGGTATTCTTATCACAAATATTTCTATTGCACAAGAAAAACATGTAGTTGATGGTATTGCGGCAGTAATTGGTAAAAATGTAATCCTTAGTTCTGATATAGAAAAAGGTTTGATGCAGTACAAAGCCCAAGGCGTAAGTATTGGTGAAGGAATGGAATGTCAAATCTTTGAAGAATTAATGGTTGAAAAATTATTAGTTCACCAAGCTATTATTGATTCTGTTGAAGTTTCTAATGATGAAATTACAGGGAATGTAGATCAGCGCTTGCAAATGCTTGTAGGTAGGGTAGGTTCAATGAAAGAGCTTGAGGAATTCTATAATAAAACAGAAGAGGAACTAAGAGACGAAATGTTTGATATACTAAAAGATCAACTTTTGGCTCAAAGGATGCAACAACAAATAATAATGGATGTTGATGTTACTCCAGAAGAAGTTAGAACATTTTTTAAGAATATTCCAAAAGAAGAAATACCTCAGTTTGGAACGGAAGTAGTAATGGCTCATATTGTTAAAAAACCAATCTTTAGTAAAGAAACAAAAGACGAAACTATAGCCAAGCTAACTAATATAAGAACAGATATTCTAGAGAATGGTTCTAGTTTTAAAACTAAAGCAATTTTGTATTCTGAAGATCCTGGGTCATCAGGTAAAGGTGGAGCATACTATGGGGTTAAAAAAGGACAGTTTGTAAAACCTTTTGAAGAAGCAGCTTTTAATTTACAAGAAGGTGAGATTTCTGAGCCTTTCGAAACTGAATTTGGTTTTCATATAGTTCAACTTTTAAAAAGAAAAGGAGAAGAGCTTGATTTAAGACATATCTTGATAAAACCAATAATTAGACCCGATGATTTAGAAGAAACGCAATCTGCATTGGATTCAATTAAATCAAAAATTTTACAAGGAGATATCACTTTTTCTGAAGCTGCAAAAGAATTTTCGGATGATGAAAGTACTAAATTTAACGATGGTATGATGATAAATCCTAGAACTCAAGAAGGACATTTTGAATTGAATCATCTTGATAAAAACATTTACTTTAAAGTAGAAGGGATGAAAGTAGATGATATAAGTGATGTTATTTATAAAGAAACAGAAAGAGGAGAAAAAGAATTTGTAATAATTAAACTTCTAGAAAGAATAGCACCTCACGAAGCTGATTTTTCTAAAGATTATCAGAAAATAAAGCAAATGGCTCTGGCTGAAAAGAAAAATAAAATATCTGAAGATTGGATAAAAGATCACGTGACTAAAGCATATATCAGAATTAATAAAAAGTATGATAATTGTGATTTTAAGAATTCTTGGAGAGAAAATGCTCAGGAATAATCATAAATAAATAATATTGTAAAAAACTGCATCTCTTGTAATAAAGATTTGCAGTTTTTTTTATTTTAGTATATTCATTGCTAAAAACTAACCAAATCAAATATAATTGAAATATGTCTGACGTAGATACTGTAAAAAAACTTGTAAATAAATATCAATCTTTAAGAAAAGAGATTGCAAAAATTATAGTTGGACAGGATGATGCTGTTGAACAGATTTTGATATCAATTTTATCAGGAGGTCATTCGCTTTTGATAGGTGTACCTGGGTTAGCAAAAACACTATTGATTAATACCATTGCTCAAGCTATAGATTTAGATTTTAATAGAATACAATTTACTCCAGATTTAATGCCATCTGATATTATAGGTACGGAGATAATTGATGAGAATAGAGCTTTTAAGTTTGTGAAGGGACCAATATTTGCAAATGTAATTTTAGCTGATGAAATAAATAGAACTCCACCTAAAACACAAGCTGCACTACTAGAAGCAATGCAAGAAAAATCAGTAACCGCAGCCGGAATGCATTTTAAATTGGATGAACCATTTTTTGTTCTAGCAACTCAAAATCCAATAGAGCAGGAGGGAACTTATCCATTACCTGAGGCACAATTAGATAGATTTATGTTCTCAATATATCTTGATTACCCTAGTTATCAAGAGGAAGTGGAGATAGTAAAACGCACAACATCTAATGTTGATGTTATTATTAAGAATGTAATAAGTAAATCTGAAATTATTGAATTTCAAAAAATAATTAGAAAAATACCTGTAGTAGATAATGTTGTAGAGTATGCAGTAAGCTTAGTTTCTAAATCAAGACCTAATACTACAATGTCTCCTGAAATTGTAAATAAATATTTAGAATGGGGAGCAGGTCCTCGAGCTTCTCAAAACTTAATTTTAGCTGCAAAAGTTAGGTCGGTTCTTAATAATAAATTCACACCCGATATTGCAGATGTGCAATCTGTTGCGAAAGGAATTCTAAGACATCGTATTGTTAGGAATTATAAAGCCGAAGCAGAATCAGTATCTGAAAATAAAATCATAGAAAGTCTGTTTTAAAATATGTTTTTTTCTAGGGGTTATCATTAAATTAACTTTCTGTTTTTGATTGTTGATATATATCAAAAATAGATTTGATTTGTTTGGTATATGATAAATACTACAAACAAATCAATTGGTATACTTTTGGCAAACCAACACATTTAAATATAAATAATTGTAACCAAAATTTGATATTCTAATTGTAAGTATCAGTTGGAGTTAATTGGAATATTCAAATTGCCAAAAATCAATAATTATGAATAAAATCTACTCACTATTAATTAGTGCATTTATTTTGTTTTCTATCTCTACAACTGCACAGGAAACAAAAGAAAAACCAAAAGAAGATAAATTTAGAAAAACGATAAGTAATGGTATTAAGATTAAACTTAACGAATCAGGATCTTCGTTTACAAAAGTAATTATAGGTCTGCAATTTTGGTATAGAAGTGCACAGTTAAACCCAGGATCTACTGATATGCAAACAGGAGAATCTATTTCTAGTTATCAGGATTTTGTTACACGTAGGGCTAGGATAATTTCGTATACAAATATTGAGGATAGATTCTATATGTGGGTGCACTACGGGTCTACAAACTCTGCTAGTTATGACAACCTACAAAAAGGTATGTTTTTCCATGATTTTTGGGGAAAGCTAAGAATCGCCAAAAACACTTATGTTGGTGGGGGACTTCACATGTGGAGTGGATTGTCTCGTTACACAATGGTTGGTGGCTTGATACAGATGTCTCTTGATTTTCCTGTAACTCAATTTCCTAATGTTAATGTTAATAACCAGCTAAATAGACAGTATGGAGTATTTTTGCAAGGTCGTGTAAGTAATTTTGATTATGTTTTTTCTGTAAATCAAATGATGATGCCTGCTACTTCAAAGTTTCTTAAAACGGATGATGAAATTGCCACTATAAACAAGCCTAATGTTGCATACAATCGTCGTTTAAATGGATTTACTTATAAAGGTTATGTTTCGTATTCTTTCTTAAATAAAGAAAGGTTGTCGATTCCGTTTAAATCTATGACTTACCATGGAAAAAAAGGTAAGATATTTAATATAGGAGCAGGATTTAACTTTGCAGCAGATGCATCGGGAGCAATTGAAAATGCAGGTGATTCAGATGTAAAAATGTATGATCAGCTTGTTTGGAGTGCAGATGTTTTTTATGAAACACCTTTAGCTAATAAAAGTTCTCTTACACTTTATGGAGTATATTATAATGCTAATTATGGTCCAAATTACTTGAAAAAAGTTGCTGTTATGGGTGGCTTTGCAAGTGGAGGAACTTCATTAAATGGAGCTGGTATTGCTGAGTTTAATTTCGGTACAGGAGATATGGCTTATGCTTCAGTTGGGTATTTACTTCCTAAAAATTGGATTCCTGGTAAAAATGGATTAATGCCTTATTATTCTGCTCAATACAGAAATTTTGATGGACTTAATCAAGCATCTTTACAGCACGATTTTGGTCTTAATTATTTAATAGTAGGTAATAAAGTAAAATTAACTGCTCAATATTCTACAAGGCCTATTTATGGAAAAACAACCAAAGAGGTTGACGAATATAAAGGCATGTTTATTATGCAAATGCAGTTAAGAATATAGTCATGCTATTTGAAAAGTAAAATACTTTAAAAGAGAATTGAATCTATAGATTAAAAAATGCCCACAAAAAATATTTTTCGTGGGCATTTTGTTAGTTGGATATTCTATCCAAGTATTCTTTATATGATTTTTATTCTTCAAGTTTCATTGACAATTCCATCCAACGTTCTTCTTTTTTATCTATAGTATTATTCACTTCACCTAGTTCTTTAGAAAGTATTTGAATTTCATCTCCAGAAATATTTTCATTCTCAAATTCAGAATTTATTTCTTTTTTTCTGTTTTCTAATTTCTCAATTTCTTTTTCTAACTGTTTAAATTCTTTTTGTTCGCTAAAAGAGAGTTTAGTTTTTTTAGTTTTAACTTTTTTAGTTTTTTCTTTAGCTTGAGGCTCAACTATTGATTTTGATTTAGACTTTTCTTGATTTTCCAGTTTTTTGTATTCTCTATAATCACTATAACTTCCTGGAAAATCTCTTGTTTTTCCTTCGCCTTCAAACACAAATAAGTGGTCGATTATTTTATCCATAAAATATCTATCGTGGCTAACTACTACTAATACTCCAGGGTATTCTTGCAAGAAATCTTCTAGTACATTAAGAGTTAAAATATCTAGATCGTTTGTAGGCTCATCAAGTATCAAAAAGTTAGGGTTTTCCATAAGGACAGTACATAAATACAGCCTACGTTTTTCTCCACCACTTAGTTTTTCAATAAAATCGTATTGTTGTTTTCTATCAAATAAGAATTTTTCTAGAAGTTGTGCTGCTGAAATTTTTTGACCTTTAGCTAGAGGAATATATTCTGCTACATCTTTTACAGCATCAATTACTTTAGCACCTTCTTTAAAATGCATTCCTTCTTGTTTGTAAAAACCAAATTTAACGGTTTCACCAACAACAACTTTCCCTCCACTTATTTCTGTTTTTCCAGTAATAATATCAAGAAAAGTAGATTTACCAACTCCATTTTTACCAACTATGCCAATACGTTCGGCTCGTTGAAAAGTATAATTAAATTTATCTAAAATTTGAAGGTCTTTATATCCCATTGATACATTATGCATTTCAAGAATTTTACTTCCTAAGCGTTGCATATTTATATCTAGTTGCATTACTCTTTCGTCAAATCGTCTGGTTGCTTTTTTCTTAAGTTCTTGAAAAGAGTCAACTCTAGCTTTAGATTTTGTACCCCTTGCTTTTGGTTGTCTCCTAATCCATTCTAGCTCTTTAACCATAAGGTTTTTAGCTTTTCCTGTTTCAGATTTTACTATTGCCTCTCTTTCTGACTTTTTTTCAAGAAAGTACGAGTAGTTACCGTTGTATTTATATAAAGTATTATTGTCTAGTTCAATAATTTCGTTACAAACTCTGTCAAGAAAATACCTGTCGTGAGTAACCATAAAAATGGTTAATTTTTCTTTAATCAGAAACTCTTCTAGCCATTCAACCATTTCTAAGTCTAA
>LGVF01214071.1_pt1 | contig 13830 bp, 9 predicted proteins | sample 469901 | NCBI WGS metagenome assembly LGVF01 (sample SAMN03893561, study PRJNA290197) | marine sediment metagenome | material: sediment; isolation source: combined push core samples #3730, #5133, and #5579 collected at Hydrate Ridge | place: Pacific Ocean: Hydrate Ridge | reverse complement strand
TATTAAAGGAGTAAATATTTATTTCTGATACAATATGCTTAATTATTGTGCGTTATAATTGAAACTAAAATCTTATCTATGGATAGAAATTACATTCAATTAAAAAATAATAATGGCGTTATGGTTAAGCAACCAAAAAAGAAAACCATTGAATTATTATTATCTTATTCAAAGGCTTTGAAAATTTTAAAGGTTAGTAACAATGAGGAGTATGAAATGATTTTGAATTAATAAAATCATTTATTTCAATTGATTGATTGACTCGTGGTAAATGAAAAAATCCAGTTCAAATATTTTTGAACTGGATTTTGTAATTTTATATAAAGACTAATATTATCTATCGTCTCTTTTTGATGAAAATTTCTTCTTAAATGAAGAAGTCCCTTCTCTTTTTTTACCTCCATATCCACCAGAAGATCTTTTATCTGATGATCTGTTATCAGAACCTCCAGAGCCTCTGTGTCCGTGAGAGTAGTTAGATTTTTTTCTATCACCACTACGTCCACGATCTCTACCGCCACGTCTGTTACCTCCTCCAGAACTTCTGTCTGGTTTGTCAGATATTTCAATAGAAACGTTTCTACCGTTATGTTCTACAAACTGGAAAGCATCCACAACTTGTTGAGTATTTTCGTTTAATACAGTGAAGAAAGAGAATTTCCCCATCACATCAACTTTCGAAATATCATCGCGTCCTAAACCTGTTTTTTCCTTTAGGTAATCTTTCAACGTGTTCCATTCAAAACCATCGTAAGTACCCATGTTTATAAACATACGCTTTACGTTTGCATTGCGGCTACCACCGTCAGATGCATTAATGTCGCGTGTGTTTTTGTAATATTCCAAGAAACGGTTAAACTCAATAGAAATAAATCTAACAAGAAGTTCATCTCTAGTCATACCACCTAATTCTTCGTATACTTTTGGTAAGTATGGTGCTATTAATTCCTCGTCAACTTCAACACCTTGAACTTTACTTACTAGGTTGAAAAGTTGCGATTCGCAAACTTGCATTCCAGTAGGTAATTCTTCTTTGTTGAATTTCTTTTTTATTATTCTCTCAATAGATCTAATTCTGTGAGCATCTTTTGGAGTAACAATTGATAAAGAAATACCTGTTTTACCAGCACGTCCTGTTCTACCACTACGGTGATTGTATGTTTCTATTTCGTCAGGTAAGTTGTAGTTAATAACATGAGTAATGTTGTTAACATCAATACCACGAGCAGCAACATCAGTAGCAACTAGCATCTGAATTTGTTTGCTTCTAAACGCTTTCATTACAGAGTCACGTTGCAATTGTGATAAATCACCGTGCAAAGGAGCTGCACTGTATTTGTCTTCTATTAATCTTTCAGCAACCATTTGTGTTTCTGCTTTTGTTCTACAAAAAACAACAGCAAAAATTTCAGGGTTTGCATCAACCAAACGTTTTAATGCCAGATATCTATCACGTTGATTTACTACATAGTAATTGTGTGTAACAGTATCAGCACCTTCATTTTTGTTTCCAACCGTAATACGGAATGGATCGGTCATATATTTTTTAGAAATATTCTCTACCTCTTTAGGCATAGTGGCAGAAAAAAGCCACGTTTGTTTGTCTCTAGGAGTAGTGGCTAATATGGTGTCAATTTCGTCAATGAAACCCATATTCAACATTTCATCAGCTTCGTCTAATATACTAATGTCAATATTTGATAGGTCAACTAATTTACGTCTAATCATATCGTTTAAACGACCTGGAGTAGCTACAATAACTTGTGCACCTCTTTTTATGTCTTTAGCTTGCATTTGAATGTTTGCACCACCGTAAACGGCTACAACATTTAAACCTCTAACATGAGTCGAGTAAAGTTTTATTTCTGATGTTATTTGAAGACAAAGTTCACGTGTTGGCGCTAAAATCAGTGCTTGTGTGTCCCTTGACTTCACATCTATTTTCTGAATCATTGGTAAACCAAATGCTGCGGTTTTACCAGTTCCTGTTTGGGCCAGACCGACCATGTCTGTTCTGTTTTCCAAAATATATGGAATAACCTTTTCCTGTATTGGAGAAGGTTTTTCAAAGCCCAAATCTTTGATTCCCTTCAATACGGCTTCGTCTAAGCCGAAATCATCGAATGTTATCATTCTTATTTATTAAAAATTTGCGTGCAAAAGTAGTGATAATTTCTGTAATAAATTGAATATTAGCTTCTATATGTATCCAAATTAGGTTGAAGTAAGTAAAAGTTAGTGTGAACGTTGCTTATGATACTGGTAATTAATGAGTTAGTTATTTGGTACGCTATGGTAATAAAAGAAGTATTTATATGCTTTTGTATACAGGAAGTTCTTTAAGGAAAATGTATTTTTTATTTTTATTATCCATCATAGCATAAAAATGGCTTAAACCATTAGTTACAACTAAATATTTAGCATTAAGGGTAAGGTTATATCTAGCTATTTGGTCAAATGCTTTTTGTGTGATTTTAACTTCAGGAGCTTTACATTCAATAAGGACTTCAATTTGTTTATTTTTATTGAATATGGCAATATCAACACGCTTTTGTGTGTTAGAAACTTTTATGCCTTTTTCTATACTGAATAAGGATTTTGGATATTTTTTTTCCTCAGTTAAAAACTGAATAAAATTTTGTCTTACCCATTCCTCAGGTGTAAGTTGTAAATATTTCTTTCTGATTATATCAAATATGAATACCTTGTTATCCTCTTCTTTTAATTTGATTTGATATTTTGGTAGGTTAAGAGGAATCATTGTTTTCTTTTTAAAAAAAAAGCTAGTTAATTTCTTAACTAGCTAATAATTTGAGCGAAAGACGAGGCTCGAACTCGCGACATTCAGCTTGGAAGGCTGACGCTCTACCAACTGAGCTACTTTCGCAATTTTAAAGTAATAATTTCTTAATACTTAAGTAATAAGTGGGGAGAGAAGGATTCGAACCTTCGAAGTGTAATCACAACAGAGTTACAGTCTGTCCTCGTTGGCCGCTTGAGTATCTCCCCAAAAATATTTAATGTTTAAGTGTTGTTGTTTTAACTCAACAATTACAAAAAAACATATAACAAATATTGAGCGAAAGACGAGGTTCGAACTCGCGACATTCAGCTTGGAAGGCTGACGCTCTACCAGCTGAGCTACTTTCGCAATTTTAAAGTAATAAGTGGGGAGAGAAGGATTACTTCGCTTTGCTCAGTGATAGAGTGGTGTATCACAAAGAAAAACAAACTCGCTTCGCTCGCACATTTTTTACCTTCACTTAAAAGAAAGTAAACTATCTTTTAAGTTCGATTAAAAAGTGCCCCTTGTTTTTATTTGTGGGGAGAGAAGGATTCGAACCTTCGAAGTGTAATCACAACAGAGTTACAGTCTGTCCTCGTTGGCCGCTTGAGTATCTCCCCTAGATGTTTGTTGTTTAGTTGTAGATGGTTAAGTGTTTTCAACTTAATATTTACATATTAAACAGTTCATCAATATTAGAGCGAAAGACGAGGTTCGAACTCGCGACATTCAGCTTGGAAGGCTGACGCTCTACCAGCTGAGCTACTTTCGCATTTTTTGAAAAATAATATTCTATTTTTCATTATTTATCTATTAAAATTTGGCCTTAAATAGATAAATCACCGTATAAACGGTATAATATTTTTTGGTATTCAATATTTCAAAGAAGTGCATTATTTCTGTAATGCGGATGCAAAAGTAGTACTGTTTTTGAGATATACAAACCTTTACGAAACTTTTTTTTACTGTTTTCTTGAAGGTGCTGTTTCTCAGGTTTATAAATATTAAATAAAATGATACTATTTTCTAGGAGCTGTTTATTTATTAGATTTTTTTTTAAATAAGTATGTCTATCATCATTTATATTAAAAATGGTGAAATTTGTTTTTGAGTATCGTATGTTATATTTCAGGTATAATATTAATAAATTATGAATAATGTTTTTAGTGTTTGATGTGTTTTATCGTGTATTAATCTAAAAATAGATTACATATTATTTGAGGTTATGAGATGCCTTAATATCATTTATAATTTGCCGTTAAGTTAAACCTTGATAAATTTTGATGTGATTGTAAATTACCATTGTAGTGGTTCTAAGTAACTTTGCTATCTTTTATTTAATCAAGTTGCAACTGTCTTGAAAATGCTAATCGAAAGTAGAAAAAACTTTCATTAGCATTTATCCAGTTGTGTGAGGGATAGAGGCGGCATCCTTTTTTTATTCGGGGTGCGACTTTGAGTCGCGCTCCGAGTAAAAAAAGATATAGCCGAAAGCCAGACCTGAATATATTATATCCATTTTTATTATAAACCTTCAAACTGATAGCCTATTTAGCTGTTTTAATTGGTGTTTTCATGATATTTTAATATTAGCATTTTTAATGATAATATTAAAAAAGTCAATATTACAGACCCGATTACAGACCCGTTTTGTGTCTTTGAGTAAATCATAAATACTCAAATTATGAAAGCTAATTTTATTCTAACTTCTAATAATAAGGATAGGCCATCACCTATTTGGTTACGTGTTTACTTATCTAAAAATAACTACTTTAAATTTTCTACTGGAGAAAAGATATTACATTCAGAATGGGATAATGATAATAAATGCCCAATTGGAATTAATTCTCGTGGAAGAAAATATGATGAGAACATATAAATTTGGTCTCAGGTAAAAAGGTATAGTCTATATTTGGATGAAGTTGAAACACATGCCAAGTTAAATGATATTGAAATTTCACGTGAATATTTATAGAAGTTATTCAAGAAAAAAATCATACTAATTAGTGATAATACCAAAAAGCAACTAGACCTTGTAGAGTTGTTTGAAATGTATATTAAAGAAAAAATAGACCTTGCAGAATCGGCTGACCAAACAATAGATAAATTACAGAGGTTTAATAAAATCATGAAGAAATTCAAAAAGCACTCACGTTATAATATGGAAATGGGAAGCATCGATTCTATTTTCTATAATAAGTTTGTTGCTTATTCTCGAACAGAACTTAAACATCAGAATAATACACTAGGTAGAAATATTGGATTAATAAAGACTGTTATGAATTGGGGAACTCCTCAATATAATAATAATAATATTGACTTTAAAGATTTCAAAGTTCCAACAGCACCAACAAGTAATGTAGCACTAACTGAAGAAGAATTAATTAGATTATACAATTTCGATTTTTCAGATAACAAGAAGTATGACAGAGTTAGAGACTTATTTTGTTTTGGGGCATTTACGGGGTTGAGGTTCTCAGATTTTTCGCAAATAAAACGAAAAAATATACATGGTGATATCATTTCTAGAATTATGAAGAAGACTAAAGCTAGAGTAGAAGTACCTTTAAATTATTATAGTAAGTGGATATTACTAAAATATGATTATAATATACCATATTTCAGTGTACATTATTTGAACACTACTATAAAGAAGGTTTGTAAAGAGGTAGGTATTGATGATCAGATTTCTTCAGTAAGCTATATTGGAGCTAAAAGAACTGAAACAACTCTATTAAAATATCAGAAAATAAGTTCGCATACTGCCAGACGTACTTTTGCAACTATAGCGATGAGTAAAGGATTGAACCCTTTTGCAGTAATGGAAATAACAGGACATAAAGATATTAAGTCGTTTATGAAGTATGTTAAAATAACACAAAATCAGACAGTAAAGCTAATGTCAGACATTTTTGGAGCACCTGACACTAGTTTAAAAGCAATATAAATAATTAACTAACTCCCTTATAAAGTTCATGTTCAATAAGAATATGGACTTTTTTTAGTTTTATGAATTTAGCTCGTTAAGGTATAGGACATCTATAGGACATATATCACGACTATGTGTTAAAATAAGCTTTTAAAACCACTACGATCATAACTTGTATATGCATAATAAGTACAAAATATAATTACATTCTTCAAAATTGTCTTATAGTTGTCCTAGGGCTAAATGACATATACTTACCAGCTTTGCATCAAACATATTTATTAACTCGTTTTACTGTTCAGTATAAAATATCTAGACAACTAAACAGCCAAACAAATAAACAATGATATATGACCCAATTAATACAAATTACTGATGTAGAGCTTTCAACTATTGTAGAAGATGCAATTGTAACTGCAGTTAAAAAAATTGAAGACAACAAACCTGTTGAATTCAAATACCTCACTACAACTGAAGCATGTACTTTTCTATCTGTAACTAATCCTACTTTATTATCATACATATACAAAGGTTTGGTGCCAGCTCAAATGATAAATGGACAATACAGAATAAAATCAACAGATATAAATGAAGCCATGGAAGTTGTAAAACATCAAAAGTATAGAAGAGATAAATAGAATCTATTCATAAAGAAAAAATCCGTAAGCTCTCCCGTTGGAGAGGATTACGGATTCCATAAATACTCATTTCAAATATAAACAAAATCTTTTTATTTCTCCCCTTTTTTAAGGGGAGATGTCCGCAGGACAGAGGGGGTCAAGATTAATAATTCCATTTTCAGAATCCTTTCACCAGATCTGGCAACAATGGTAAAGCTACCTCCAAGCCGAATTCAAAACCGGTTACAATTCCATCCAGTCAGAACAAGCTTCACTAAAATCATTAACATCTTTATCTCACGGTATCGAAGAAAAAGCAATTCAAATAATTAAACAATCAATGGGTAACCGTTGGAAAACCTTTTACGAACTAAAAAACAAACCTCAACATGAAAAAACCAACTCAAATGGAAACATCTACCCAGATAAATTCCTCGCAAAACACGGAATCCTATAGCATTCCCTTCCTTTACAAGGGAAGGTGCCCAAAGGGCGGAAGGGTTTAATATAAATATCAAAATAAACAAATTCATGAAAAAACAATTAACCCAACAATTACACAAATCAACATCAAAACCCCAAAAGATCTCTCCCCCGAAGTAATATCAAAATAATTTGTAATTACCTCCATAGAGCAAGCAATGGAACTGTCGAGACAAAAGCAAATACCCACTTTTGGCAAACTGTCCAGAACCAAGGGTAGTAAGTTCTCTGAAAGCATAATAATATTTTGGTTGATAAATCTAAACGAACTTATCTACGGAAACGACAAAGCAAAAGCACTAACTCTAAAACAAATTGAAATGACTGCAGAAATACTCATCGAACGTTACGAAGTAAAAAACATAACAATAACCGACCTCAGCTTGATATTCCGAAAAGCATTCTCCGGAGAATATGGCAAACTCTACGGACGGTTACGACCAGACATTATCATAGATTGGTTTCTGAGCTATTTTGAAGATCGCTATGCAACTTTAGGATACAAATCAGTACAAGAAACATCAAAAGGATAAAAATTTTTTATCTCATGTGCCGAGAGATAGTGAAAGTGAAGTTGAGGAAAAAGCTAAGTTTAGAGAAGCTATTATCTGGCATAAACAGCAAACTTAATAAATACAATTAATTGAAGACCTTGTACCTATTGTTAGTTTATTTTGGTAGAAATACTTCAATTATTTTTGTGTATTCACTTACTTGTATTTCTACTTCAGATACCGATGCAGGTAAAAGTATAGTTTCACCCTTTTTAATATTCATAATACCGTCATCATATTTTAAATATGATTCACCTTCCATAATCATATAAATAACAAATGAATCAAGATTTTTATACGAAATAGATTTATTTTTATCAAGTTCTAAGATATTTGTTTCGAAATAGGGACATTTTTCGAGTTGAACTCTAGTGTTTTTTTCAATAGTATATTCTGTCTTGTATTTGTTGTAAAACTTGAAATCTAGAGCATCCAAAGCAAGTTCTGTGTGTAGTTCTCTTCCATTACCATTTTCATCAACTCTATCCCAATCATAAATACGATAAGTGATGTCAGATGTTTGCTGAATTTCGGCTAATAAGATACCTGATTTAATAGCATGAACTCTACCTACAGGGATGAAAAATACATCACCAGCTTGTGCAGCTTCCGAATTTAGGATATCTCCAAGTTGTTTGTTTTCTAATTTATCCAGATAAGTATCTTTGTCAATACTCTGATTAAACCCCGAAATTAATTCAGAATTTTCTTCCGAACTTATGATATACCACATTTCAGTTTTACCAAAGGAATTATGTTTCTTTTTAGCAATTTCATCATTAGGATGTACTTGTATTGATAAATCATACTGAGCATCAATAAATTTAATCAACAAAGGAAATTCATTTTTAAACTGATTAAAAACTCTTTCTCCAACAAGGCTACTTTTATATTTAGCTAAAACTTGATTGATATTTTGTCCTTGTAAGTACCCGTTTTTAATAACAGAAACATCACCTTCAACTCCACTAATTTCCCAAGATTCACCTGTCTTATCATTTGGAATACTTTTATTTAGTACTGTTTTTAACTTACTGCCTCCCCATATTTTCTCTTTAAGTATAGGATAGAATTTTAGAGGATATAATTTATTATTAGTCATAATATATTTTAGGTTACTAGAGTTAGACTCTTATTTAGATGCTATTTTTTCTAAAAACTTAAATTCATATTTACCTTCAGTAAGTTTAATAAAAAAATAAATCTTTATTATTTGTTAATTTAAGTCCTGAATCTTTTTTTTCGAAAAATGTTTTCAATTATTTATCAGAAATAATGTCTTCAGAACTTTCACAAACCACATAAACCCTTATTGGTTTTACTGAGTGTCAACTTCAGTTATTTAACATAAATACTTCCACGTAAACGAATATCATCAGATGAAGAACCTATCTCAATTTTAAATTTACCTGGTTCAGTAACTCTTATCATTTCCTTATTAAATAAACTCAAATCTTTAGTGTTTAGAATAAATACAACATCTTGTTGTTCTCCTGGCTCAAGAGATATACGTTTAAATCCTCTTAACACTTTTTCATAAGTAACGACTGAGCTAACTTCATCTGAGATGTACAACTGAGCTACCTCATCACCTTTGAATTTTCCAATATTTTTAATTGCACATTTGATAGTAATCTCAGAATTAGTAGAGACAGTATCTGTACTTACCTCCAAGTTGCTATATTTGAAGTCAGTATAACTTAACCCATGTCCAAAAGGATATAGTCCACTAATAACACGTGTTTTTCCAAATCCATTTGGACCATCACCATGCTGTCCTGCCTGTGCACTTTGTTTTGTTGGAAAGTTAAAAGGAACCTGTCCAATAGACCTTGGAAATGTAACAGGTAACTTTCCTCCTGGATTATATGAGCCAAAAAGAGTTTCGGCAATAGCCTGTCCTCCATATTCTCCAGGAAACCAAGCTTCAAGAATTGCAGGAACATCTCTATCTAAACGGTTAATTGTTAATGCTCTTCCATTTATAAGTACCACAACAATTGGTTTCCCTGTTTTAATAAGCTCATCCATTAATTTTTGTTGTACAGGTGGTAAGTTAAGCGATGTACGAGAACGAGATTCTCCAACAATATGTTCACTTTCACCAAGCACAGCAATTATAAGATCACTTTTCTCAGCTGAAGCAGCTGCATCTTTTATCATATCCTCGTTCTTATCAGAAAATGGCATAAGGTATAGTTCATTTTCAGGGAAATTAGGATCAGTAATATCACAGCCTGGCGAATAGTTAATTTGACTTTGTTTCCCCGCATAGGTTTTAATTCCATCTAATACTGTTATCACATCAATCCCAGAAGGGCCATACCTACTTAATGAGTGTGCTTTATTGGTTGCATTAGGTCCTGTTACGAGAATGTTATCCCACTGTTTTATATCTATTGGTAACAACTGATTTTCATTCTTTAACAATACCATTGATTCACGCGAAGCTTGAAGAGCAATTTTCTCATTTTCCTTGCTATGCGTTATTTCATCAGCTTTTGTAGGATCCCCATAAGGATTGTCGAATAAACCAACAGTAAACTTAACCCTTAATACATCTTTCACTAGATTGTCAATAATAGACTCAGAAATGGCTCCTTCAGAAATTAACTCTCTAAGTGGTGTAATGTAGTTATGAGGCTGATTAAAGTTGGTACGTACATTTAAACCTGCTAGTACAGCTAAGCGAACTGTTTCTTTAAAGGAATCGGCAACCTTATGACGTCCTTTAAGGCCACCTACTGCCCAACTATCAGAAACTACATATCCATTAAAACCAAACTGCTCTCGTAATATCTCAGTTAAGAAATGATAACTACCCGTTATGGGTATCCCATTATAGTCGTTATAAGAACTCATTACACCCATCGCTCCTGCCTCTTGTATAGCAACTCTAAAAGGTTCTAGATACATCTCGTAAAGTTCACGCTCATTAACATGAGGATCTGTACGAGCTTCTCCATCACGACCACCCTTAGGGGATCCATAAACAGCAAAATGCTTAGCAGTAGATATTATATTCTGACTCTGTAGGCCATTAACCATCGCTTTACCATATTGAGATACGAGATAAGGATCTTCTCCATAACACTCAACAACACGTCCCCACCTAGGATCTCTTGCTAAATCAAGAATAGGAGAATATACATTTGTATATCCATTAACACGAGCCTCTTCTCCTGTGATTTCACCAATTTTATTTATGAGTTCAGTATTCCAAGTACTACCAACTCCAACTTGAGCAGGGAAACAGGTTGCTTCTTTAAAACACAAACCGCGTATTCCTTCGTTAGTAAATTCAACAGGTATCCCTAGCCTTGTTTCTTCAATAAACCAACGTTGTACTTCGTTAAGTGCACGTCTATGTACGGATGGAGAAGATAGTAAATAGCTTTCTTTACTTTTCTCTCCTACATTATTTAGATGTTCATCAATATTGGCAAGACCATCTTTCCATATTTCATTTTTCCAATTCTCTGTTGGCAACGCATCTTTGGCAACTCTACCATAGCCATATAGCGTTACCATCTGACAAGTCTTTTCCTCTATTGTCATTTGACTCAGAAGGTCATTTATCCTGTTTTCTATAGATTCAGTTGGATCCTCGTAAACATCCTTTTTATCATTTTTATTTAAATCAATCCAATTGTTATTGTATATATCCGGTTGTTCCTTCTCAGAAATAAATATCTGAGCAGATACATTATTGTATGTTGCTAGAAAGAAAAGTAAAATTGCAATTAGTTTCTTCATTTTTGTATTGAATTTATGTTAATGGTCTGGCTCGTATGTTTGAGTAATTATATATTATCATTGACCTTATTTTAATTTTTTAGGTCTGTAAAAAAGCTTGTCAAAATATTTTAAGAAGAGATATTCCTACTCCTTCACAAGAATTATTTGAGAGATCATCAAATTACCGCCCTTAGTCATTTTGGTTTTTAAAACCAACTTACCATCATTACTATCTTCGCGCATAACATGAAACTTAACCCATTTTCCTTCTCCTCCACCATGCTCGCCAAGAAGTACTTTTCTTCCTTCAAATTCAAGAGATCCTTCCCTTCCTTTATTATTCGAATCATTGAAACGAACATAAAAACTTCCTAATATTCCGTTGGGGCAATCTACCTCAATTATCATTTTTTGTCCGTGCCATGCAGTAACGTAGTCACTCCTCCATACTCCATCTACTTTAACTTTATATTTTAAATCTTGGTTTGCTACAACAATACTATCTAGATTTTCTGTCCAAGGTTTATTTATATGCTTATCTTTTAATTTCTCCCCAGCATTTATATGAAGAATTATATTTTTAAAATCTTCATTGGTATTAATCTGTTCAATTTTCGGAATTTTAGTGAACAATTGTTTTAGGAACATATTTTCGACCTTGTATACAGGAGCAAAGTCACTAGAGTTCATATATTCTAATAGACTATAATTCAATTGTCTTGCCACAGGGCTTCTTCTATTTGTAATATCGAAACCACATACCAATAACTTGCCTTTACCTACTTTAAATTCAAAAATGACACCCTCCTTGTTGTTTCTATGGAAATCATCTACCACTTGAGCAATTGGCTTGTAATTGGCCGGTAATTCGTTTAAGATAAATCCTTTGGTGTTTTTACTAAAGGGCTCCCATTGCCAATCACTGTGATAGGATGTTGGGAAATGAGTAAATGCAGCATGTTGATCTTTCACAAGCATTCCGATGCTAGTTTTACCTTGACCAGGAAAAAAAGTCAATGACCAATATAAGGGGTAAAAATCTACTACCGTACTATTTTCCTCTGTCCCTAAGTTATGAGCAAGTAACAGTACTTTCTTACCTTCACTAAGGGCTGAAAGCGTGGCTTCATTCATTTTATCAGTGATTAAAATATCTTTAACCTTGTTTTTTTGAAGTTTTGCAGGGTAAACCCATATCTTCCATTCATTTTTAAAACGGGTATCTTTTAGTTGTAAAGAAACCGTAAGCTGTTGAGCTTTATCTATAACCTTTAAAGACATTGAAATATTCCCAATATCTACTAAAGAACCAACCGTAATATCTTCTATAGGCCACATTTCTTCCAACAGAATATCGCCATCGGATGAAGTGATTTTGGCTATAATTACCTCCTGCTTTATATCCGAGTTGCCATGATGCGACAGTTGTGCTTTCGCTTTAAATTTCTGCTTATTTGTCCAGACGAACTTCTTCATTCTGAGTAATGGTACCGTTTCATCAAAATGTTCTCTGAACTTTTCTGGAGTAGTAATGCCCTTGCTATCCCAAAAAGCATCCAACCAACCTATTAGGGCTTCGCCTTGTCCCTGATAATCTTGCATGCTCAATAATTGTACGCCAGCACAACTAGCGGTTCTTAAAAAAGATTCCGTTTCATATTTATACATTATCTGATTTATAGCACCAGAAGCTCTCCTAAAATCTTCATCCTGATCAACGATGCCATTTTTTTCTGCAATAGCTCTGAACTCTTCAAAATTCCTAGCTTTTAAAACGCCTTTGTATTTATCAATTTCTTTCCAAGATGGATATACTGGCCACTGCCCAATTTCATGGGCAATAATTGGAATATCCATTTGCGAATAGGCCTTTTCAAAATCCCAATCGGTACTTGGACCATTTAACCCTCTAGTTCTACCAACATCAGGAATATAATGTGTTGCCATATAATCATCAACCTTCATTATTTTCCTTGCTGTAGAAATTGCGTACAATCGTCTTGGGTCTTTCTTTTTTAAATCTGATAACCATTCTTCCAATACATCGAAATCTGCATTCCCAAATTCATTCCCAATACAAAACATTGTAAATGAAGGGTTATTCCCATAAAAATCTACAACTCTGTTCATCTCTGCAATAACAAAAGCATCTCTGACCGCATCTTTTCCCAAACCTTTTGGATGTCCTTTTGTATCCATCTCCGGCCTGCCTTTTATTATCATATCTTCACTCATCCACGAATCAATCCAAACAGAAGCTTCAGCCTGGATATATATTCCAATTCGGTTGGCTGCCTTAAAAGCTGCCTCCGGAGGACACCATGTGTGAAAACGAACGTGGTTCAATCCATAATCTTTATATATTTTAAATATACGAATCCAATCATCCACATTTGTGGAGGGGTAACCTGTTAAAGGAAAATGAACACAATCTAAGTTTCCCCGCAAAAACACCTGTTGATCATTAATCAATAATTTGGTGCCATTATGGCTTATTTTAAGGTAACCAAACTCAGTTTGTTCACTATCCTCATATTTCAGTGTTTTTATCCGGGTATTCAATATATAAACAGTAGGGTCAAATTCACTCCATTTTTTTAATCTCCCATCAAGATCTAATAGTATTTCTACACTATTTTTTCCTTTATCTAAGTTCTTTTGAATATTGATTTCACGAACTATATTTCCGTTCTCAAGTTCACGAATTTCAAGGGTAATTTC
>LGVF01672925.1_pt4 | contig 13919 bp, 13 predicted proteins | sample 469901 | NCBI WGS metagenome assembly LGVF01 (sample SAMN03893561, study PRJNA290197) | marine sediment metagenome | material: sediment; isolation source: combined push core samples #3730, #5133, and #5579 collected at Hydrate Ridge | place: Pacific Ocean: Hydrate Ridge | reverse complement strand
AAAATATGGTGCGTTTATTAATCAAAATCCTAAGTTTTCTTAGTATATTGGAATTGGATATTTAAAAGAAGATTTTTATCTTCTTTTTTTATGGTAATTTATTTTTTAAATTTGTAGTTTTGATTTGACAGCTTTTAAAATTTGATGTACAATTGGTTTATAGAACATATATTCTAATTAAAAAGGAAAATATTTTGATTATTTTAGGAATTGATCCCGGCCTTGCCACTGTTGGCTTTGGCATTGTTGAAAAGACAGGGAAAACACTTAAGGCTATTGATTATGGTGTTATTAAAACTCCAGCAAATGAGGGTTTACCTGTTAGGCTTGCTATGATTTACGATGCTATTGAGCATTTAATTAATAAACACAAACCCGATGCAGTTGCAGTTGAGGAGCTTTTCTTTAACAAAAATGTATCAAGTGCAATAAATGTAGCACAAGCAAGAGGAGCGAGTGTGCTTGCTGCTGTTAGAGGTTGTGGCAAAATATATGAGTATACTCCGCTTCAAATAAAACAAGCCGTAACAGGTTATGGCAGAGCGGAAAAATCTCAAGTACAATTTATGGTAAAAACTATGCTTTCACTTAAAATAATCCCAAAACCAGTAGATGCAGCTGATGCACTAGCAACAGCGCTTACTCATCTTCAAACAAATCAAACATTATATAAAACAAATATGTAGGAGAAAATTATGTATTCATTTATTAAAGGTGCAATAGTTGAAAAAAATGAAAATCTTTTAATAGTAGAAAATAACGGAATGGGGTTTGAACTTGTTGTCTCTAACAATACTATGGATTCGGTTGGACCAATTGGTCAGCAAGTAAAAATTCATACTTATCATCATGTAAGGGAAGACCAAGACGTTTTGTTTGGTTTTGATAGGCGTGAAGAAAAGACTATGTTTTTAAAGCTAAACAAAGTAAATGGTGTTGGTCCTAAAATGGCAATTACCATTTTGTCTGGCATCAATATTGCAGACCTAGCAACTAGCATTATCACAGGTGATATTTCACTCCTTAATAAAGTTAAGGGCGTTGGTAAAAAGACGGCTGAGCGTATTATTTTAGAGCTTAAAGGCAGTGTAGAAGGGTTTGATAACCTTGATATTGGCTCAGGTCTAGGCGGGGCACTTATGGGAAGCAGAGCCATCAACGATGCCTGCTTTGCACTTAGTGCACTTGGTATTAATAAAGCAGAAGCCCTAAGGCTTGTAAGAAAAGTTTCAGAGCCAGAAGACACAGCAGAAATGTTAATAGAAAAAGCATTAAAAAGTTTTAGTAGGTAGATAATATGGATTTTGAAGAAAATAGAATTATAACAAGTACTCGTCAAGAAGAAGATTTAGAAGTTGAAAATAAACTTAGACCCATAACAATGGATGAGTACGTTGGTCAAAATAAAATAAAAAACAGTTTAAATATTTATATTCAGGCTGCAAAGAAACGCGGGGAAGCACTTGACCATGTGCTTTTGTATGGACCTCCTGGTCTTGGTAAAACCACACTGAGCCACATTATTGCAAGTGAACTTGGAGCACAAATTAAAATAACAAGCGGGCCAGCTATTGAAAGTGCTGCAGACCTTGCTGCTATTTTAACCAATATGGGTACAAATGAAGTTTTATTTATTGATGAAATTCACAGATTGAATAGGGCAGTTGAAGAAATTTTATATCCTGCTATGGAAGACTATGCGCTTGACTTTATTGTAGGTAAAGGACCCTCAGCACGCAGTATGAGGCTTAAAATTCAACCCTTTACATTGATTGGTGCAACCACAAAAGCAGGAAGACTGACCAGCCCACTTCGTGACAGATTTGGTGTTATGGGAAGGCTTGAGAATTATATTACTGAAGATCTTAAAAAAATAGTTATTAGGTCGGCTAGAATTTTGGGTGTTAAAATTGATGATGAAGCAAGTCTTGAAATTGCGCTTCGTAGTCGTGGCACACCAAGAATTACAAATAGAATTTTAAAAAGAGTTAGAGATTATGCCGAAGTTAAAGGCGAGGGCATAATTACAAAAGATATGGCAGACAAAGCACTTACTATGATGGAAATAGATAAATTAGGGCTAGACTTTGTTGACAGAAGAATTTTAAATGCTATAATAGATAAGTTCGATGGTGGACCAGTTGGAGTTGATACTCTAGCCGCGTCAACTGGTGAAGAGAGCGTTACAATTGAAGATGTTTATGAACCATTTTTATTACAACTAGGATTTATTGCAAGAACTCCAAGAGGAAGAATTGCATTACCTCGTGCTTATAAACATTTAAAAAAGAGCTTAACACCTAGTCACGAACTAGAAATAAAAGAATATGAGACAGGAAATTTTGATGAACAAGACGACTAGTAAAACAACTTATTATTATAATTTACCAGAGCAGTTAATAGCACAAACGCCCGCCGAGCCTAGAGATAGTTCTCGGCTTTTGGTGTACGATAGAAACAGTAAAAATATTGACCATAAACACTTTTACAATATTGTAGATGAGCTAAATTCAGGTGACGTTTTAGTAATAAACAACACCAGAGTTTTGCCTGCAAGACTTTATGGAAAAAAAGAAACAGGTGGTAAAATTGAAATTTTACTGCTTAAAAAACTAAAACTTAATGAGTGGGAAATTCTATTAAAGCCTGCAAAACGAGTTAAAACCCACACAAAAGTGCTGTTTAGTGATAAATTAGTAGGCATTGTCAAAGAAAAACTTGAAAATGGTAACATTATTATGAGTTTTGAAGTTGACGGAATTTTTGAAGCAGTAATTAATGAAATTGGTATTATGCCACTTCCTCATTATATTAAGGAAGAGCTAAAAGAAAATGAGCGATATCAAACGGTTTATAGTAAAGAGTTAGGTAGCAGTGCAGCACCAACAGCGGGGCTACATTTTACTCCTGAATTAATAGAAAAAATAAAAGCTAAAGGCATTGAGCTTGTTGAAGTTACACTAAATGTTGGGCTTGGTACTTTTAGACCAGTATCAGAAGACGATATATTAAAACACGAAATGCACAGCGAATATTATGAAATAACTAAAGAAAGTGCTAAAATAATAAACACAGCAAAAACTGAAGGTAGACGCATAATTGCAGTTGGTACAACTAGTGTTAGAGTGCTGGAGAGTGCAAGTACTGGGAAGGGGCAAATTGAAGCTAGTAGTGGAGACACTAATATTTTCATCTACCCAGGTTATGAGTTTAAAATTGTAGACTCATTGATCACAAACTTTCACCTACCTGAGAGCACCCTAATTATGTTAGTCAGTGCTATGTGTGGAATTGATGAAACTATGAACACTTATAATTTAGCAGTAAAAGAGCGCTACCGATTTTTTAGTTTTGGCGACGCTATGCTTATTAAATAAAAGGAATTAATATGAAAAATTTTAGTTACGAAACATTAAAAGTTTGTGCGCAGTCGGGTGCAAGAATTGGTAAGTTTACAACTCCTCACGGAATAATTGAGACTCCTGTTTTTATGCCAGTTGGCACGCAAGCTACGGTAAAGAGTTTAACTCCTGAGGATTTAAAAGAGTTAGGCGCTCAAATAATTCTTTCTAATACTTATCATTTATATTTAAGACCAGGTCACAAGCTTATAGAAAAAGCGGGTGGACTTCATAAATTTATGAACTGGGACAGACCAATCCTTACTGATAGTGGTGGTTTTCAGGTTTTTAGCCTCAGTGATTTAAATAAAATTACTGAAGATGGTGTTGAATTTAGAAGCCATTTAAGTGGAGAAAAACACTTCTTCTCACCAGAGAAAGTTATGGAAATTGAAAATAGCTTGGGTGCAGATATTATTATGGCATTTGACCACTGTACAGGTGAGAATACGACTAAAGAAGATGCAAAACTAGCACTTGATAGAACTATTAACTGGTTAGATCGTTGCTTCAAGGCACATAAAAGAGAAGATCAAGCACTTTTTCCTATAGTTCAAGGTAATTTTTATAAAGACCTTAGACTGGAGAGTTTAGAAAAAACGCTTCCCTTTGTAAAGCATGGAATTGCAATTGGTGGACTTAGTGTTGGAGAGCCAACGGACGTTATGTATGAGATGCTTGATGTATTAAATCCACATTTACCTAAAGAAGTACCTCATTATCTTATGGGTGTTGGAAGGCCAGATAATTTAATTGAATGCATTATTCGTGGAATTGATATGTTTGACTGCGTATTGCCTACAAGAATTGCAAGAAATGGTACAGCTTTTACGCACGTTGGCAAAGTTGTTGTAAGAAATGCAGAATATAAAGAAGATTTTACATCGCTTGATAGTGATTGTGATTGTTATACTTGTAAAAACTTTACAAAAGCTTATTTAAGACATTTAATTAATGCTAAAGAAATTTTAGGTGCAAAACTATTAAGTATTCATAACTTAAGGTTTTTAACTAAATTGACTGAAGATATTAAAAAAGCCATTTGGGAAGATAGACTACTTGATTATAAAGAAGAATTTTATAAAAAATATAATAGCTAAAAATAATTTGATTAACTTTAGTTAAAATGATAAACTTATAATAGAAAAATTTAGGAGAAAAATTATGGAACTTATAAATATGTATGCAATGCCAATTATGTTAGTTATTTTTGTTATTTACTTAATGATATCTCAACTGATGAAGGCAAAACGTTTTAAAGAACAATCTGAGGCTCTTTATGATGAGCTTAAAAAAGGTGACTACATTAAAACTTACGCAGGTATGTACGGCGAAATTGTAAAAATTGAAATTCTTGACCTTGAAACAGGACAAAGAGAAAGAGTTGTTACATTGAAGTTAGATGACACATCTACAATTAGGATAGATATTAACGGCATTTTTGCAGTTATACCAGAACTTAAACCAAAAAAGAAAAGAGCCACTAAAAAAGCTTAAACAAAAAAAAAGCACCCTTATAGGTGTTTTTTTTAACATATACTTTTATACTTTTCATAGATTATTTATGGGAAGTAGTGGAAAGTGAGAGGTAGAGTATTACTCTTTTTTATAAAATCAATAATCATAGTTTTAATGATTTGCACTTTTGCAATTTCAGTTTTTGCTGTGCTGTTTTTAATAAATTATGACTTTTGTAAAGACTGTTCACCAGACTCACAAGAGAGTATTGATGCTGATAATACTGCAAATGCAGATGAAACCTGCGAGTTTATGGAAATGATTGAACATTATTTTGACGAGTTGTTAAACGATTAGCTTTTTTATTTTGTTTTCATATTAGGACNNAAGCCGCATCATACAATTAAATAGAAACAATTTTTGCGGGGAGAAAGCTATGAGTACAAAAATTTTAAGTAGACATGAAGAAGACGGTAAGAGCATTATGACAGGTATAATAAGGGGAAGTTTATTTGCAGTAGCAACAAGCTTAGTAGCAATTTTAATCTTTGCTTTTATAATAAAACTTACAAGCATAAGTGATAATTTAATTGACCCAGTCAATCAGGCTATTAAAGGAATCAGTATTTTAATGGGATGTTTTTATGCCTTTAAGGATGTAAGTAGCAACGGACTTATTAAAGGAATTTTAATTGGTATTATGTATACGATTTTATCTTTTGTAATTTTTAGCATTTTAAATGGCGAGTTTTCACTTAGCAAAGTTTTATTTAATGACCTGTTGTTTAGTACAGTAATTGGAGCAATTTGTGGCATTATTGCAGTGAATTTTAAAGGTAAATAACCAAAAAGCAACTAATCAATATTAGTAAGAAAAGTTATTTGGTCTATTATAATTACAAAATAAATTTACCCAAAATAAATTGACTAAAAATACAACTTAATATATAATAACTTTTAGTGACTAAAGGGAGATAAACTTATGATTAAAAAACGAGCAATTTCAAACCTTGTTTTAATTGTACTTGCGGTAATGATTGGTATTTTTTTAACTGTAGCCCAGTTTGATATACCACTTACTGATTACACTTATAACGGTTTTGCAAACTCGATAAAATTAGGTATCGACTTAGAGGGCGGTGTTCTAGCAGTTTACGATGTAAGCGCAGGGGAAGACAGCTCTAATTTTGATGCAGAAGTAGAAGCTACAATTGTAAGACTTCAAAGCCTTATTACAGAAAAAGGCTACACAGAAGCTACTGTTGTTAAACAAATGAACGGTATTAATACTCAAATTAGAATTGAGGTTCCAGATGTTGATGAACCTGAAGAAATTTTTTCTTTAATTGGTCAACCAGCAAAACTTGAGATTAAAAGAGTTGAAGATGTTAATGCTGAAGCTTTACTTACAGGTGATCACATTGAAGATGTTAATGCTACTTACCAAGATGGTAAATATGGTGTACTTGTTGAATTTGACTCAGAAGGCACACAAATATTTTTCGATTTAACAAGTGAACTAGCAGAGAGTAATGAATCACTTCATTTATATATTGGTGGGGTACTTTATAGTTCTCCATCAGTTCAAAGCGTAATTAGTGATGGTAAAACCTTTATTTCTGGTTCTATGGACGATTATGCAGCAGCAGAAGAATATGCTACTAAAATTTTAAGTGGTACTTTCTCGGTTGAGTTAGAACTTTTTGAAAATTCAGCGGTAAGCGCAACTTTAGGCGACGATGCACTTAGATTAGGTATGATAGCAGGTGCTATTGGACTTGTTATGGTATTTATATTTATGTTCATATTATATGGTACTTTTGGTTTAATTGCCGATCTTGCACTTATTATTTATTTAATAACATTAGTGTTCTTCTTACAGGCTGTTCCTGTTGTGCAATTAACACTACCTGGTATTGCAGGTATTATTTTAAGTTTAGGTATGGCGGTTGACGCTAACGTAATTATATTTGAAAGAATTAAAGACGAATACAGGATGGGTAAAAAAATTCCAGCTAGTATTAAGTCTGGCTTTAGTAAAGCAACAAGTGCAATTTTAGATGCAAACGTTACAACTATTATTGCATCAGTAATTCTTTACATGTTGGGTACAGGACCTATTAAAGGTTTTGCAATCACATTATTAATTGGTATTTTAGTTTCTATGTTTACGGCGCTTGTTATAACAAAAAAACTACTTAATATTTATTTACCTATTAATAGTTTAAATCCAAAACCCTACAAACTACAAAGGGAGGACGATATAGATGAGCTTAAGTAATAACATTAAAAACTCTCTTGATAAATTTGATATTGTAAAAAACTCTAAGAAATTCTTAATTGGTTCTTTAACATTAATTTTAATTGGTATGATTGTTATATTTATGTATGGATTCAATTTAGGAATTGACTTTACTGGTGGTACAGTTTTAAGCATTAATATAGGTAGTGACCTAGAAACAGGCACAACTTATGATGATTATACTGCCACTATTGAAACGATTTTAACAACCAATAGTGTGGAACTTAGTTTAAAACAATTAGAAGGTGAAGGTGATGATGCCTCTATTCTAATTAGATATCAAGATATTGATGGCTACACTGAAAGCGAAATGGCTGACGTTAGCACTCAAATAATAACAGATATTGAGCTAGCACTAGGACTAGAGGATGGGGATGTTCAAAACGCTCAACGTATTGGACCATCAGCTACAGCCTCACTACTTCAAAATGCACTTTTAGCAATTTTATTTGCAACTATATTAATTTTAATATACATTGCATTCAGGTTCGAATTAGTTAGTGGTTTAGCAGCAATTATTGCTCTACTTCACGACGTATTAATTATGTGTAGTTTAACTGCAATTTTCCAAATTCAAATTAACAGTGCTTTTATTGCAGCACTTATTACTATTATTGGTTATTCTATTAACGATACTATTGTTGTATTTGACAGGGTTCGTGAGAATAGAGGGAAAGATAGCTTAAAAAATAAATCTAATGCAGATATTGTTAATCTTTCAATTAAAGAAACAATTATAAGAACACTTAACACATCTATTACAACATTGTTTACAATTACTATGTTAGCAGTTTTAAGTGTAGCAACAATTAGAGAATTTGCTATTCCAATTATATTTGGTTTAATTGCTGGTACGTACTCATCAATGTTTATAGCAACACCTTTCTGGGCGTTTATAAACGATAAGACGAGACCAAAAAACAAACACAAAAGAGCTCTTAACACCTTAAAAAAGGACAGACAAAAAGAGAGTAAAATACAAGTTTAAATTCTAGCCTTCCCACTTTTGGAAGGCTTTAATTTTATTTAATGATAAAAGGATAAATAATGATATTAAAAAAAAGAGAACAACCAAACATAAATATAAAAGCAGCTGAGGAACTAGCTAAAAAACTTAACTTAAATATTCAAATTGTTGAGTTAATGTTTTTCCGCGGAATTGACACCGAGGAAAAAATCAATGATTTTTTGCATCCTGATATAAATAAAGTTTATGATCCATTCTTGTTTAACGATATGGATAAGGTAGTAGCAAAAATTAATAAGGCTGTAAAAAATAATAGACACATTTTAATATATGGTGATTATGATGTTGACGGAATGAGTGCAACTAGCATACTTTATAAATATTTGAAAAGTGTAAAGACAAAAGTAAGCTATTTTTTACCTAATAGATATGTTGATGGATATGGGCTTACAATAGGAACTTTAGATAAAATTAAAGAAAAATTTAACCCAGATCTTATTATTACTGTTGATTGTGGTGTTACGGCCGTTGAAGAGGTTGTATACAGCAAAAGACAAGGTATGGATATAATTATTACCGATCACCACGAAGCACCGGAGGTTTTGCCTAATTGCCTAATTATTAATCCAAAACTAAAGGGTCAAAACTATCCTTTTAAGGAGCTTTGCGGAGCAGGAGTTGCTTTAAAAACAGTTCAGGCTTTAGGTGGAATGACTGCAGCTTCAAAATATTTAGATATCTGCGCTGTTGCAACTATTGCAGACATTGTAGAGTTAAAAGATGAAAACAGAATTATTGTTCAACTTGGTTTAAATAAACTAAAAACAAATGCAAATGAAGGCATTAAAACTCTGCTTAAACAGCTAAGACTAACTACAAATGTAACAAGTACAGACATAGCCTTTAAAGTAGCACCAAAAATTAATGCTGCTGGTAGAATGGGACAAGCACAAGTTGGGCTTAAACTACTACTTGAAAAAGACAAAAAAGAACTTGGTAAGATTGTAACAAAACTGCTTGACCTTAATTCTCGTCGTCAAGAACTTTGCCAAATGATTTATGAAGAGGCGACTGAAAAACTAAATAAAATTAATATAACAAAAGAAAAAATTATAGTTCTTGCTGACGCTGGCTGGGATGCTGGACTTTTAGGTATTACCGCTGCAAGAATAGCAGATGAGTTTAATAGACCTACAATAATGTTCTCACATGTTGATGGTAAATATAAAGGCTCAGCAAGAAGTATTAATGGTATAAATATTCATGAAGCTATTAGCTGTGTTACAGCTGATATTGAAGCTTTTGGCGGTCATACTATGGCTGCAGGACTAACAGTTGATGAGAGCCAGTTTGACGCTTTTAAAAGCCAGATTAAAGAGTGTATGCACAATAAATTTGATGCAAGCTATTTTTACCCTCAAAAATTTTATGATATCGATTTAAGAGTAGAAGAGGTTACTGTTAAATTCATTAAAGAACTTAATTTATTAACTCCTTTTGGGCATAAAAACCCTCTACCAGTTTTTAACTTAGCGTTTAATTCAAGAAAAGTTTTACCTATGAAAAACTATCCTGAACATTTAACTATTAACTTTAATAAAATCTTTAGTTTACTCAATTTTAATGGTGCAAAAAACATTGCTAACTATCAATTTTATAACAATAAAAATGCACTGATTGAACTTCAGCTTAACAGTTTTAGAGGCAGAGAAAATGTAAGAGGCATTGTTAAGAATTTAAGTTTTAGTAATATGGACACAAAAATGGTGGACGAATTTGTAACGGGTGTATATTTAAAACAGTTAATGTATGAAAAACTTGACAGTCAGTTGCAAGTAGAGACTTATGATAAAGACAAGTTTGAAGAATTTGTTACAAATAAAATCAAACAAGCCGAGCTTGGTAACTTAGTGGTTTTTTCGAAGATTTCTACCTATAAAAAACATCTGAACTTAATTAAACAACTAAATTTACAAACGCATCTGTTTAAGGTTGGTAATAAACTAGGAATTAATGCTGTTGTAGTTAGTTTGAATAGCTTTAGTAATTTAAACAGTTTTAACAATATTTTCTTTGCAGATGAAGTTTTAGATGAAAACTTCATTAAGCATTTAAAAAACAATACAACTGCACAAATTTATACAATGAAAAGCGCAATTAAACCTGAATTTAAAATAGATTTATCTCGCGATATATTTGGTGCTTACTTTAATATTTTTAAACATGCTAATAAGCAAAAAATAAATGCTAATTGTATTTTTAGTTACTACGGCGTTCTAAAAGAAATTAACAGACACATAGAAAACTTTAATTTTTCACAGTTCATTGCATGTGTTGAAGTATTTAAAGAGCTTAATTTAATTATTGAAAACGATGAAATTACCAATTATTATTTAAAAATTGATAAAAATGTAACTTCAAGTTTAGATAATTCAAGCATATATAATAAACTCAAACAACTATAAGCCTCTGGGAGGAAAAAAAATGAAAAAATTAGTTCAAATTTTAGAAAATAACTATACAGAAGCTGAAATAAAGAATTTTAATAACATCTATAGCATTATAGAACTTTATATTCAAGAAGCTGATAATAAAAGAATCTTAAAAAAGAGCCTAAATAAAGGAATAGATACGGCCATTATTTTGGCTCAGGTGCATATGGATATTGACAGCTTGCTAGCTGGTCTTTGTCTCGATTTTGTTAGAACAGATAATCTTACAGCTAAACAAATGGAACTTAAAAAGAGTATTGTTAAACTTATTGATGGCACACTTAAAATTGAAGAAATAGTTTATAAAGACAAACAAGAAAACATAGACATTTTGCGTGCTATGTTTGTTGCTATGGCAAAAGATATTAGGACCTTAATTATTAAACTATCTGATGTACTACAACTTGCAAGAAATCCAAGAGGTATAGAGGAGCGAGTATTAGAGCATGTACACAAGGAAATTAAGGAAATTTATGCACCACTTGCAGCAAGACTTGGACTAAACTTTATTAAAAGCCATCTGCAGGATGAAAACTTTAAATATTTAAATCCTGAAGAGCATTACGAGCTTCAAGGTGAAGTTTTAATTCAAGGAAAAAAACGAAGAGTACTACTGAGTAAAAATATTAAAAAAATTAGACGTATGCTTGCTAATTTGCAAGTGAACTCTAAAGTTTACGGAAGGGTTAAACACATTTCTAGTGTTCACAAAAAACTTATGGCTACAGGTAAGGGGTTAGATGAAATTTATGACCTTACTGCCATTAGGGTTATAACAAAAAATGTTAATGAGTGTTACGCTGTTTTAGGTGGCTTACACTCAATTTATAGTCCTATGGGGCACCGATTTAAAGATATGATAGCAAAGCCAAAGGCTAACGGGTATCAGTCACTTCATACCACTTTAGAAAATGTGGATGGTGATGTTTTTGAAGTACAAATTAGAACAGAAACTATGCATACGCAGGCCGAGTATGGTGTTGCTGCGCATTGGTTATATAAAGAAGATAAAAGTAAAAAGAATAATGTTGATTTGAAACTTAATTGGATGCGTCAAGTTATTGAAAATAAAGCTGAAGAGTCAGCAATTGAAATTTTAAGTAATTTGCAAGATGAAGTGAATGAAGATGAAATATATGTTCAAACACCAAAAGGTAAAATTGTAGAACTTCCATTCAATTCAACACCTATTGACTTTGCTTACCACATTCATAGTGAAGTTGGTAACAAGTGTGTTGGTGCTAAGGTTAATGGTAAAATGGTACCACTAAGTACATCACTAAATAATGGCGAAACAGTTGATATTATTACTGCTAAAACATCGAAGGGTCCTTCTCGAGACTGGCTAAAAATTGCAAAAAGTGCTTCAGCTAGAAGCAAAATTAACTCATTCTTTAAAAAAGAAAGAAAAGACGAGAATATTAAGCGTGGAAAAAGCATGCTAGAACAAGCTGCAAAAGCTAAAAATGTTAAACTTCATAAACTTATGGATAATAAATGGATGGATGAATTATATGAGAGATATTCTTTAACTGGGCTTGATGATATGTATGCAAGCATTGGTCATAATTCGTTAACTGCAGGTCAAATACTAACAAAATTAACAAGACTTTATGAGGAATACACAGCTCCAGAAAAACAAGAAATATTTATTGAACCTAAAAACACATCACCTAAAAAACAAGTTAAAGGTGACACTATTATTGTTAAAGGGTTAAATAATATTTTAACTAAGTTTGCTAAATGTTGTACGCCCGTTCCGGGAGATGAAATAACAGCATATATCACTCGTGGTAAAGGTGCAACCATACATAGGGCTACTTGTAAAAGCTTACATCACTTAGGCACTGAAAGATTATTAGAGGCAAATTGGGGTAATATTGAAAATGCTTCATATATTGCCGAACTTAACATAATTGTTAGTAATATTTCAGGAAGTTTAGCGGGGATTAGTAATAAAATTGCAGAGCTTAATTTGAACATTGCTTCCCTTACAGCTAATAAAATTACAAACGACAGAACGCTTGTAAATATTATTGTAATAATCAATAAAGAGGGTCAGTTAGCTGAGCTTATTAAAAAGCTAGGACACGTGAAAGATGTTTATGAAGTATACAGAACAAGCGATAACTAGAGGTACTATGAAGGTAGAAAGTAACACACCACAATATGAAAAGGATTTACTAGAGCTTGCACGTGCATTTTATCCTAAAAATAGTAGCACCGAGGAGGGTGTTACTATTTTACATAGCCTGAAATATGAAAATGATTGTATTGTTAATAATATTCAGGTTACTGACATGAACGGTGCTCATAAAACAGTAAAAACTGACAACAAAGAGCTTTTAAATAAAATGAGCATAAGAAAAATTTTACACAGAGCTTTATATGAATGTTTAAGTGAACATTTAAAAGTAGAGCTTCCTTGGGGAAGTTTAGTTGGAGTTAGACCAGTTAAACTTGCAAAAGAACTGCTAATGAGTGGAGTTAATAGAGTAGGACTTGTTAATCATTTAAAAAGAGAATATTACATTTCAGATAAAAAGGCTAATTTAGTTAGCGAGATAATTGAAAATCAGGGTAAGATAATTGAAAACGATAAATTGATTGATTTATATATCAATATTCCTTTTTGTACAACTCGTTGTAGTTATTGCAGTTTTATATCTGCCAAAATAGGAAAATGCAAGACTCTTGTTGAGCCTTATGTTGAAGCATTGATTGAAGAAATACGCTTTGCAAAAGAGTTGATTGCTAAAAATAATTTTATTGTAAAAACCATATATGTGGGTGGTGGTACGCCAACCTCGCTTAGCGCTACGCAGCTAGAAGGCATTTTAAGAGAGCTTAGTTTTCCTGTAAACGAATTTACGGTGGAAGCTGGAAGATCAGATACAATTACTAAAGAAAAACTAGATGTGTTAAAGAAGTATGGTGTAACCAGAATAAGTATTAACCCGCAAAGCTTTAACGAAACAGTGCTTAAAAAAGCAGGCAGAAACCATAGTGTAAAAGAGGTTTTTGACGCTTACAAATTAGCACTTAATTATGACTTTTTAATAAATATGGACCTTATCGCAGGGCTTAGTGGCGAAACCTTGAAGAGTTTCAAACAAGGCATTGATACTATTATTGAAATGGCACCAGCCAATGTTACCGTGCACACACTGAGCTTAAAAAGAGCTAGTGTATTAAATAAAAATAACGAAAACATTTTTAAAAAGAGTATGGCAAGTAAAATGCTAGATTATGCTTATGCAAAACTAAAAGAAAACGATTATAAGCCTTACTATATGTAA
>LGVF01007911.1_pt1 | contig 13919 bp, 10 predicted proteins | sample 469901 | NCBI WGS metagenome assembly LGVF01 (sample SAMN03893561, study PRJNA290197) | marine sediment metagenome | material: sediment; isolation source: combined push core samples #3730, #5133, and #5579 collected at Hydrate Ridge | place: Pacific Ocean: Hydrate Ridge | reverse complement strand
CTTCATTTCGAAAAAAGTGTAAACTACTTTTGCTCGATTTTGAAAGATGCCATCGTTTGTGTACCAACAATTGAAAAACCACTAAAAAGCCACGCCCGTAGAACGTGGCTTTGCTGATATCCTAAATATCCAGATCTTCTTGGACTAAAAGAACTTGCAGGCCAATCTACTCCCGAGCAATTACGTTCGGGAGTAGACTCCACCTACACAACTGCAGATCCCTTGGTCCCTCTTACGCGTCATTCTTTGTGGTATGGCAGTAGAAACAGCCCTTATCATCACTGCCATCACCTGCCTCCATACTGGCATAATCCCACCTTAACAGGTCATCATATGGGCTTCCATGGGGCCTGTGACAGGACAGGCACATGACCATGTCTGCGCCGGGTGTGACTGTTCCGCTAGGTGTCGCATCTACGGTTGGCCTTGCCACTGGAGAAAGCGGGTCGTAGAGATTAGAGTCACCTCCTGTAGCTGCATACTCGCTTTCGTTTGGGATGACCGCATCTGATGGGTGTCGCTGCCAATCCCGCAGGGTGCCGAAGCGGTCGGTTGGGTTCTCAATATGAAAGTTTCCATGGCAACCACAACAGTAGGCGGTCGTGGTGTGACCAAGGTTGTAGAAACCTGCGAAATTTACATGGTCCCCTACAAAACCAAGATACTCGTTGTGATTGCCAGCCTGGCCTTGCGGCAGGTCTGGCTGGCCTTTCTCCCACATACCATCTTCAAAGCCTTCAACACCGTCACCATCTCCACTCATATGCCCGGACAAGAAGCGATACCAGCCCTGGTCGGCAGAATTGACAAGACCGCTCTCACCATTAGCATGGTCATTGGCATGGTGGCTGGGTCTGAGGTGACAGCCCATACAGCCACTTCCAAGTTCCGGTACTACGGTTTGCTCTGCAGCCAGGGTTGCGTGACAAGAGTTTGCACAGGTAATCCAGCCCCCCGGAGCCCCTACAGCGGGGGGGATATTTGAGTCCTGCCCTTTTATGCCCAGGACATTATGCCCCTTAGGATCATTGGTCGCGCCTCCCAGGGACACCCAGTAGAAATTGCCGCCGGCAAGGTATTCTGCCGGCGCAGAACCCGTTATGAAGACAACGGGGACAGTAGAGATGTTCGGGGCGGTGCCGATAGTATAAGTTGCCGCTGATTCATGAGAATGACAGCCCACACAGTCATTGTCCAGGAGATACTTGTGGGGTCCCCCTGAGTCATCCCAAGGTAATCCACCCTGGCTGAAGTGCATGGTGTGACAATTATCGCACCTGCCCGCCACCTTTGACATGGCCGGTGTTCCCACAAGCCCGACAAGGGCCAGAGCCGTGAGAACAGTGATCATTCTTGACGTTGTTTTTTTCATTTTCTCTGAGCACCTCCTTTTTCCCAAAAAAACGTGTTCGTTTCCATAGTCTGCGTCCCCCTCTTGTCATCTTTGCGCCAAAAAAAAACCACGACAGCACCTCATCATCAATTCATGGATGATGACAGCCTTCGTGGCTTAATTTGAATTAAGATCCGTGGCTTAACTTATGAAAAAAGCTTATGAGCCCGCAGTAACCACGATCTTCTTACCAGCAACAAGCGACTTCTGCCGCCCGTTAGACTTCGTTTGACAAGACAAGTATGACCTATAGTATATAGTATTGCAGATTGCAGAGTTAAGCTGCGCATCATTTTAGCGTAATTCCGCAATCTGCAATCCGAAATACTATAAATGCGTTGTTCGCCAGCATTCCAACCATGCAGGAACTTAACGTACTTTATGATAGATTAAAGGGCAAATTCCATGCCAACAAAATGAAAATGGGTGCCAAGAATATTTTGCTTTATATCCAATCAGTTAGAATGCAGACTCGAACGCCAGGCACAGACCAACTCAAAAAAAAAAGAAAAACACATGCCACTTATTTGAACTTCATTTCCACAATGTGGCATATTCTTCTATACACTGGCCTCTCCTCAGTATACCCCCAAGCTCCTTTACTTCGCATTGAAAATCCCGTCCCTTGCGACCCCGGCTCGTAGACCCTAAGGCGGCCCCAAAAACCCTATTTTTGTCTCGTTTTCTGGTAACTTCTCAATAATCTGAGCGGGCAGGACTTTACCCGGACTTTTTCAGAACAGTTACATTTTCTCTTTGAACCGCAAAAAACAAAAGCCACGAAGGCCCATTCAACCTCCTGGTTGTATGAATAGACCTTCGTGGCCTCAAAAAAACAGGCCACGTACTCACGATCCAGAGCTTCGTGGCCCCTCTTTATTCAGTTTGCAATATTGCCTACTGGAATAATAGCTTCCTCTTAGGCCTTCCTGACCCAAGAATCAAGAAAACTCCTATTTGTAACACTGGGTTTTATCCCTAATCTGTTATAAATTATATTTATATCCCCAAAGCGCCTCAATGTCAAGTCTTTTTGAGCCTCTGCAAGAATCCTCGCAAATACTTCCCTCTTTATTTTCTTGTATCTCCCGCACCTATCTCTTTGTGGCAACTGCGACAATCCTTGATGTTTTCTCCTGCCTTTTGCACCATAGCCCGGTATTTCTTGGGGTTAGTACGTTCCGCTTTTTCAATATGCTCTTGCATAACGGCTTGCTTTGCCCTGGGCCCAGCATACGATATGGCTTTCATGCCAAGTATCATGCACAGGCAAACTATTGTCAGAATTGATAGACATCGAGCCATAACAAATACCTCCTGACTTCAGAATAGAGGTTCGCCATAGGGAACCCCATCAATGGCACTATTCCCGTGATAATGACAATGGCCGCACGGTCTGTATTCACTGCCCTCATACATGTGGCATGTCGTACACTCTACACCCTCTGCTGCATCATGGGGATGACTACTATCACCGGGAAGGAGCCCATCATGGCACCTTCCACAAAGATATACCCATTCCTTGTTGGTCCTGCCGTCGGGACCCGCGCCCGTGCCGGTGTAAACCTGAACGTCACCATCATTGACCCTTTGCCTGGTCAGAAAGATGTTCGGGGCACCATGTGGCTCATGGCAATCTGTGCAGGCCAGGATATAGCTGCCACATTGGGCATCCTGATAAGGTGAAAGGAAATCAGAGTATTCAGGACGATCGCTGGCGCGGCCTTTCCCATGCTTTTCGACATTCCAGTCAATCATATAAAGGTATCTTTCCAGCATATTGCTATAAATGCTGTTTGAGTTATCGTGGCAGTCAGTACAAAAAGTAACATAGTCGGTCAGGTTGGACCCATCTTGGGTCGCTGAAGCATCTGGTTCATATCCTGAGCGGGCATTAGGTGCCTGATAGACATTGTATCTATCCATCCTCTCGTCTGAACCGTCTCCATACAATTCCCACGTAGCAGTATCGCGGTGCTGACTTGGACGGGAGACGGGCCAACCCCTGTTGCCAGGCCTATGGGGATCCCTTTTTGCGCGATGAGGGTCATGGCAGGCAGTGCACGGATTCGAATCAGCCGTATATCCCCATCTGCCGTTGATAAACCTTTGGATATCTGTTAGCTTATGAGATGTACCTGCTGTAGATCCGCAATTCAACACAGAATCTCCCGACTCATTGATAAATGAGAAGGCATCGAGAACATTGTAGGGACATTGAATAGAGCTATCTCCGCTAGCTCTGTAGCTGTAGTTATAGCTATTGAAAGCAATGCTCTGGTACGAGCCCACCCCCTTGTGACAGTCAAAACAAAAACACGTTGTCTGATTCTCGTAATTATCGCTGAACACCAAGGAAACATCGGGGCCTGCTGGTGAGTGTGGGGCGGGCTCATCTCCACCGATGCTCGCATGCTGCTCATGGCAGTGGGCACAGTTGCCTACGGCATAATCAGAAAAAGGAGACCTTCGAGCCACGCCATCACTTGCATCTCCGTGGGCCGAATCAGTATAGGGCCCTGCATAAGCAATACCACACGCCAAAAACATGAGGGTAATCAACCATGCCAATATTGTCTTCACTCTATCCCCTGTCCCTTGGAACCTCACCGCAGACCCCTTAACCCGGTTTTGCCGATGACGCCGATTTACGGTCTAAACGGGCCAAACCGGCCCAATTAGTACTTCGAGGTATGACAAACACCGCACCCGTTGGTGCCTTCACCTGGCCAGTTCTTATAGTCCCAGCGCATGATCTTATAGTACGGACTTCCATGCGCTCTATGGCATGACAGGCACATGACCATATCTCCTCCTGTGCCAAGGGTTACCGAACTGCCTGGTTCTGTCCAGCCACTCAAGCTGGGCCGGGCCACAGGAACGAGTGGGTCATAGGTGCCTGTGCCACCTCCTTCTGCGCCAAAGGCGCCGGCATACTCGCCTGAATCCGGGATCACCGCATCTGAAGGGTGTCTGATCCAGTTTGAGCCTGAATCCTGCTCTTCGTGGAAATCCCCGTGGCAACCACAGCAAAAGGCGGTCATGGTGTGGCCGAGGTTATAAAAACCTGCGCGGTATTGAAGGTGCCCTTCCCAGCCAAGATACTCATTGTGGTCCGCCGCGCTTTTCGTATATTGCCAGTCACTATCCTCTATCCCTGCAACACCATGGTTGTTCCCGCTCATGTGTCCGGACAGAAAACGGTAATAACCGTCGTCGTCTGCTTGCTCCAAGCCGACCACGGTATCCGAATCAATAGCATGATGTGCCGGCCTCAGATGGCAGCCTCCACAACCGCTACCAAGGCCTTCAACTGCATGCTCATGAGCAAGGCTTATGTGGCAACTGTTGGAACAGGAATATGGATTCCCCGGTGCCCCCCCTGACAGTTCCACATCCCTGTCTGCTATGCCGAGCACATTATGGCCCTTGGCATCACCGCCTCCTTGAGCCACCCAGTAGAAATTACCCCCGGCCAAAGTGTCCATGCCATACGTTGGCTCAGTTGTGGAGTAAACATAAGGGATGGTGTTTGAACCGGTATTGATCCCGGTGTGACAGCCCACGCAGGTATCTATTGTAAGCGCCTTATAAGGCCCGCTCGAACCCCACTCGCTAAGCTGTGTCCCACCCTGACTATAATGCATGGTGTGACAGTTTGAGCATTGTCCTGTCACCCTGGCCTGGGACATGGCCGACACGGCCACTATTGAAAGAGTCAGTCCTATACTGACAAGTATTGTTTTCACAGGGAACCCTTTACGCCTTGAACAGCCACGACCGGACCTTTTGACTTCAGCAAGCAACCTATCACAGCCGAGCTGATGCTTTTTGGAAAACGCAGTCTATAGCCCTAAGAAGTATGAACCTGTGCGGTCAGCCGAATTCCTGCTGTTGAACAGCTTCACCCAAAGGCTGACAGGCAGTAGGCAAGGGCCCACCGCACAGGTCGAAAAGTATACGTCCCGACCGAGGCTATGAAGATGGCTGTTTGACGACCTTCGTGGTTTCAAAAAAAAGGCCACGCCGGTAAATGGGTGTCCTCACCCCTCAAACCTTCGTGGCCCTATTTTGCTTTCTTCGCAAAAATACTTTTTTGAGCTAACAGATATTCCCGTCAGGCCTTCCTGGCCTGGCAATTAAGGGAATCTCATTCTATATGTCAAAGTAATTTCCATTCGTTCTTTGTATTTTATGCTTAAATCTCCCATGTGTCAATACTTTTCAGAGCCTCTGCTCACAGAGCATGTTGCCAGTCGGGGTCTGGTACGTTATGATCTTAACCGGGTATTTCCCGTTTTTCGGATTGTATAACCCGTTTTGAACTAACTCCTCGATAACTTGAGGATTACGCCCACCCAATCCTCCCCTCCCCCTGGGTGGCTAACCCCAAGCTATTGAGAACCTGGGTGACCTTATTGGCAGAAATCCAGGGTTTACTGTCACATGTGTTTGGACTATACCTCAGAAGGTTATAAATGGCGATTTTCTCGGTGAGTCATTTTCGAACAACCTGTTCCCAGTATTATCCGACCTTTATTTCAGGAGTTACGCCCATGACAAATTCCGACCCACGTTCCAACGAATCCAGTGTCACTGCTCGGTTGATAGAATTGTTTAACAACCTATCTCAAGCCCAACAGCAAGCGCTTTTGAGCATCTTGGAGGATTGGCAACCTGCGGACCGAAGGAAACATCCGAGGAAACCTTGCCTCTTATCTGTTGATTATGCTACCGGGGATCGCGTCTTCAAAGATTTCATCAAGAACATAGCCGCTGACGGAGTCTTCATCGAGACCCGTACGGCCTTTTCCTTTGGACAAGAGATTACAATGACCTTTTCTTGCTCCAGCTACAAAGAACCGATCAAGATAAAGGGCAACATCCTATGGAGCAACCCGCTGGGGATTGGCGTGAAATTCGATGCCGAGAATCAAGCCGTGATCGACATGATAAAGACTCTATAGTGTACAACGCAGATTCAATGAGAATTGAGATCAACGATCCATCGAAACTCGCCCCACCAGATCCCCCTGCCCTTTCCAAGAAACGACTTGACAATATTTGCAGAAAGTGCATTTATTGTTCATTATAAGCATATACCTATAACAAAAAGGGGCCGCCTGCCTAACTGAAGATCCCCCGCAGCAAGCAGCGGGGTTACGCTCGCTTTTGCGGTTCAACAAGCGGTCAAGGCAATATTCATTGGGGTAATTGCGGAATAGCTGGCTATTGCAAGCCTGAGCAACGCGGNNAACGCGGTTATTGATGTTCATGGCCGGCGAAAAAGTGTCATTTGTGGCCTTTCGAGGTATATAGCTCTAAACAGAAGGAGGAGAAGTAAGAATGAAAAGACCGTATCTGATGAAGCAGAACGGAAAATATGAAATTAAGGTCCGTACTTGTGCTGGCTCGCTCGATGCCAGCCAGCTCGCTGCCCTTAGAGAGATCGCTGACAATTATGCCGACGGCAAGATCCATCTTACCGTGAGGCAGGAGGTCTTGCTTTTTGACATTGAAGAGAGCCATGTTGACGAGGCATTAAAGAAGTTAGAGGAGGTTGGTCTTAGAGGGGGGTCTGCTGGCTTCAGGGTAAGGAATATCGTTTGTTGTGTGGGTGAGAGATGTAAGAACTGTGTCCAGAATGTCACAGGTTTGGCAGAGGAGCTGGACAAAAAATATGGGGAACTGGAACTCCCGGGGGCTGTAAAAATAGCGATAGGTGGTTGCCCGTTTCCATGCACTCGACCATATTTTAATGATATAGGTATCATAGGGAGGGCATATCCCGTTGTAGATGTGGACAAATGTGATGGTTGTGGTAAATGTGTAGAGACCTGTCCCATGGACGCTATCACCATAAATGGAGACATGAAGGCTGTCATTAATAGGAAAAAGTGCAAGATGTGTGGAAGGGGCATCAACACCTGCCCGATTTCTGCCATATATGCGAAAGAAAAGGGTTTTACTATCCTGCTGGGTGGACGCGGCACTTGGCCTGCCTTTAAGGGCGAGATACTTGCTGAGATGTTAGAGCCTGAGGATGTGGCCCCACTCGTGGGAAAGACACTTGACTATTATAAGCAAAATGCCCTTCCTCATGAGAAGAGACTCAGACCCTTTGTAAAAAGGATAGGCATAGAGCAAATAAGGAAGGAGATATTGGGTACTGAGAAACCGGTAGGCCAAAGATGGAGAGAGGCCAAGCTATAGAATTCTAATGAAAGATACCTGCGGGGTTTACGGGAAAGTCGAAACTAACGGGGTTTTCTATAACAAAAAAAAACCGCAGCACACAGGGTACTGCGGGGTTTTCTTTGTCTTGCACCTTGGATTTTGGGCAATTACTTGTTATCCTTGACCTCCTCAAAATCGGCATCCACCACGTCTTCGTCTTTAGGAGCATCGGCTCCTGCCTGTCCAGAAGGGCCACCTGCTTGCTCACCTGCCTGCTCTGCGCCAGTGGCCTTGGCATACATAGCCTCTGCCAATTTGTGAGAGGTCTGCATCAGTTCCTCAGTCAGCCGCTTGATCTCTTCGGTATCGGTCCCCTCAATTGCCTTCTTGACAGGTTCAATGGCCTTTTCCACATCTGACTTGAGGCTCGGATCCAGCTTGTCACCCAGTTCACGCATTGACTTTTCAGTCTGATAGATAATGCTGTCAGCATGGTTCCTGGCTTCTACCAGGGCCTTCTTCTTTTTGTCTTCCTCAGCATGGACCTCGGCGTCCTTTGTCAGCCTTTCGATCTCCTCTTCCGAAAGCCCGCTTGATGCGGTTATCTCTATCGATTGCTCCTTGCCGGTACCCAGGTCTTTGGCCGAGACATGGACAATCCCGTTGGCATCGATGTCAAAGCTTACGTCAATCTGGGGCATACCCCGCGGCGCAGGGGGTATGCCAACCAGCTCAAAGCGTCCCAAAGTCTTGTTGTATTCGGCCATTTCACGTTCGCCCTGAAGCACATGAATTGAAACCGCAGGCTGATTATCACCTGCAGTGGAAAATATCTGACTCTTCCTTGTTGGTATCGTGGTATTCTTTTCAATCAATTTGGTAAACACACCACCGAGGGTTTCTATCCCAAGGGAAAGCGGGGTCACATCCAGCAGAAGCACATCTTGGACATCACCTTTCAAGACCCCGGCCTGGATGGCCGCTCCAAGGGCCACCACCTCGTCGGGATTCACGCCCTTATGAGGCTCCTTGCCAAAAATCTCCTTCACCTTCTGCTCCACGGCGGGCATCCGGGTCATGCCACCCACCAATACAACCTGACTGATATCTGATGGACTCACCCCTGCATCCTTCAAGGCCGTCTTGCAGGGCATCACCAATTTTTCCAACAAGTCCTCAACCAGACTCTCCAGCTTGGCCCGGGTCAGTTTCATATTCAGATGCTTGGGACCGCTGGCATCAGCCGTAATGAATGGAAGGTTGATCTCGGTCTCCATGGAAGTCGAAAGCTCCATCTTGGCCTTTTCGCCTGCCTCCTTTAAACGCTGAAGGGCCATCTTATCATTACGAATGTCGATCCCCTGCTCCTTCCTGAATTCATCTGCAATGTAGCCAATAATCTTCTGATCAAAATCCTCGCCGCCCAGATGGGTATCTCCATTGGTGGACTTTACCTCAAAAACCCCTTCGCCGATCTCCAGCAAGGAAACATCAAAGGTCCCCCCACCCAGGTCGAAAACGGCAATTTTTTCATCTTTGTTCTTATCAAGGCCATAGGCAAGGGAGGCTGCGGTCGGCTCATTGATGATTCTCAAGACGTTCAGGCCTGCAACCCGACCCGCATCTTTTGTGGCTTGGCGTTGTCTGTCGTCAAAATAGGCCGGAACCGTGACGACCGCATCCGTGACCTTCTCACCCAGGTATTCCTCTGCCGTCTTTCTCATGCTCTGCAGGATATAGGATGAAATCTCGGCCGGGCTATAGGACTTCCCCTGGGCCTCAATTTGGGCATCGCCATTAGGTGCTTGGATGATCTTAAATGGACAGATTTTTATATCGCGTTGAATCTCTGGTGAAGCATACTTTCGTCCAATAAGGCGCTTCACCGCATACACCGTATTTTCGGGATTGGTCACTGCCTGTCGCTTGGCTACCTGGCCCACAAGACGTTCCCCGCTGCTGCTCCAGGCCACAGTAGATGGCGTAGTACGCGCCCCTTCAGGGTTGGTGACCACCTTGGGATCCTTCCCTTCCATAATGGCCACACACGAGTTGGTTGTGCCAAGGTCAATACCTATAACTTTGCTCATTGTTTTATTATCCTCCCTAATTAGATTATTGAATCGTCACGTCAATCTTGTTTTCATCCTCAGGGCTCTGTGACTTAACCTCCGGCTTGGAACCCGGTTTCTTGGAAACCACGACCATGGCCGGCCGAACAAGTCGATCCTTCATCATGTATCCCTTCTGAAGTTCCTGCAAGACCGTATGCTCAGGGTGTTCCTCGGATTCTTGCTGCATCACGGCCTGATGGAAATTTGGATCAAAGGGCTTGTTCAGCAACCCGATAGGCACAACGCCGAACTTCTCAAGGCTGTTCAGGAGGTCTTTCAGGGTCATCTGGACACCCTCTCGCATACCATTGAAGGCATTCTCGTTATTCCCGTATGGGATTTCAAGTGCCCTTTCCAGGTTGTCTACGATCGGCAGGACATCCCTGATGACCGATTCGTTTGCAAATTTCCTAAAATCGTTCATCTCCCGCTCCATACGTTTCTTGTAGTTTTCAAATTCTGCTGTTATCCTGAGAACTCGATCGTAGTTTTCTTCGGCCCTTGCCTCCGCAGCTTGGAGGCGCTCTTCAAGACTTTCCTCCACAGCCGATTCTTCCCTTGCCTCCTCAGATGCATCTCCTTCGACTTCCTCGGCCACTTCAATTTGATCTGATTCACCGGACGCCGGCTTGCCTTTGTTCTCGCTCAAGGACACCTCCTCAAGTCCTCTTGATATATACCTCGAAAGGCCACAAATGACACTTTTTCGCCGGCCATGAACATCAATAGCCGCGTTGCTCAGGCTTGCAANNCTTGCTCTTGATGCTCATGACTCACCGAGAAAATCGCCATTTATAACCTTCCGAGGTATAGTTTTATACATAATTTTTTCGGATAGACAGGCGTTCCAAGGCCCCCCTGGGGGGTATCAACAAAACCACGTCCTCTGGGCGTGAATGTCTGCTACTTGATCTTGTTTGATTTGATGTATTTATCCGTATTTAGCTTAAAGTTGCTATCAAAATAAGAACCACCTGGAACTTTGTCAAGAGACCTGTACAGTTTTCCCTGCCAAGCATCTTTGGCCTCCAGTGTTTTCTGGATAAGGGAAAAGGTCTGCTGTTTTTTCAGGGTCCACATAGGGGCAACAAGGGCCGATGGGTCGGGATCTCCGGTAAGACGCTGTACGACAACATCAGGGGGAAGACGTTCCAAGAACGCAGCCACCCACTCCACGTAAGTCTCCTGGTCCAGGGCTGTACAACCACCGGCCTCAAAAATACGTGCCAACGGAGTATCTCTCAGGATATACAAGCTGTGAATCTTTATGCCGTCTATGCCCAGACCAGATAGGACTGTGGCTGTATGAAGGACATCCCCCATAGACTCGCCCGGAAGCCCCAAGATCACGTGGACACAAATCAGTATGTTTCGACCCTGGGTCATCCGAACAGCTCGAACAAAGTCTTCAAAGGTATGCCCCCTATTGATCCTTTCAAGTGTTCGATTGTGTATGGATTGAAGTCCGTACTCAAGCCATACCATATGCGTAGCCGTGTATTCCTCTATAAGATCAAGTCGTTCCTCATCAATGCAGTCCGGCCTGGTGCCAATAGCAAGCCCGGCTATCTCGGAGTCTACGAGGGCCTCATCGTAACGATTGCGGAGTATATTGCAGGGGGCATATGTATTGGTAAAAGCCTGAAAATAGGCTATGAACTTCTCGGCCTTGTACCGGGCTGCCAATCGGACTTTCGCATGCCGAATTTGGTTCCTGATTGATTCGGCCCGGCGGGCCGCCCCGGTACCGGAGCCCTTACCATCGCAATAGACACAGCCACCATATGATAGGGTTCCATCCCTATTGGGGCACGAAAAGCCGGCATCTATGGTAATCTTCTGAACCCTGCAGCCAAAGCGCTTCCTTAAATAACTGTTAAGATCATTGTATCGTCTTAGGGTCATGGGGGATTGCCGTCCCTCTTTTCATCAACTCCACATAGAGAGACTCTATGTCCTGCAGAAGCCGCCTTTCCGAAAACCTGTGTTTCACAAAGGATCGTGCCCGATCTAAGCGTTCTTGCTTCTCCCGAATGTCAATATTCATTAGATACGTCAAGCCCTTGGCAAACCCCAATGCATCATTTCTTCGACAAAGAACGCCACGCTCGCATACGATGAAACCGTCTGAGGAAGGGACGCCATCCGGCGGTCCCAACAGGTCCGGGACCCCTCCGGCGTTAGTGGCAACAACCGGTACTGATGAAGCCATTGCCTCAATAATCGAGACAGGGGTCCCTTCATTTGTAGAAGTTAGGGCAAGAATGTCCAAGTCCGCATAGACTGAAGACACATCCTTTATCCAACCGCAAAACCTGACGTGACCGGCAAGGCCCTGCATTTGACAATAGGCTTCCAATTCGTTTCTCAGTTCCCCATCACCCACGACTATGAACTTCACCCCGACCCCAGGATTCTGCTCAAGAAATATCTTCGCCGCGTTGAGGAACATGATATGGTTTTTTATGGAAACCAACCGTCCGAGGATACCGATAAGAAGGGCATCATCGTTCATCCCGAGGCTTCGTCTGAATTGACCTTGCCGTAACCGGCATCCCAAGAATGGTCTTAGATCAAAACCGAGTTGTATGGTCTTGATCTTGTCAGCAGGGGCAATGCGGTATTTCTCTACCAGGTCCCTTTTCTGGGTCCTGCTAATGGCAATGATCACGTCTGTACAGCTCGCCAACAAGCGCTCAATCCAAACGAACATGAGCGATTCCGCCTTGCAGAAATAGCCTTCAAATACATGGCCGTGAAAGGTGTGAACCGTATGGACATCCCTGCCAAAAACAAGATTATGGAACAACACAGCCAATCTGGCACTTGAGCCTGCCTTTGCCGTGTGCGTATGGACGATATCCGGCTTCTGCTGGCGAAGTATTTTCAAAGTCCGTTGGAACGCCTTCAGATCCATCTTAAGGCTGATATCCCTCTGCAGTTCGCCAATGATGATCGGCTTTNNAAGGGTTGGCTGAAACTTGTCTTTGTCCAGTCTCTTTGTCAATAAATGCACATGAATGGCAGGCCCACCTATGTTAAGGCGCGCTATCATTCGTAAAATCTTTATCCTTTTCTCCCTTCCACTGGCGGGCGCCACATCTTTGCGCCTCATTGCAAACCGGTTTCTCGCATACAACATACGTATCCAGTTTGGAACGAGGATAAAAGGAACTCGAAGGGAAAGACCGGCAATGATCAGAGGTTGCAAAAACCAAAGGAAAGGCTTGTTGTATTCCTGGAAGAGCCTGTAGCTGCTCTTATGAAATTCAAATGTGGACCTGAGCAGAAATTGCTCGCTGCTCACGCCAACGTAATGAATAACTGAGGCTTGAGGAAAATAGACCACGTTCCAGCCCTTATACCACATGCGCCTGCACCAGTCGGCATCTTCCCAGTACAAGAAATAACTCTCATCCATGAGGCCCACATCATCCACAGCGCTTCTTCTCACCACCATACAAGCCCCGGAAACCCAATCCACTTCCATGGGCGTGACTCCGTCGGATCTGGTGGTGAGTACATTTTGACGAGTGATCCGATTATCGGGGAACCACTTGGTCAAAAGGGAGCTTCGTCCAAAGAATGCCGTAAGGGGGGTTGGAAAGGACCTGGCAGAACCCTGGACAGAACCATCGCTATTGAGGATTCCTGGGCCAAGAATTCCGACATGGGGGTTCTCTTCCATGTAACGAAGGGCGGACTCAAGAAAACCGCTCATCACATAGGTGTCAGGGTTCAATAGTACTATATAGGGCGCAGCACTCTGTTTCATGGCATTGTTGGCCGCCTTAGAGAAACCCATATTATAGCTGTTCTTTGTAAGTTTAACCAAAGGAAATCCCTCTGTGACCCGATCTACGTCATCTTCAGAGGCGTTATCTTGGACAAAGATCTTTGCAGGCAACTCATTCAGAGCACCGTAGATGGACCTGAGGCAGCCCAACAGATAATCAGTGCTGTTATAATTGACTATGATAATATCGATCAAATTCATTTCCAAAATTGAAGGTCGAGGACGCCAGAAACGTAACCTGTGCAAACCGCCTGACGGAAACCGTGCCTAATACACCCACTAAGCCCAAGGCCCCGAAAGCAACTCATTATCCTTGAATTTCTCCTTACTCCAGTGCCAGATCTGAGCCGTTGCAGCAGGGCCTGGCAGACGTAGAAGCAAGGATCCCCGCCACTGCCTCGATCAGTTTATCGACGTTTTCTTCCACCGTCGGCCAACA
>LGVF01031127.1_pt1 | contig 13922 bp, 11 predicted proteins | sample 469901 | NCBI WGS metagenome assembly LGVF01 (sample SAMN03893561, study PRJNA290197) | marine sediment metagenome | material: sediment; isolation source: combined push core samples #3730, #5133, and #5579 collected at Hydrate Ridge | place: Pacific Ocean: Hydrate Ridge | reverse complement strand
GTATTTTCATGACGGGCCACGCGGTTATCACGAAGCCTGGGATTCCAGGTGTTTTGACTTCGCAAAGCCCCAGGTTCTTCATTTTCTCCTTTCTAACTGCAAATTCTGGCTTGATGAATACCATGTTGACGGGTTTCGTTTTGACGGAATAACCAGTATGCTTTATTTTCACCACGGCCTGGGCAAGGCATTTACTTCGTATGCCGACTATTTTGGCGACAGTGTTGACGAGGAAGCCCTGGTTTATCTTGTCCTTGCCAACCAACTCATTCATGATGTGCGTCCTGATGCAATTACAATTGCGGAAGATATAAGCGGCATGCCTGGGCTGGCTGCGCCGCTTTCAGTGGGTGGAGTAGGTTTTGACTACAGGTTTGCAATGGGGGTTCCTGATTACTGGATACAGTTGACCAAAGATACAATGGATGAAAACTGGGATATGGAAAATCTCTGGCATGAGCTGACCAACCGGAGAGAGGATGAAAAAACCATCAGCTATGCGGAATCCCACGACCAGGCTCTCGTGGGGGACCAGACTCTTATGTTCAGGCTTATCGGTTCAGACATGTACGATCATATGAGTATTCATGACAGAAATTTCAGGGTGGACAGGGGCATGGCTCTGCACAAGCTCATTNNAACTTTATGGGCAATGAATTCGGTCATCCTGAATGGATCGATTTTCCCCGCAAAGAGAACTCGTGGTCATATCGCTATGCGCGTCGGCAATGGCATCTTGTTGATGATCCTGATCTGAAGTATTTTCTTCTTGCCGGTTTTGACCGCGACATGATCTCTTTGGCACAACATTACCGGCTTTTAGAAATGCCAGGACCAGCTCTTTTGTTTGAACATTTCGGTGATAAGGTAATAGCTTTAAAACGAGCCGGGCTGTTGTTCGTATTCAATTTTCATCCATCCGAATCTTATGTCGACTATCGATTCGACACACTGCCGGGAAAATACCGTATGGTCTTTGACAGCGATGCCGAGAGATACGGTGGCCAGGGACGGTTGCTTCCGGATCAATGCCATGAGACATCCATTGACGTTTCAGGGGACAGAAAGCGGCATCTGATCAGTCTCTATCTCCCTACACGCACAGCCATTGTTCTGGAAAGGTTGTAAGCCTTTCCTGTCCCACTGATATATGTTCTGCTCAACAGAGGTGATAAAGCCGTTGACATTTTACCGGCCATTTCATAAGCTAGATTTTTTTCAAGAAAAATAGGGGTCGTTGCAGACTTGCGCGGACGATAAACAGGAGTCTTTTTTAAGGCGATTTAGGTAAAATTATAATGCTAATCAAGGATTGGATGAGCGAATCGGTTTTCACAGTTGACGTGGACGATTCCATGCAGCACGCAATGAGGTTGCTGCTGAAACATGAAATTCGAATGTTGCCTGTTATGGAAAAGGGCAGGCTCGTTGGAGTTGTTTCTGACAGGGATATAAAAAAAGCATCCGCTTCAAGCGCTACTTTGCTGGGGACTTATGATATCCAGGTTATAATTGAAAAAATTAAAATTAAAGAGATCATGACTGGAGATCCTGTCAAGGTTCCTCTTGATTACACCGTGGAAGAGACGGCTGAACTAATGCTACTGCATAAAATATCGGGAGTTCCTGTAGTTAACTATAAAGGGGAGCTGGTGGGAATAATTACTCTATCTGACCTGTGCGAGGTGATATTTTCCCTGACCGGTTTTGGGAAAAAGGGAATCCAGTTCGCTCTTCAGATGCCTGATCAATCCGGCAGTATAAAGGAGATCACAGATTTAATGCGCAATTACGGCGGCCGCGTGTCGAGTATACTTACATCCTATGAACGGGTTCCAAGTGGTTTTCGCAAGGTTTTTATCCGAATGTTTGATGTTGACCGCCCCTCTCTCGAAAGCCTTATAGAGGAGATAAGAGAAAAAGCCTCATTGCTATACCTTATTGATCACATTGAAAGGAAAAGAATTATTTATTAGAAATAACAACCAACTTTAACATTAAGCAAAGGAGGTTTGACATGAAGGAATTTAACAAAATTTTATTTCCTGTTGATCTTTCGGAATCATCACCAAAAATCGTTCCCTTTGTGACAACAATGGCACAGAAATTTGAATCGGAAATTCATCTTTTATTTGTGGCCCGTGTTTTTGAATATTTCTCAGGCATTTACGTTCCTCATCCTTCTATCAGCAGGTTTGAAGGTGAGATACTGGAAGGAGCGAAGAAACGGCTTAAAGAATTTACGGAAGAATATTTCTCCGATTTTCCGGGGACCGGAGCGGAAGTGGTGGCAGGAGATATCTCGGAAGAAATTTTAAAAGCTACCGGATCTAATGGCATTGACTTGCTTATCATGGGAACCCATGGCAGAAAAGGGCTGGAAAAGGTGGTTTTCGGCTCTGTGGCGGAAAGGGTGGCAAAGGCCTCCCCTGTGCCGGTTCTTCTTGTAAATCCTTATAAGGTTTCCTGAGCTGGAGATATAATCATGTTGGCCAAAAATTGGATGAGCAAAGCTGTTGTAACTATTGAAGCTGACGATTGCATCCAGGCTGGTATGAAGTTGTTGAAACAGCATAAAATTCGTATGCTGCCGGTTATGAAAAAAGGTAAGCTCGTAGGTGTCATTACAGACCGGGATATAAAAAGGGCATCAGCCTCTGATGCCACCACACTGTCAGTTCATGAGCTTAATTATATACTGGCGAAGGTTAAAGTGAAGGAGATCATGTCTGACAGGCTTATTACGGTTCCTTTTGATTATACCGTGGAAGAGACGGCCGATGTCCTCCTGAACAATAAAATATCCGGCGTTCCTGTGGTCGATCATGATGGGAAAATTGTCGGCACAATAACCCAGACAGACCTGTTCAGAGTGCTAATATCCTTGACCGGTGTAGGACAAAAGGGAATTCAGTTTGCTTTTCAGTTGAAAGATAAACCCGGATCTATTAAGACTGTTGCCGATATTATTCGGGGATATGACGGTCGCATAGTAAGTATTTTGAGTTCGTATGAACGGGTGCCTGAAGGGTATCATAATGTTTATATTCGGATGTACGGCGTTGACCTGTCAAAGGTTCCTCAACTTATTGAAGCTTTAAAAACAAAGGCCACTCTTCTTTACATGGTTGACAACGTCAAAAATATAAGAGAAATCTATTAATATAGACCTCGTAACAACTATTTTAATATTGACCACCATGCCTTTATATTTCGGGTTAGAGATTTGAGAGTAAATCTGTTTTTTAACAATAAGGTGATTCAGTGGAAGAGGAATTCACTATACTTATAGCTGATCGGAATTTGCATGTACGGGAGTTTCTGAAGCGGGAGATGATGCAGGAAGGCTACAAGGTTCGGCTGGCGGAAAATGGTCGCGATGTCCTTAAATGGGTGTATCATCATGAGCCTCTTGATCTATTGATTTTAGATACCGACTTGCCGGATGTAGATGAATTGTCTTTGTCAAAAGGGTTGCAGGATCGAATTCCTGCTTTGCCGCTGGTTGTGCACACCTATTTATCAGATTACGATGTTAGTTCCACTATTTGGAGTACGGCTGTTTTTGTTGAAAAAAAGGGAAGCAGTGTTGAACGGTTGAAAAAGGTTATCTTCAATATTTTGCACAAACCCGGTTTCCAAGAAATTAAACCAGAAAAAGAGGATGAATCGAATTCATCGGAGATTGAATATGAGTAATGGCAAGCACCTTGAGGGTTCATACTACAAGTCTTTGACCAGAAAGATGATTTCTATCGTTATTATTGTATCATTTATGCCCATGATTCTAGTTGGCGGCATTATTCTCAATCAATTCAACAAATCATACCGTGAAAAGACATACGCTCATCTGGGAGCGCTGGTTCAGCAGCATAAACAGAATATTGACTCTTTCTTACATGAAAAGTTGTATGATATTAAGTTCCTGGCAGCGACCTTTAATTTTGAGGAATTGAGAGATAAACTTTTTCTTCAGCAGCTCCTTTTCAGTCTTCAAGAGGAATATGAAGGGGTCTTTGTGGACCTGGGATTGGTCAATGAGAATGGACTCCTGATTTCCTATGCCGGACCGTTTAAACTGGAACAGGCCGAATATTCAGAAGCAAAATGGTTTAAAAAAGCAATTAAAATGCATTATTTTATCAGCGATGTTTTCCTGGGTCTTCGCGGTCTTCCTCACTTCATCGTTACGGTGAAACAATCCTATAAGGGAAAACAATATATATTGAGAGCCACCATCGATTTTGTTGCATTTAATACCCTTGTAGCAAATGTTCGTGTCGGTGAAACCGGCTTTGCTTTTATCTTGAACAGGAAAGGAGAATTCCAGACTAAACTGCCCTTCAAAATTGCCGCCCCGGATAAAGGTCTTTATATGGCTTTTATGAAGGAATCGGAGAATGATACGTACAGAAAAGAGGTGTATATTGTTGAAAAGTGCAAGTGTTCTGGGAACAAGCATCTCTACGTGGCGGGTTTTCTCAAGGACGGAGAATGGATGCTGGTATTTCAGCAAGATAGGGCAGAAATCTTTGCAGACCTGCGTAAAACCACATATATTGCTATTTTTATCATTCTTATCGGTGGGTTAGGTATTGCTCTCATGGCTTCTTTCCAGTCCAAGAGAATGGTTGGCCGCATTGCTGAAGCTGATAAAGAAAAAGAGTTGATGAACCAACAGGTGATTGAAACCGGAAAATTGGCATCTATAGGAGAACTGGCGTCCGGCATAGCTCATGAGATCAACAATCCGGTTGCTATTATGGTTGAAGAAGCAGGTTGGATACAGGATTTATTGGACGAGGAGGAATTCCAGAAGAGCGAAAATGTCGATGAATTCCAAAGGGCCACAAAGCAGATTCAAACTCAGGGACAACGCTGTAAGGAAATCACCCATAAGCTGCTTAGTTTTGCCAGAAAAACAGATGCAAGGGTGTCGGAAGTTCAGATAAACGATTTGATTACCGAACTGGTCGAACTCTCTTTGCAAAGGGCAAAATATAGTAATGTGACCATCAAGACAAGTCTTCAGAAGGATCTCCCCTTGATCAAAGTTTCACAGTCGGAGATGCAACAGGTCTTTTTTAATCTGATCAACAACGCTATAGATGCTATACACAGGAAGGACGGAGTCATTACTATATCCAGTCAATTGCAAGATAATAATTTTCTAATTACTGTGGCTGATAATGGGACCGGCATCCCAAGGGACAATCTTGCCAGAATATTCGATCCCTTTTTCACAACAAAGCCGGTCGGCAAGGGGACCGGCCTGGGACTTTCTATATGTTATGGCATTATAAAAAAATTGGGTGGGGAATTAGATGTTAAAAGCGTGCAGGAAATAGGGACTACCTTTACTATTCGGATTCCCGTTTCTTGATTGCGCTATTAGAAGAGAAAGGAGAATTTAGATATGGCTTTAGCAAACTTGCTTTTAGTGGATGATGAAGTGCCATTTGTGGAAACCATGATCAAGCGTTTGACAAAAAGAGATGTCAATGTTGTTGCTGCCTTTAGCGGTCATGAGGCTTTAGAACAGCTTGAAAAACATCGTAACATTGAAGTCGTTATCCTCGATGTCAAAATGCCGGTAATGGATGGCATTGAAACTCTGTCTGAGATAAAAAAGAAATATCCCTTGACAGAGGTGATCATGCTGACCGGTCATGCCACAGTTGAAACAGGCATCGAGGGAATGAAACTGGGAGCTTTTGATTATCTTATGAAGCCCTGTGATATGAATGTGCTTATTTCCAAGGTAGAGGAAGCAGCAGCCAAAAAGAGACAACATGATGAAAAAATTATAGAAGCTCGCGTGAAAGAGATTACTTCCAGGCGCAGGTAAGGAAAAATCATGCCGGAAAAGAAAAGTGTTCAGGAAAATCGCATCAGGGTTATTCTTGTCGATGACGAGAAGGGCTATGTACATGTCCTGTCAAATAGACTGGCACTGAGACATATTGATGTGACAAAGACCTACAGCGGCTCCGAAGCTCTTCATGCCTTTCGTAAACAGGATTTTGACGTGGCGGTTCTGGATATTAAAATGGAAGACATGGATGGGCTTGAGCTTCTCAAGATATTAAAGGACATGGACTCTCAAATAGAGGTTATCATGCTTACCGGGCATGGTTCGGCGGAGGCGTCAAATCTGGGAATGAAACTCGGCGCTTATGATTACCTCATTAAACCATGCGAATTTAAAGATTTACTTGACAAAATCAAGGGCGCTTATCAAAAACGAAAAAGTAAGAGTGATTAAAACTAGTTCCTGTTTCCGGGATAAATCCAACATGAAAAGTGATATTAAAAAATCGCGTTATAAAAAACTTCAAAGAACGATTATTTTAATAACGTTGCTGGTTGCCCTTACCCCTCTCCTTATTCTTGGAGTAACGATTTATTTTCAATTCACTGGAATGTATGAGGATAAAATTGAAGAACAGATAAAATATCGGGCAAGCTCTCAGGCAAAAGCGGTCGATCTTTTTTTAAAGGAACGAACAGCCATTTTATCCGCTATGGCCGATACCCATACCTTTCAGGAGCTGATGGATAAAAATAATCTGTCGCGCATATTCAAGATTATGAACACCAGGGCGGGAGCTTTTGTTGATCTGGGAGTCATTGACGATAATGGTTTACATCGTTCCTATGTTGGGCCCTATGAGCTAACCGGTCTAAACTATTATAAGCAGCCCTGGTTTGCGGAAGTTATGAACAAGGGTATTTACATTAGTGATGTATATACGGGCTACAGGCAATTCCCTCATTTTATTATTGCTGTTCGGCGCCAGGAAGACCAAAAAAGCTGGATATTGAGAGCAACTATCGATTCTGACATCTTTGAAAGGATCGTCCGCTTCGCCCAGGTTGGGAAAACAGGGGATGCTTACATTATTAATAAGCAAGGCTTATATCAAACGCGTCCACGTTTTAACGGAGGCATATTGTTCGAATCGAATTTGGATACAACCCTGTTCGGAGCAACAGTTACTGTTAACAAACAGATAAATAATCGTGACAGGGATCGTCTCTATGCCGGAAGCTGGTTGAAAAACAGTAAATGGCTTTTCATCGTCAACCAGGATGTAGCCGAAGAGATGACCGGTTTGTTTGCGGCCCGAAATTTGGAAATCACAATAATTATCTCGGGTATATTGGCGATTATCCTGGCAACTATTTTTACCACTCGAATGACTGTAAATCATTTAGAACGGGCTGATACAAAACTGAATGAACTCAATGCGGAGCTTACTCATTCAGATAAGTTAGCGGCATTGGGCAAATTGTCGGCAAGCATCGCGCATGAGATTAACAACCCCTTGGCCGTCATTCTCCAAAAAACCGGCTGGATGGAAGACCTGTTAGCTGAAGAAGAGTTTCAACAAAGCGAAAATGTTGAAGAATTCAAAACATCCATCAATAAAATAGAAGAACATGTAGAACGGGCTCGAAAAGTCGTCCACAATATGCTCGGCTTTGTTCGTAAAATGGAGCCTTGTGTGGAAGATGTGGACATAAACGAGACCATTAAGCAAACTATTGCTATTTTAGAAAATTTCGCGCGTTCTAACAACATCGCAATTCAGACAGACCTCTCCACCGATTTTCCAATCATTGCAGGCGATCAGGCTCAGCTTCAACAGGTGTTTATGAACCTTATATCAAATGGCATAGACGCTATAGGCAAAGATGGTTTGATAGAAGTGAAAAGTCGAAAAGTCAATTCGAGCATTCATGTCAGCATAGGGGATAACGGTCCTGGAATATCCAAAGAGATGCAGAACAAGATCTTCGAACCTTTTATTACCTCAAAGGAACGGGGCAAGGGAACAGGCCTTGGACTGTGGGTCAGTTATAATATATTAGAAAAGATAGGGGGAGACCTTACTGTGGAGAGCGAGGTTGGAAAGGGCACCGTTTTTACCGTACAAATTCCGATCGTAATTCCGGAGAAAAAATAGATTCAAATGGAGGAGGATATATAAATGCAAAGCCCAAGGTTATTAATAGTGGATGACGAAGAAGACTTGATGAGGACCATAGTCAATCGTCTTAATAAAAGAAACTTTGAAGCGACCGGCGTTCTGAGCGGTGAAGAAGCCCTGGAAACGATAAAGAAAGAAACTTTTGATATTGTTGTTTTAGATGTTAAGATGACGGGAATAGACGGCATAGAAACATTACGGGAGCTGAAGAAGATCGATTCCGGAATTGAGGTTATCCTGCTTACCGGACATGCTTCTGTAGATGCAGCCCTGGATGGAATGAAATTGGGGGCATTCGAGTTCCTCATGAAGCCATGTAAAATTGAAGAACTGATTGAAAAGATTGACAGAGCATGGGAAGTTAAGTCGGAAAGGGACGAAAGAACCCGCCGGGCCCAAGCCGGAACAAATAAATGAACTCCTACGTCTGTAAGTGATAGTTCTTTTCCAGAAAAGCCTTTGCCATCTCCTCTACGCTGGCTTCGGTGCTCATCAGCATATCCATCTGTCGAGTGAATAAAAGCAACCGTCCGATCAATTCCAGTTTTTCTTCAATCAAGGGGAGTTCCTGTTTTTGATAACTGCTATTCACGTTGTCTCCCTTGACTTTTACAGAAAAGTCGAGCCCTTTCAGCATTTCGGCAATTGAGCGCGCGCGCCGGTTTTTTCTAACATCATCCGCGGCGCCGCCCTTGAAGGAAAATGTAATGTAATTCTTAGTGATAGACTCGCTGCAGTATGAATCGAGAACACTGTAATGGTACCCGACCCTGGAGCTGAAATTGATATACTTGTCTGAAATAATTGCGTAGCTCCGATCTCCGAATCTCTGGCCCGTATTCATTGGGGGAGCCAACATTTGCTGTCTCATTACCGACATCAAACCTGTAAAATGGACAGGTTTTGGCTCGTTCCCATCCAATTCTTTGTGCGTCATCCCTTTAAGAAGAGCCTTCAAGGGGATGCTGGCGATATTATCGATTGTAACCTTCTTTACCCCTTTGGTTGTTCCGGCAAGACCTCCTTCCAGATCGATGATATGAAGGTCTATAGGAATGCGAGCATCCAGCTTAACAGCGCCATCTCCTCTTTCTGAAACTAGATCGCTGATCTGGAACATTTCGGTATAGGATACTTCATGGACGAGACGCATAATATCATGAAGAGAGGTGCACGATTGGGGGGTAAAGTCGGGCGACTTGGGATTCAGAAGATGAAGCGGCAGGATCAGGTCGGCTACATTCCTTAAAGTCTGATATACAGGCGTATCTTTCATGTGTGTATCTCTGGTTGTCTGGAGGGACAGCAATTCATGAACCCTGCCCTCATACACCCTTCCTGAATAGGCGTCCACTGTGACTTCTGTTCCGTCCGGGATATTTGTGGTAGCGGTCTTGGCGCCCAATATGGAGGGGACTTCAAATTCTCTGGTCAGGGAAGCCATGTGCCCCAGAACACTGCCTGAATCTGTGAGAATAGCCTGGGCTTTTTTCATAATGATCCCGAATTTTGGCGTCGAATGTTTCGCAACAATAACCGCGCCTTCGGGACAATGGAAGAGGTCTTCTTCCGAGCGTATATGAAAGGCCGGGCCGAATCCCACCCCCGGGAAGGCCACAGCCCCGTTTTCTACCAATACCTTATAACCGGAAAGCCTGGGTATTGTTTTTTTGAAACCGCCTTTTTCAGAACTTTCAAGATGAAGCGGCCGGGTTTGCAGCATAATAAGCCGGTTATTGCTGTCAAGGGCCCACTCCATATCCTGGGGGCATCCGAAGTGTTTTTCCAGCCTCACGGCATATTCGGCCAGGGTGCGGATCTGTTCCGGCAGCAGACACGCTTTGTCTTGTTTGTCTTCCTGCACTGGGATTTCAACAAGTCCGCCGTCGGGATCGCTAACCAATTGTACAGGCTTATGGGAAATCATGGTTTCAAGAATGTTGAAATCCTTGTTTTTGGAAACCGTGTAAGTATCCGGTGTTATTGTTCCGTCCACCGCATGCGGCCCCAGGCCCCAAACAGCGCTGATGATGATATTATCTTCCAATATGTTAAATGGGTGCCGTGAATACATAACACCGCTGGCTATTGATTCGACCATTTGAAGACAGGCCACACTCATGGCGGTGTCTTCATCCCGAATTCCTTTATTGAGACGATAGGATATGGCCCTGGGTGTATACAGGCTTGCTGCAATATATTGATAGGTTTTGACCAGCTTGTGCGAAGGAACATTCAATGATGTTAAGTATTGACCGGCATAAGAGAGTTCGCTGTCCTCTCCTATTGCGCTGCTTCGCAAGGATACTCGTGGTGACGAATCCGCAGGTCCTGTCTGACCGATTTCTTCGATCATCTTATCGTAAGCCGACAGGATGCCTTTTTCCACCTCGGGTGGAACCCGTGCCATGATAATCAGCTTCTGAATTTCCTCACTGACGCTGTTTGCTGTTTCCTGATCATCAGTATCCAGCTCCATTTGTCTCTTCTTAATCTTATCAACGAGATCATTATAAGCCAGAAAGGTTTCAAAGGCGTATGTTGTTATGGCAAATCCTTTGGGTATGGGGAGGTTCACGCGGTTGCACATCTCGCCTAAGTTGGCATTTTTCCCCCCTACCCAGTCAACTGTATCTCTATTCACTTCACTATATGGCAGGATCGGTTCGGTAACGGATATTTCCTTCTTTTTACCCAACTCCTCTTTTATCTTTTCATTGATTTTTCCAAGGATATTATCCAGCGCTGAATACCGGTCGTTTGAAAGTGAATTCAGAGACTTGACCATACGATTGGTGTGAAAGACAGCGCGTGTGGAATTGGCTCGTATATAAGACATGCCGAAAATCTGCCGGCCCTGCAGCTTCTCTTCAATATCCGAGATAATATTTAATACTTCGCTATTAGAAGCCAATAACTCCTTAAACATGGAGTATTTGGTCCGAAAGATATTGGATATATCCTCTTGGTCCTCAGTTTTCGACTCACGACGTATCCATTTGCTGAATGTTTTTAGTTTGTTAAACATAATATACCTATTTAGGTTCAAGGTTCAGCCGTGTAGGTTGGGTTGAGGAACGACACGAAGTGAAGCCTGCGCTCAACCCAACATCAACCATTGCACGAAATCATAACATGATTGAGAGAACAATATCGGTGCAACAGCCATATTTTGTTGGGTTTCGCAAGCTCAACCCAACCTACGAGCTATATGTCTTCTCTGTGGGCTCTGTGGTGAAAAATCGACGCTTATATAGTCCCCTCTTTTATGTTATTGCGCAAAAACAGCCTTATTATCCGGCAGAATCTCGCAATTTTGCGAGATTATAGCGAGTAGCCGGACCGCGTCCTGTTTTTTCCAGCAAACCCCTGTTCACAAGATCGTATAAGTCATATGTGGCTGTGCGTGATGGCAGGTTTCCAATAATTTCTTGATATTGGGAACGCGTAATTTCACCCCTTTGGAGGATAAGCGGGAATGCCTTGGTCTGTCGCGTATTCAAGCCCTGGGGAATCTGTTTGTTTTTTCGGCCCGCTGTTTTAATACCGGTTCCTCGATATACCACGCTGTTTGACGAAAGACTAACCGGTTTTTTCCCTCCTCCGAAATGTATATGATCGGCATGTATAAGTTTTCCTTCTACCATAGCCACCGACCTGGTTATACAGTTCATTAGTTCACGGACATTGCCGGGCCAGTGGTAATTTTTCATCTTTCTCAGCCCTTCTTTGGTCAAACCGATATCTTCCTTGTTCATCAGACGGCCTGCCTGCTTTAAAAAATAGTCTGTCAGAACAGGGATATTTTCCTTGTTATTCCTGAGAGAGGGGGTAGTAATGGTTAAGACCTCCAGGCGGTAGTACAGGTCTTCCCGGAAGAGACCTTTCTCAATCAATTCTTTTAAATCTATGTTGTTTGCTGTGATCAGCCGGACATCCACATCGATTTCATGGTCGCTTCCAAGAGGCCTGATCTTTCTAAGTGAGATCGCACGTAAAAGAGACTGCTGGACCTTTGGCGAGGCTGAGCCGATCTCATCTAAAAAAAGAGTTCCGCCGTCGGCAGCCAAAAAAGCTCCCTTACGGCTAGTCCTGGCTTCGGTGAAGGCGCCCTTTACATGCCCAAAGAGACTGTCTGAGAGAAGGTTTTCATCCAGGGCCCCACAATTTATTGAAATAAAAGATTTTTGAGCACGATTGCTGTGTCTGTGAATCGCCTCTGCAGTCAGTTGTTTTCCGGTTCCGGTTTCTCCGACGATCAGGACATCGGCATCTACAGAAGCGGTCTTGATGATATCCGATTTCAGGGTTTCGATACCGGTTCCAACACCTACAATTTCCTTGATCGCATGAGACTGAAGACGTTTCTTAAGCGCATCAACCTCATCTTCCAGCCTGGCTTTTTCTCTGAGTTTCTCTTTTTCGAGCATCTCGTCCTTAATGCGGAGCTGCTCAATCTGATTTTTCAAGGTAACGATCATATTATTAATAGCATTTTTCAGGCCACTTGTTTCAACATCGCAGTCAGAGAGGTTGATTTTTTCTAATTGATCTGTTTCCTGTATCCGGTTTACCGCTGTAGCAAGATCAAAAATTGGCCTGGTAATGATACGGCTCAGGATAAAGATCACTATGGATATGATAATAATGGTCCCAAGTGTCATGATAAACATAACATCGATCTGTTTGTATCCGGCCCAACGTGTAATATTGCTCATTTCTCTGAGAACAACCCCGCCGATTACGATCGGACTACGATCAGATGCGATGCTGAAACGGATTGGGGCATAACCGTAGAAATGGGAATCGTTTGATGGATTGCCGTTTTCTACCAGGTCGGTCATTATTATCGATCCTTGTTTTCCGCAGCCGACCTCCTTTACAATTTTCCAATAGTTTATGCAAGAATAACCGGGTTTAAACGGAAAGTCCATGCCGGGTTTTTTGACTTCTCCATCAATCCTGTGGACTTTACTATCGGAAGACGATTTCTTAACGGTCTTTCGAGTATCCTCAGAGTGAAACAGAATCGATCCATTTTTATCAAATAGACAGGCATATCGTGTTTCCTGTGTTCCGGCATGGCCGAACACAAGGGATTGTGGAGAATTAATTGTGGAAAATACTTTCAGAAGAATACTGACATCAAGAGACAAAAGAATAAGACCTTTAGGTGAATTATCTTCGTTAAAACAAGGTGTTACCAGTCTAATTATTCGAGTGATTCGGGCTGATTTGCTGCCCCTGTCAGAATCCTTTATGCCAAAAGGATAAACTGCCTCTATAACATCTGAAATCCAGACTTCAGCTCTTTGTATATGATTGATATTGTTTAAAAAAAGGAGAGGGTTTGGGCTTATTAAAGATATATGCTCGGCAGGGATAAGAGATATATCGCTGCCAAAAGCAAGCGCAAAAATATGGTCTTGATCTTGTTGCGAGATATAAGCAAGTTCTTTATATAGTCCTTTCCGTATATTTTTGCGAGATTCAAGGAAATCCAGGTATCCCCTTGTTTCCATGGGATTTTGCGCTATGACCATCAAATCTTCTCTACATTGCCGCAGTACAATCTCAAACTCGCGGGCAACGGCAACTGTCTGGATGCGAATATTTTCTTTGAGGGCTATATTTAGAAACTTACTTGAAAACCAGGTAGTTATATAGCCGGTCAAGACGAGAATGATTACCACGCATGGAATTAATGCCAGGAAAAGTTTTGTTCGCAGTCGCCATTTCTGAAAAGCACGACGCACCAGAGGGAGATTGAATTGAAAGTATTCATGTTTGAAAATTCGCATTCGCATAGGATAAATCGTAAAGAAAACTCAAGTGGCATACATTTTGCTATATATTTACTATTATCAATACTATATCTATATCGCAAAATCAAGCAAAAAAATCAAGCAAAAAAATCAAGCAAAAAAA
>LGVF01000224.1_pt1 | contig 13923 bp, 9 predicted proteins | sample 469901 | NCBI WGS metagenome assembly LGVF01 (sample SAMN03893561, study PRJNA290197) | marine sediment metagenome | material: sediment; isolation source: combined push core samples #3730, #5133, and #5579 collected at Hydrate Ridge | place: Pacific Ocean: Hydrate Ridge | reverse complement strand
GAGAGTTTCATGAAGACATTGAAATACGAGGAAGTCTACCTTGCAGATTATCGGACTTTCAATGAGGCATATGGTAATATTGAGAATTTTATCGAGAGTGTCTATAATGAAAAGAGACTGCATTCGAAGATAGGATATCTACCACCGATTGAATATGAAGAAGCGTTAAGTTTATATAGTGTTGCTTAACTACCTGTCCTATATTAGGGGTGCACTCCATGAAAAATATAATTATAAAAGTGTGTATAAACTAAGATGATACTATGATCGATTTAGATAAGCCGAATATTGTAGTGGTAACCGGACCATTCCAAGACGTAGCCGGAGTAGCGATTTTATCAAATTTTATTGATATACTTGAACCCCTATCGAGTGAATTATATGTGATCACTGGGAAGTTTTCAGATAGGTTAAACAAAAGGATCCACATAATAAAAATAAAAAGCGATGAGAAGAGAGAATTAGCATTCATTAGGGCGATTAAATACATATTTAAACAAGTAAGAACTACTTACAATCTAATTAAAATATCTAAAAATGTTGATACCATAATTTTTTTTATAGGAACGAGGATAGATGTGCTCCCATCATTGACTGCAAAGTTGCTGGGAAAGAAAACAGTTAGCATTGCGACAGGTTCAAGTTCAAATATTGCTGAAAGTGATAATGTAAGCTTATTCGGCATAGGAAGATTCTTTTATCCTCGCATCTTTAGAATTTTAGAAAGAGTTAACTATTCCCTCTCAGACCAAATTATCATAGATAGCAATGTAGAATCGGAAAATTTAATTCGTCAATTCGGACTTGCAAAATACAGAGATAAGATTTTCTTTGGTGGTGTGCTCCCTGTAGATGTAAATTTCTTCAGAATAAATATAAAATTAGAAGATAGAAGAAATGTAATTGGATATGTTGGTCGCCTCTCTCAAGAGAAAGGCGTGCTGAACTTTGTAAAGGCGATACCTCTGATATTAAAAGAAAGAAACGATTTAGAATTTATAATTTGTGGAGGAGGGGGTTTATTTGAGGAAATCAAAGCTGAATTAAAAAACAACGGCTCATGCGACAAAGTTACGCTTACCGGATGGATTCCACATGAAAAACTTCCAGACCATTTCAACGAGATGAAATTGATCGTTGTCCCTTCGTATACAGAGACTGTTCCTTATGTGATCTTGGAGGCGATGGCATGTGGCACACCAGTCGTTGCATCACCTGTTGCTGCAATACCAGATTTAATAAGGAATGGAGAGAATGGATTTTTAATGGAGAGCAATTCACCCGAATGCATTGCAAATAATGTGATACAGGATTTAGATGATCCAATGCTCGATGAAATCGTGAAAATTGCACATAATCTTATAAATACGGAATATACTTATAAAGTAGTCGTAGAGAATTACAAAAAAAATTTAATGAAGAACAGATGAAAGGAGATTTGTGGAAATGAAGATACTGATAACCGGCGGCGCGGGATTCATAGGCTCTCATCTTTGCGATAAATATGTAAAGAATGGGGATACGGTTTTGTGTTTAGACAATTTTATGAATGGAAATCTGATGAATATCAGGCATTTGTTAAATTACAGGAATTTTAAATTGGTAAACGGAGACCTCAGGGATTTTGACCTGTTGGAGAAAATCATGAGAGACGTTGATGCTGTATTTCATTTGGCGGCACAGATTCATGTTGATAGATCGATAATCGAGCCCAAATTGACGTATGATGTGAATGTTTTAGGCACTCAAAATATCTTGGAAGTTGCAAGGATGTACGACGTTGAAAAAATTATCCACGCTTCTACAAGTGAGGTTTACGGTTCTGCACAGTATGTCCCAATGGACGAAAAACATCCTTTGAATGCTCCACACCCCTATGGTGCAAGTAAGATAGCAGCAGATAGGATGTGCTATGCATATGTAGAAACATACGGAATGAATATCTGTATTATGAGGTCCTTCAACATATTTGGTCCTAGACAAAAGGACTCTGGATATGGCGGTGTAATATCCTTGTTTACGAAACGCGTTTTGAGCAATATGCCACCAATCGTATATGGAGATGGGGCACAGACCAGAGATTACACATATGTAGATGATACTGTTAAGGCTTATGATCTCATATTGAAGAATAGCAAGCCATTAGAAGAGCCGATAAACTTTGGAACAGGTGAAGAGATTAAAATCATAGATTTAGCAAATAAAATTATTGAGTTATGTGATAAAGAAGGGAAAATAAAACCTGTTCACGTCGAACCAAGACCAGGGGAGGTTAAAAGGTTATTAGCAAATAACTCAAAAGCTAATGAGATTCTCGGATGGAAGCCTGATTATACAATCGAAGAGGGTTTAAAGAAATTTATCGACTGGTATAAAAATTATAAGTTCGAAGAATGGAGTAAATTGGGGTAAAAAATGAGAAGAACAGTAGTATTAAAAGAAGGTTCGAAAATTATTTCTGAAAGAGCTTCTGAGGTGTGAATACGAAGAAAAATTTGCCAAAATTTAGTGAGTGGCAAGGGAAGTCCATAAATCATTAAAGGCGAATGTCATACCACTTACTGGCTACAACACCTTTTAACTTGTTAGGGGAATTTGCAGCTGTTATGTCAAAATGAAAAACAACATTTAAGTGGAAGGGTGATGAAAATTGAAGATTCCGTTGTTTAAGATATATTGGGATGAAGAAGACATTAAAATGGTAAACAGTGTCATTAAAAGTGGTGCATACTGGGCTACTGGTCCGAACATAGAAAAATTTGAAAAAAAAATGTCAGAATATATCGGAACGAAGTATTGTGTTACATTCAATTCTGGAACTTCTGCTTTGCATGCAACACTTTTAGCATATGGAATTAAAGAAGATGATGAAGTTGTTGTCCCATCATCCACATTCATCTCAACAGCAAATGCACCACTTTTTGTTGGTGCAAAACCGGTTTTTGCTGATATAGAAAAGAAAACTTTTGGTTTGGATCCCGAATCGGTAAAAGAAAAAATCAGCAAGCGAACGAAAGCGATTATTCCAATTCATTATGGTGGTTGTCCCTGTTTAATTAAGGAATTAAAACAGATCACAGATGATTATAACTTAATATTAATAGAAGATGCAGCAGAATCTTTGGGTGGGAAGATAAAAGATGATAAAGTTGGGACTTTTGGGGATTCGGCGATGTTTAGTTTTTGCCAAAACAAGATAATTACAACAGGGGAAGGGGGTGCAGTTACAACAGATTCAAAAAAGATATATGAAAAATTGAAGTTAATAAGATCGCATGGAAGACAAGAAGATGTAAATTATTTTACTTCATCAGCGTACTTTGATTACACAACATTAGGATATAATTTCAGAATGTCCGATATTACAGCTGCTTTGGGGATGGCACAACTTAAAAAGATAGATAAAATAATTAAGATGAGAAGAGAAAATGCAGACTATATGACGAAAAGGTTGTCAAAGGTGGAGGGGATGGTACTCCTAAAACCACCTCACGATTACTTTCATGTGCATCAGATGTACACGGTATGTATAAAAGAAGGAAACGAGGTAAGGAATAATTTGATGGGATATTTGGCTGAAATGGGTATTATGACAAAAGTGTATTTTTATCCAGTTCATTTAACACAATTTTACAGGGATAAATTTGGATATGAAAGGGGAGAGTTGCCTCTCACTGAAGAAATATCAGATCATGTTTTAACGTTGCCGATGTATCCAGAGTTAACTATTAATGAAATTGATTACATTGCAAAAAAGATCGAGTTATTTTTATCAGAAAAATTATAAAAAAGGAGATGTGGATGATTAATGAAAAATTAATTATTGATCCTACTTTTATCATAAGTTTGGATGTAGAGTTGCTATGTGGTATTATTAACGATCCCGAAAGTAGGTCAAAGAAAAAACATATTAATTTATTGAATAATGACGATACAAAAGGAAGAGGTTGTATAGACGTCCTACTAAACATATTAGAAAGGCATAACATCCCAGCAACATGGGCAATAGTCGGACATCTGTTTTTAGATCACTGCAAAAAAGAGGATGGAATACCCCATAAAGACATGCCGAGGTTCAAACCGGATTGGTATTCCGCTGATCCTTGTACAGACCTACAAAAAGACCCGCTATATTATGGAAGGGATATCGTTGAGAAGATTCTGTCAAATCGGATTGAGCATGAAATCGGCTATCATTCATTCTCTCACGTTGATTTTTCAGAATGTAGTAGAGAGGTTGCCGAAGCAGAGATAAAAATAAGTAATAAATTAGCAAAAGAATTTGGAATCACATTTGAATCATTCGTATTTCCTGGGAATAAGATTGGACGTGTAGATATTTTAAAAGAATATAATTTTAAGATATATCGCGGGAAAAATCTAGGAAGATACGACATAAGTCAAAGTTTTTTAATACGAAAGTTCAATGGAGGAATCGATAAGGTGATTGCAACACCGACAGAACCAGAATGGGTGGATGGTATCTGGATGATTCCAAGTTCAATGTTTTTTTGTGATTCACAAATCAAATTCAGTGTGCTGTGGAGGGCAAAACTTGGGCTATATTGGGCGATAAGAACAAAAAAGGTATTTCATGTATTTTTGCATCCTCATAACCTTTTATTATACCCCTCACTTAAAAATGATCTGGATAGGTTCCTTGAGATTGTGGCAAAGAAGAGGGATGAGGGGAAGATAGAGATAATGTCGATGGAGAAGTTTGTAGGTACATTGGATGAAAAAATGAGGAATGGTCTGAAAGTGGTATAAATGTATGGCGGTTCATAAGTGCATATTCGTATAGCAGCTTTAGAGGATGGGGAAAAATGGGATGCTTTCGTGGATACTGATGGCGGTAGTTTCTTCCACTATTTTGACTGGAAATATATCTACGAAACAATGGGCTATCAATATATACCTATCCTTCTTGAAAACGAGGCATCTCAAATTATAGGCATATTACCTGTTGTAAAAAAACATGGATTTCTGTATTCGACACTCGAATCGCTTCCAGAAGGAGCATCTGGTGGGTTTATATTGAGGAACAATTTGACTGATATAGAGAAGTCTCAGGCACTTACGATACTTTTAAGATATGTGGATGTGAGTTATTCTAAAAGTTGCTCTGCCTTTACTTTGAAAGAAAATCTATCATTGGTGGATGAAACGAAAAATTATCTGACTGAAGTTTTAATTAGTAATAAATTTCGCTTAAACGAAAATGAATCACAACTCCCATGCACTTACGTTCTGGAACTTAAACAACCTTTCAAAGAGAGTATATGGTATGGTTTATGGTCACACAACAATAGAAATCATATAAGAAAGGCAATAAAAAAAGGTGTAGTTGTTATTTCGGATGAAGATTTTAATTATATTGATGATTTTACAGATATGCTTTCTTATACGTTTAAACGCCTTGGCTCTACACCCCTACCGAAAGACGAAGTTATAAAAAGGTTAACCTTGTTTAAGAATAAAACAAAATTATTTGTTGCATTGCTTGAATCAAAACCGATTGCGGCAATATTGTGTTATTACACTCCTTCAACGTGCTATATTTCTAAGATACCTTCTTACGCGGGAGCCTACAAGTACCATGCAAATAAACTTGTACAATGTTTAGCAATAGAAGATGCCTGCAAAGGTGGTTATAATTTCGTTGAATTCGGAACAACAGGAACCCTTTCATTGGCAGCATGGAAGGAACATTTCAAGGGAACCAAAGTTCCAATTGGGATTTATGAAAAGAAATATTCTGATGTAAAAACTATTATCGAAAAAAATTCTTCATCAGTCACGTATGTCTGGAATAATAAACGATACATTTGGAATAATAGACGCAAATTGATTGGCAAACTTATACATCGGTGATTAAATGGTTGAATTTAAAGAAGAATTAAAGGCGTTTATATGTTCATTGGATGGATAACTATAACCCATTGGTGATTTAACGATGGAAATGACTGAATGCACCGATGTACTAATAATAAAAAGTTTAGAGCCATTAATTAGTTATCTAATACACCATTTAAAGAAATAATCTACGAATTAACTAAGGATGAAGAGGAATCAAGTGTTGCATAATGGGTATATGGGATCTAAGAAATTTCATGACATTATTAAATACATCAAAAAGACAGATACGCCAATAGCCATGGTCTTTGGCTTAGGTATAAACGGTTTGGGTGTTGTAAGGAGTTTAGGAAGGCGTGGTATTCCAATAATTGGACTCGATCCAAATCCAAGCCAGCTAGGTCTTTTTTCGAGATATTGTAAGGGCGTCGTTTGCCCAGACCCAGCAAAACAAGAAGAGGAATATGTAAATCTCCTCTTAACTCTTGGGGAGAAGATGATTACCAAAGGAGTAATAATTCAATCTGAGGAAGCAGATATATTAACCATTTTGAAGCATAAAAATAAATTAGAACAATATTATAAAATTCCAATAGCAAATTTCGATATTATTGAGAAACTTGCGAATAAAGGGAAGTTTTATAAAATGCTTGAGAAGTTGGATATGCCCCACCCAAAAACATATTTTCCAAGCGATATTCTTGAAGTAGAGAAAATAAGTAAAAAAATTACATATCCTTGTATCATAAAACCAGTATTTTCACTTGATTTCAGTGAAGAATTTAGCATCAAATGTTTTAAAGCAAATTGCAGTGAAGAACTTATTGAGGCATATAATAGAGCAGTTTCGAGTGGACATGAAGTCGTGATACAAGAAGTGGTCCCCGGAAGTGATACAAATTTATATCTTGTTGGTGCGTACTTTAATCACGTATCAGAACCACTTGGCATCTTCACGTTTAGAAGAGTAAGACAATATCCGCATGGTTTTGGTAATGGTGCTTTGTGTGTAAGTATTTGGATGCCTGAAATAGCTGAACTATGCACATCTTTTCTTAAAAAAATTAAGTACCATGGTATAATAGATGCAGAATTAAAAAGAGATCCACGAGATAATAAATTTAAATTTATTGAGATAAATCCCAGAACAGGTTGGCAAAACAGGTTGGCTGCAAGATGCGGCGTAGACCTCCCGTATATGGCATATAGAGATGCTACTGGAGAAAGTGTCGAAAAACCTATATCAAAAAGAGAGGGTGTTAAATGGTTGTATATGTTTTATGATTTAATGTCTTCATTTGAGAGCATATCAAAACACGAACTGACTGTTACCGAATGGGTAAACTCCTTAAAAGGTGAAAAGGAATATGCGATCTTTGCCTGGGATGATCCACTTCCATTCTTCGTTTCACTCTCCAATCTCGGTTTTGCTGTGTTGAGATATTCAATGAGACATTCAATCTCTTATGCAAAGTCAGCGGTGGGGAGATGAGATTAATGAAAAGTCTTGGAAACAAAAAATGTATTCTTATTTTATTTGGATCAGTCTTTCTAACAGATGTAGCCATTCTTTTAAACATTCCATATTTAAGATCACTCCTCGGATTTATTTTTCTTACGTTTTTACCTGGTTTTTTAATCCTTGGAATTTTAAAATTAGATAAAATAGGACTCATAGAAAAATTTGTACTATCCATAGGGCTTAGCGTCTCGTTCTCAATGTTCTTTGGGCTGTTATTGAACAATTCATCGCTCGCTCTTGGTTATAAATCACCATTATCAACGGTTCCATTATTAATTTCGTTTAATATTGCTGCAATTGCACTAATCTTCGTTACAGATCGGTTGAATAAAAATAATATCTTTTCCCTGCCAGATTTTAATTTAAGCACATCAGAAAAGTCATTTTTAATAGTTCCTATTTTATTTCCTGCCTTAAGTATATTTGGAACAGATTTCATGAATACAACAAACAATAATATTATTTCAATCTTTTTGCTATTTGTAATTCCAATTTACGTTATTTTTATCTGTTTTTTCAATAAAAAATTTCCAGTACGAATCTATCCACTCATAATATTCCTCATCAGTATCTCGCTTATACTCATGGAGGCATTGAGGTCAAATCATGTTTTAGGAGTCGATGCGCACTCAGAATACTACTTATTCCAGATGACATTGAATAACATGTATTGGAGCGTGTTTGGTCATAGTGCACTTAACGCTTGTCTCAGTATTTCTCTATTGCCGACAATATATCAATCACTTTTAAATGTCGATCCGGAATGTTTCTTCAATGTCTTTTATGTATTCTTGTTTTCTTTTGTTCCATTGGTTGTATTTGTGATATCGAAAAAATACGTTGGGAATTCATATGGATTTCTTGCCTCGATATTTTACATCTTTCAAACGCGGTTTATATTTGCAACTGGCGGTGCACGCACGAATGTTGCAATATTCTTCTTCGCACTCGCAATGATGATACTTTTCAACAACAAAATAGATCCACTTAAAAAGAAAATTTTATTCATCGTGTTTATGGCATCTTGTGTAGTATCTCACTATTCGACCACATATATATTCTTCTTCATTATGCTCGGAACGTTCGTGATGATGGAAATGCTCTCGAAAAAATTCACATTCAAAAGAATGATAAGTTCAAAGATGGTGATATTGTTCTTTTCCATGATCTTTTTCTGGTATTCTCAAGTAACAGAGACTGCATTTAATATTGGAGTCAGTTTCATCGAGAAAACATTAAAAAATTTACACGAATTTTTCATTTTAGAATCGAGGGGTACAGGAGAAACACTGCTTGGACAAGGCATTATGGAAAAAGGCATTCCACATAAGATAGAGTTCGTGTTTACATGGCTGGCATTTGCATTCATTGGCATCGGAATCCTTACGTTGATACGAAGATACAAGGAGATGTCATTTCCAGAACTGATTTTTAAGAAGTCTGAATTTTTGAAAGAGAAGTTTGAAGTTACGTATTTCACGATCGCACTCGCTTGTTCCGGGCTGTTGGTTGTGATGATTTCGCTTCCGTACCTCGCGGTTGGATATGCATTGGATAGGTTGTATACTGTTGCAATCACTATCTTATCCGTGTTTTTCGTGATTGGTGGGATAACGCTATCACAAAACCTTTTTTTAAAAAATGGAAGTTTGTCAGAGAAGCAAAATGGGGGAGGGACTGCTCTGCAAGTTCGGGCATATTTGATCATATTATTAGTGTTGATTCCATATTTTTTCTGTGTTACAGGTGTTACATATCAGATGTTGGGTTATCCACGACAAATTACATTAAATTCAAAAGGAGAACAGTATGATGAGCTGTATACGCACGATCAGGAGAGTTGTGCAGCAAAGTGGTTAGGTGGCTATGCTAAGAAGCGCCAAACAATATGTGCAGATTTTGAGGGTAGAAGGTTGGAAAGTCAAGGTAGAATTAGCATCTCTCGAATTAATTATTATTGGCTCCCAAACCCTGAGAGTGTGGACGGCTATATCTACCTACGATACCAGAATGTAGTGAGTGGCAAATTCTTGGGATATCGCAATGAAGTATACAACATGACCGATTTTCAAGACGTGTTCACCGAAAAGAACGGGATTTACGACAGTGGATGTTCAAAGATCTATTATTAAACCCAGCCCTCCATCTTCACAACAGCAAAAACAACTACAGCACCAATTCCTTGAGACAATGTATAACCTATCGCAACACCGATCAAACCAATCTTCACCATTAGCAGATAGCTTAATACAATCGTAAGAATTGATATAAGTACGTTGAGATATATAATTGGCTTTACTTTAAGTTGGATGTTTTTGATAGTCATGTAGACTTTATTGATCGTAAACGGGATAACTGACAGTGTTAGTATACACAGTACATAAAAACCATTTTCAGCGTATGTTTTACCAAATAACAAAAGAAGTTCATCGCCAAAGATAAATATGCCGAGTATCAACGGAATAGTTAAGAGATATGTGGATTTTATAGCCTTAATTACATTAGTTCGAAATTGCTTCGGTGCATAAGAAGCCTCTACAAACAAAGAACTGGTTACAGCTACTGGTACCATAATTAGTACATTTGAAATTGCTAAAGCCATGAAAAAATAAGCATTCATTTCTGGATTTAAGACATTGATGATCATCAGCGGTAATACTGAAGCCGGAATAGCAGCAAAGTTTTCTGCGATATAGTTACCAAATGATATGTGGAACATGGCTTTAATCATTTTCTTTTTTATTGTTGGTATTGGCAGATACGAATGAACTCTTCTCTGAGTGAGAAAAAATGTGCTAACAACTAGTACTATACAAGCTGCTATAGCCCACGATGAGAATATACCAAGTATACCAAAAGCCACCAAATATACAACCAATATTAGTTTCAAGATAGACAGTGCTATGTTCTGAATAAATGAAAGTTCTGCGGAACGCAATGCAACGAATATAGTTTGTTGAAGTCTGATAAGGGCGGTTGTAAAGACAAAAACAATAAAAAGCAATAAATATGACATGCTTTCATAGACAAACGATAATGCCGGGGACCAAATATCAATACCTAAAAGGAAGATTGTCGATAGTAATATAGAGAAAAGAAACGTTATTGTAAGACACGAATTGATCATGCTCTGCTTATCATTCTCGTTCGGTAAAAATCGCAGGATACCAAAATTGAAGCCAAGTAATGAAAACGCCACTAACAAATTCGCTGCTGAGATAAGTGCAGTTGCAAGTCCGACATCATGCGGTGTGTAATATCGTGCTACGAGCATCCAGAAGATGAAGCCTAATATGGAGCCTATTACAGTGGTTGCTATCAGAAAATAGGAGTTCTTGAACAGCGGGTCGTTCAGGTGCTGTTTTATTTCCTTATAGTTTTTTAGTATCCCGAGGTTCATAATATCAACTTCATATTCTTATACTGAATTTTACAAAGAATCTTGAAGGAAAACTCTTCTTACATACTATAAAAGCTTTCTAATTATCTTATCAAAAAAACGTCTCTGTACCTTTCGCTATTTTTTCTATGCTTTGATTAAACTTTTCTTAAAAAAATTGTACCTATTCAGCCTTATTAATCAAGGATACTGATAACAAAAATTTTTTTAGTTGTATTTTAAGAAGAATTCATTATTATAGTCTTCTGTTGTTGATTCTACCAAGTCATAACGTGAGATAGCATTGAACTGTAGAGTCTATTGATATTGTTTTTTAGGCTGAATAGTTATAAAAAATAAAGTTTTCCTATATTATGGACTGATTTTATACACCAGTGTGTCGTGTGGATGCAATTCTGGAATTATAATACGTGCTTTTTCATTCTCTGCAATCTGTGAAGAAGTTATATTTGTTACCAGTTCTCTAACTTCCACATCAGTTTCATCAAAACCAAGTTTTGGCAGATCAATCGTTAACACACCAATTTCCGTTTCAAAACCACTATTTCCGACCGTGTAATACAATCCTTCATCAACACTACCATATCTCTCAAATTTTATATCTGGATTATCACACGTCGCATAAGGTATCGGTTCCCAACCAGCATCTGATATGTTTCTGATTATTGGTACGTATTTCACGAATAGATCGCGATCACGATTGTATATTGCTGAATCATACCAAAACCGACCACCTTCTTCATTATGATAATCTATACTTGGAAACATACCATAAAACATTTGGTCGTTTATATATGTCTCCATTTCCAAATGAGTAATATCCCCCGTCCCATAATTAACCCTAAGCAACAAACTGCTAATAGGTTTTTGATAACACATTACACGATTCCTATATCCTTCACTAATATCATACCCATCATCAAAGGTCATATACCAGCGTTCTCCCCCAAACACATCAAATAGATGGGGAAAAAATGAGAATCCAGATGTAAATACATTCCCAGCAAGTATATTTCCCTTAGACATCGTTTCAATATGCATATTTTCAAGATATTCATATTGAGATAATACGCCTAACAATACAGGTTCTTTTGTATCATAACTAAAAACAAGAGGATGATCCACATAATTCCAATGACTTCTGCGATAGTTTTCTACTTTTGACCACATAGAAGAAGCAGATGAAGTATCGGTCCAAAGTCCATTAGCTGGATAATCATCAAAATTATATACTGATTCAAAGTCATGGTTTTGGATTAAATTATCACCAATACCATTTTTATATAATTCAATATCATCAACATAAAAAGAGCCGTTTGACATACCATTATAAAGTGTTGGTCTTATAAATGCAGTACTTGGTGATGTTATGAAATCTTTACTTTTTTTTACCCATCCAACTGAATTATATTCATACCAAACAACAGTAGTATCTAAATATTCTTTATTAATATTAAATTCATCCATCATAACTTGTGGTTCATTAGTGCCTTGCATGTTTTGCACTTTTCCAAATGCAGAAAAACTATATTGTGTGTTTGGGGATACAGGAATATATTCTGAACTAGATAATGTAATTTCACTATGTGGCACACCTTCAACCATAATCATTGCAGAGTATTCCCCAGAATTATGTTCTGTATTAGTAAGCGTCCAATTATTTAAAACATCTTGAAGATAATAATTATTCCCAAATATCCAATCATAACAACCAACACCTGATTTGTTTGAATGTTCATACTGTAAAACTGAAAAGTCAAATCGATTTGGAGATGGTATATCTGGGTCTGGATTTGTTGGATAATTCAATGATTCTTTTGAACCACCGCTCCAAAATTTATCATCATCAACTGCCCAATTTTCGTTCTTATCATATGGCATGCAGTTCATAATTACTTCAGCTATATAACTATCGTTTGACATGCCTTTCCAAGTTACATTGTCACCACCATTTATGTAATCATCTTGTATAATAGCAAGTTTTTCATCGTATGTTGGTTCTGTGCAGCCATTTCCAAGATTCTTCCACCAACCCCATGGTTCGTGATATACAAGTGTATCAATGCCAACCTCAGATTCTGTCATACGACCAAAACCACTATATGCTGGAGCGCTAACATACGCTACATTAAAATCATAAATATTTGGCACTGGATTCATCACAAAATTCCCGCTAGTAAGCAAACCTTCTTTTTCAACCCGCTTCACAAAAAACTCTGGATACAGCTCATAATACTTCTTCGCCACAGCCCGGAACCCCCACTCAGGCTCATCCACCTTGTACAAAATAAACGTAAAGTTCGCATGTCCTGCCCCAATCTTGTCAGTACAGTTCGCAAGCCCGAAATCATACTCGATCGAATATCCTCCCGCACCAGTATCGTATCCAATACGGTATATCCTCGGCACATCCATAGGAACAGCGAGACTGAAGCCCTGTGCATCCTCGCCGACAAACGCAAACGGATATGTGTTCTGTGTCCGCACTTCCCCGATCGTGTATACATTCTCATACCGCACCCCTGATTCAATTTCCCTGCTCTTCCTGATATAATCGCCCCACTGCCATCCAGTGGCATCCACAGGCAGAACATATTGCACCTGAATCGCCCGGTCCACGCCTCTTAAATCCAGTACATCACCATGCACNNCCCGAACTGATCACATGCTGCGTGATGCTACCGTCACTGTTCTTCTCAACCACACCCTCCAGTGGGATATCTGAAGTGGTTGAAGACAACTCTCTGAAGGAAAAGCCACCCGGCACGGACAGCATAGACATTTCTACTTCATCTATCGATACGCTGCTGACCGCTCCACTTTCCGTGAGGCTAAATTCAAGACCGTCTGATGCATGCACAGTGAGTTCACTATCCTCCACTGCCGTCTCCGCTGTCTGATTGACCTCAGTCTCATTCACATTCCCACCCATATCGACAGTCTGCACACAGATCTCGTAACAGACAACGGAATCGAGCCCAGTCACATTATAAAAAGGACGCGATATATTTGCCTGCCATATTCCATTTAGGTAAACAATTGTATGAGAGAAATGTGTATCTTCAGGATTGGTCCATGTCCAGTTAATCCATGTATGACCCACAGCGTATTGAAGATTGGTAATGCTTTGTGGAGGAGTAGGATT
>LGVF01043580.1_pt1 | contig 13931 bp, 10 predicted proteins | sample 469901 | NCBI WGS metagenome assembly LGVF01 (sample SAMN03893561, study PRJNA290197) | marine sediment metagenome | material: sediment; isolation source: combined push core samples #3730, #5133, and #5579 collected at Hydrate Ridge | place: Pacific Ocean: Hydrate Ridge | reverse complement strand
TGCGCTATGGCGAGTATTCAGGACACCACCGGGGTCTAAGAGCCAATACTGTTGACTTAAGCCTTTAGCGCCGATCTTTTTATTTTGTTTTGATTCCATTTGTTGAGCGGTCTTTTATTAACTCTTGGCTGGGAAGAGCGAGGTTTTTTGGGTCGATAATATTTTACGCGTGCAATTTCCTCCAAAATTTCTTTAAATATTGTTATTGCTTTTTGGGGATCATCAGGTACGAGAAACGCAGCCTCTGATGCGAGTGTTAATACTGCATTTTTGAACTGAAGCTCTTTTTTTCCAGAAAAGAATAATTGCGATGACAGCACCATTAAAGTTCTCGATATGACACTCATAATCATTGCTGCATAGAATTCCTGAAGGATTCCGTTAACTGTTTTGCTATGAAATTTTTCAATTTCAAGTGTTATTTTTTCGTCACGGTAGTAGTTTTCTACTTCCCATCGTCGAAAATATAGATCTATGATTTCATGACGCTTATACTTCTTTTTTTTAAACAGATTGGTTAATAGAACGGATACAGTTCCATCAGGGCTTACAAGCCTAATGACCCTAAGTTTAATAGGTTTGAGTTCCCTTCGTTCCTTTATACCAACCTTACTTTTGAATGTATTTGAAGGTGTAATCCATATTATATCTTCTTTTTTTCTTTTTTTGATAAATGTTTCTACAGCAGGAAAGGTACAACTTGCCGGTGAGCGAAAAATGAAATATCCGTCATAATTTTGTGTCAAATGAAATATCGATTCATAACTTGGATACCCTCTGTCAAACAGCCAAACACTTTTTGTAGGCACAAAAGGCATAAGCTTCTTAATTTCTTCTCGTTCGGAACTGTCATTTCCAACGACTGTTCTGGCTATGGCAAGTCGCCTGAATACGTCATAAAGGGTTGAAACCAGGCATTGCGGATAATGTCCTTTTCCTTTGTTTTGGAGGCCACTATCTGGATCAAATTTTTCTCGAATATTGTCTGTTGCCGACAGGTTGTATTTAGAACCGTCGGTAGCATAAACGGACATACCGTGCCATAAATATTTTGAATCATTCTGTGGCCATAAATCATAGGCTACTTGAACAGCGTCGGAGAGGATATCTGAAAAAACTTGCCAAGGTACTTTTTGACGTGCTTTAGAAATACTGCTTCGATGGACTGCACTGGCATCTGGCCATAATCCACTGCGACGTGCATTTTTAAAGAATTGCCCTGATTTAGTATCAACACCTTGGTTAGTACCACTTGCTGCAAGAGAGAGGGTTAAAGAAACGAGTTTTGGGAATGGCAAATCACGGTTTCGAGTAAAATCTGAAGGAGACTGTTTGTGAGCAGAGTTGATTTCACTTGGGATAATGTTAATGAATTCTTTTGTATAATCACATGGTTGGCATACATTTTGAAAGCAAGTCCTGTGCCATAATGTCCTCCTTTTAAAACTTTTATGAAAGAATGTTTGTATAAATTTGTTTAGTTGTTAACTTAAACATATAGCATAAATAAGGTATTGTTTCAATATAAATTTACTATAATTTCAAACAATTAAATCAAGTCCGTAGAGTTTCTTTTTCTTAAGTCAACAGTATTGCCTCTGGGAGGAGAGGGCCAAGCCTGCCCTGATGCTTGGGTGTCTTCGGATTACCAATGCACCAGTGCAGGCCCGGGCCAGGGGTGAGGGGGCAACAGCACAAGAAGTACTCTCTCCTCTTGTCATCATGGCATGTGCGGTGGCAAATCCTTGTTGAATCGTCTTGCACCGGGGTGTTTTTTTCCCCTAAACTCCACAAACAAATTCTTAAGGCGCTGGTAACGCTCAAACCCTAAGATCTTTCTCGCTTGCAGCAGAAACCGGAATCGCTCACCGGCAAGATTGGATCGTGCCTTTTCCAGATTCTTGAACCGGTCCATAACCGCCGTTTCATCCAGTGTCTCCTTTTCTATGAGGTTTTCGAGTTCAAATCGTTCCCTTTCCAGCGCACCCTTGAGATCAATGAGCTTGCGGCGGCTATTGACAAACAAATCATCCAGGTCGCGTTTTTCTTCGTTGGTCAGATCAAGACGCTCTGAGACTCGTGGCATGAGCCACCATTTGCCGGGAGGAATATCCTGTCCGATCGAAACAAGGGGCGAAAACACCCAGATGACCACAAGTATTCCACCTAAGATTTTTTTTAGCATAGTACACCTTTCCTGTTATGAGAGACGACATCGCCGTCTATGGATGGAACCACAAATTCAACAAACTCTTCGTTAAAGCCCGGATCAGATTCTCCAGAGATATCCAAACAGAACAACGGAAGAGCATTCTCAGAAAGCACACCTATCTCCGTCATGAGCCGGTCATCATTCCACATCTCTTCAGTTAAGGATGCCAACCTGGTCTCGCGCGTCGTTTTCACCATGATGGATCCATACACCACAATGATAAGGGCGGCCACAGCTACGCCCGCCGCAAGATGGACTCGCCAGTTCCAATACCGTGAGCGGTGCCTTTGAGTAGATTCACGGACCGGTATTTTCACCGTCTTGCTGGGCGACGGTGCAAGACGCTCGACCATCTGGCCAAGCCGTGCAAGATGCTGCTCGAAACTCTCCTTTTCAGTACGGCACAGGGGGCATGAGGAGAGATGATCCCGCGCTGACGCGGGCAGATCTGTCTCGTCCACCACTGCCCGCAGTAACTGATCCTTGTTTAGATGTGTGTCCTCTTGATTCATCACGGTATCTATCCCTCCAACAGTTGAAGGAGCGTTGTCTCTTCTCTAAACTTCTTCAGCCCCCTGTACAGGTGGGTCTTAACGGTGCTTTCGCTTTTGCCCAAAACCTGGGCGATCTCCCGTATGTTGAGATGGTCCATGAACCTCAGGAAGAAGACTTCCCGCTCCCAGCGCGAGAGCCTGTTTGAGAGCAACTTGATCTGCTTCCAGAATTCATGCCTCATGATGTGATCCAGAGCCCCGGGATCATCCTGGATTTTCATATCTACTGCATCAGGCTCATTGTCATCTTTCGTGGTTCCAAGAAAAGCCAGGACTCGCTTCTTCCTGTGAAAGTCTCGCACCCGGTTTACCGCCATACGGAAAAGCCAGGTTCGGAATCGTTCGAGGTCCCTCAGGTTTGACAGATTTTCGAAGGCTTTAATGAAGACCTCCTGCGTCAGGTCCTCAGCATCCATGCGGGAACGTGTTCGGTAGTACACCATGCGGAAGATGCTGTCCTGGAACAAGGATACAAGTTGTTCGAATGCAGTCCTATCTCCGTCCCTGGCCCTTTCAACCAGGGATGTTATTTGACCCCCGGCGTCAGACATCCGGGGCCTGCATTGTGTCTGATCTGCGTCCACCATCGTAAGTCCGTCGTAACCGTTCAGCGGGCACTTTTCCCACGCGTTCTATCTGGTGATGTTGTTGTGTTTCAACCTGTAGATGTGGCCGCTGGCCCGGTCTTGCTGAGAGTGCAGGCGTGCGCCTTCCATGGGAGTGAGTCTCCCGTCGCTCCAAGCCCTTCGCTTGCTTTTCTGGATACGGCACTGCTCCCGTTCAAGAATGCCAACTTTTCTGCCGGTCAGTTCGCCGTTTGAGATGCCCTGGCATATCCTTTTCTGCTGGCGGATCTGTCGATTCTTGATCTGCCCTGCCAGGGCAATGTTGGAGGATATGAGAAATGAAACGATCATCCCCACTGCTGCCATTACACCAACCTTTTTCATCTGAGAACCTCCTTTCTGGTCTTTACACCCCATGACGAATACCACGGCAACTTTGTTTACAAATGACTCCATTTTTTTTCAGGGCCGAAGATACGTTTTAGCATTTCAAGCCAAAACTGCGCCTGGTCCAGGTTTCCAATAGAAATAAGTTTGTGCAACCTTCCGTCTCTTCCTCCGGTCAGGCAGATGAGATCTTGGGCAAAGTGCGTAAAGTGATATAGGGGACAGGCAGGTTTGCCCCTTGGCCTTTCGAGGTATATCTCCTTTGCCCTCTGTACCAGGGCCTCAGGCGTAAAGGTGCCGTAAAGAAAGGAAAAGGCACAATGGACATGAAGGTGGATGAACATAGTTACAATAGTTCTTGGTTTCAGATGTCAGGTTTTAGCTCTTACGCCTTGCACGCTATGCCCCTTCCTAACCAGGCCGGCCATTACCCCGAGGATTCTAAAAGAGTGGGGATCCCCCTTTTTGAAGATCAGGGGGGGGTACCTGGGATTGGCCGATTCCAGTTTGATCCTGTGCTTGAGCCGGTAAAAGTATTTCAGGGTTACCTCGTCATCAATGAGGGCGGCCACGATATCCCCGTTCTGGGCCTGATCCTGGATCTTAATAATGACATAATCTCCGTGTTGAATATGGGCATCCACCATGGAGTCTCCATTGACTTGTACTGCAAAGCTTTTTTCAGTCCCAAAAAAGCCCTTATCAATGCCCAAAAAGTCTTCGATATTTTCAAGGGCTAAAATAGGAGAGCCCGCTGCAATCTGGCCCACAACCGGAATTTTTTTCCCTGCCTGCCGCCGAGTTTCGGGCAGGGTGATCCCTCGCCCTTTTCCCGGATGAATCTGGATATAGCCCTTGTTTTTCAGGGATTGTAGGTGAAAATGAGCGGTATTGAGGGATCTAAACCCAAAGTGATCGCACAGCTCCCTGATGGTTGGCGGGAAGCCGTGTTCTGCGATAAAGTCCATGAGGAATGTCAATACCTGCGCTTGCTTGCTGGATAGATTTTCCATGAGGCACCTTACTTGTAAGCGGAACATATGTTCTATGTTTTAGATTGTAGAACGAATGTTCTATTTGTCAAGAGAAAAAGTTCGAGCTGTGCGGTTAGTTGGTCGGTTAGCCCGTTGGCTGGTTGGCCGGTTGGTTTTTGAAGTGAGTTGTGAGTTTTACAAGCTCAATGGTGCGGGTTAACCGAATATCTACCGTTGAACAGCTTCATCCAGGGGCTGATCGAAATGGTTCCATGCAGAAAATCCAACAGGGTGAATTGGCAAAACCGCTCTTGACCGGGGGGGCAATACATGACATGCTTCGGCGTCCTTAAAAACAGGTCAAAGGCAGTTGACACTTTTCTAAAACCTACGGTGAGCGGTTCCAGGTTCAGTGTTCAAGCCCGCCCTGGCGCCACACGATTGAAACATATTAAAACACATGCCCGATTCCCATATTTGAGTCTCTATAATTGGCCAGTGCAAAGTCAGGTCTGGGCCAGGGGTTCAAAGGTTATAGTCTGCTGATATCCTTAAGTTTATTCATAGCGGTTGAGGAGTGACTCCGGCACAGGCAGGTCTGAACCTGTGAACGCCTGCAGAACATTACACAAGGTGAAAGGGTAATGATATTTAAGAAAATCAAGGCATTTCTGAAGAGAAGAGACATAAGCGGCCTTTACTTCGGGAGGTGTTTGAGAACGGTTCCTGAAGGCTCAGTGGTTCTGTTCCCTTATGACCCTGCAGTTCTTAGTTGCGGGATAACAGGGATTCTGGCCTTCAAGAGGAGATCCGGCCAGACAGAGGATGTGCCTGTACAGGAGATTGATCGTAACGTACAGGAACTATGTGAGTATACGTGGGAGAAGCTTGAGCAAAAAAGGCTTGGGCAAAAAGAGCACTACCTTGGCGGGCCAGAGCTTTTGGGAAAGATAGAAGGCCTTTGCGAGAGGCTCAAAGGTCAAGATATCTTTTGTGAAATTTTTTCTAATAAGGGGTATCAGGAAGAACTGTCGGCTATTTGTGCGAAGCTTGATGGCGTGATCGAAGCCGAAGACAATATCCGCATCCAGAAGATGGGGCACTTGGCGGCAGAAGAATATGAAGCGATTGCTTGCCGTATAAATGATTTGAGGGATATCCTGTGGACCTTGAAGCATGAGGTTGTGGAGAATATTGAGAAGGTGAACGCCCTCGGATGCTTTGACCGGTACGAAAACAATCCCCTCGCTGTGAGGCGGTTAGAGGAAGCTAACCTGATTTTTAATAACCTTGATCGACTTGAGGTCAGGGGAAGAGACTCCGCCGGGATTTCCCTGCTTTTTGTTCTTGACGAAAGCAACTTCTCGCGATTTCAAGAACGGCTGCAGGATGGATCTCTCCTTGATGAGTTTAAGTCCAGGCAGTCGGGCCACGTCTTGGTCAATCGCGGCATTAAGACCAACAATCAGGGCGACAGGGTTCCTATCGTATTTACGTACAAGATCGCAGCCGAGGTTGGAAGCCTTGGGGATAATGTCAAGTACCTGAGAAAGCAGGTCCGAGATGATGTCATATTTCAGCACCTTGTCAGGTTCCCTCACATTGATCACAGCGCCATAGCACATACCCGCTGGGCCTCGGTTGGTGAAATCAGTGAGGCCAATTGCCATCCTGTTGACAATGATCCAACTGATTCCCGTGGGGTTATTCACGTTTGTCTTAACGGAGATATTGACAACTACCAGAATTTGAGGCGAAATTTTGAAATAGAAACAGGCGGGTCTATTGCTGGTGAGATTACCACGGATACAAAGATCATCCCCCTTCAAATAGGGAAATATCTTAAGACAAACAAAACCCTTGAGGAATCATTTCGTCTTGCAGTCAGCGATTTTGAGGGGTCCCATGCCATTGCCATGCACAGCGATTTAGTTCCCGGCAAGATCTTCCTGGCACAGAAGGGGAGCGGCCAGGCCATATTTGTGGGCCTGGCTGAGGATTATTATGTGCCGGCTTCTGAGGTATACGGGTTTGTTGAGGAGACTTCTCGTTATCTGAAGATGGATGGCGAGAAAACCATAGAAGGACTATCCGGCAGAACACAGGGTCAAATATTTGTACTGGATGCCGATTCCAAGGGAGGCCTCAAAGGCATCAAGGCCATGTATTATGACGGAACCCCCATCGAATTCTGTGAAAATGATATCAAAGAAACCGAAATTACCTCAAGAGATATCGATCGCAAACAGTATCCTCACTATTTCTTGAAGGAGATCTCAGAATCACCTCGTTCCGTGGAACAGACCATTGAAGGGCGAGTGGCTATCGAAGAAAAAGGTGGTAAGCGATACCCGCAGATACTCCTGGACACTTCGGTCATACCGGCTCGTCTGGAATCGGCCTTGAGGCAAAACAGAATCCGTAAGATCTTTTTTATAGGCCAGGGCACAGCAGGAGTGGCAGCTTCAGGCTGTGTGGTACTGCTGAGAGAGTATTTGCGCAAAACGGATATCCGTGTGGCTTCTTTTAAGGCCTCCGAATTCAGTGGATTCATGCTGGAGAATACCTCTGATGATACCCTGGTGGTTGCCATTACCCAGTCCGGAACAACCACGGATACGAATTGCGCCATTGACATGGCCAAGGAGCGAGCGGCCTGTACCCTGGCCATTGTCAACAGGCGGGACTCTGACATTACATTCAAGGTAGACGGTGTGCTTTATACGAGCAGTGGCAGGGATATTGAGATGTCCGTCGCTTCGACGAAGGCATACTATTCCCAGATTGTTGCGGGGAGCATCTTGGGCCTGAGGCTGGCCCAATTGACCGGAGGCATAACAGATGATTTCATCCTGTCAGAGATAGAACACCTTTGGAACCTTCCCTTAGCGATGAAGAAGGTACTGGAAAGACACAGGGAGATCGGCGAGTCAGCAAAGGAATTTGCGGTTACCAAGACATACTGGGCCATTGTCGGGAGCGGGCCAAACAAGATCTCTGCTGATGAGATCAGAATAAAGCTGAGCGAGCTTTGTTACAAGACTGTTTCGTCGGATGTGGTTGAAGACAAGAAACACATAGACCTTTCTTCCGAGCCGTTGATTTTTATTTGTGCCGCAGGCAACCGTGACGACGTGGTCAGTGATATTGTCAAGGACACGGCGATATTCAAGGCTCATCAAGCTGTGCCCATTGTGGTGGCTACAGAAGGTGAACACCGGTTTGATGCCTACGCGCATGCAGTAATTCATGTGCCTGAGATAGAAGGTCGGTTTGCTCCCATCATGAACACCTTGGCAGGTCACATCTGGGGATATTATGCGGCCTTGGCCATTAACGAGGAATCTCGGTATCTGGTCGATTTCAGGGAGGAGATTCATGAGCACATTAGTACGTCTGTTGACAAGGGCCTGGATGTCTATGAGATAGTGTTGGACAAGGCCTTCAGGGAAAAGGCAGCCCGGTTTTATAGGGTTTTCAAGGAAAGGATAAGGCAAAACCGGTACGCCACGGCCATGGCAATCCGCGCGGCATCTGATCTCACCCTTTTGCTGAAGTACCTGGCTGGAAGACTCCCTATCTCGGATTTTGAGTTTGATTTTGGTGCCAAGGGGACGGCACCGAATATGCTGAGGACCTTTTTTGAGTGCATAGGAAAGACCATCAATGAAATGGTTCGACCTATCGATGCAATAAAGCACCAGGCAAAGACCGTCACAGTGGGCACAAGCAGGATCTCAGAAAAGGTGGGGGGCCTCCTTTTTGAAGCGATGGAGGCACATGGATTCAGCAAGAATCAGCTTACGACCAACAATGTTTTGGTTTTGAGGCGTCTACAGGGAGTGGTTAGCGGGATAAAGGGGACTACGCTCTACAAGATAGCCGGTCTAAACATTCTGGGAGAGCCTGTTGAGGATTCGACCATCCACATCGATAAGAAGGAGGGGAGTGCCTCAGCGCTTGTCTCGAGGGTTGAAGCAGACAACAGGCTCCGTGGCACCAAACGAATAATCGTCAAGAACGCCAATGTCTTCATCGGCAAAGGGAGAAGGGACAACAGAAGTATTGTCGTCATCCCGGTCATGGCGGCCGGCACAAAGATCGACCACCTCATTCTTTTCAACGTAACTTTCATGCAAGAGGTGGAACTTCAGAAAAAAGTGGATGCCCTGGGCGGGAAATACCATCATATAAGGCACATTGTTGAGGAAACAAGCCTTGAATGGAAGGATGAATATTTAGATCTGGTTGAGATTGAAGGCCTTTTCGGGATGTCTGCCGAGAAGATTGCCGAGAAGATCGTTTCTATCTTGAAGGAGGATTTGTCTTAGTATGACTTTTCCGACAAAGTTCATCTTCGTCACTGGAGGTGTGGTTTCATCGTTGGGCAAGGGGCTTGCGTCTGCAGCTATCGGCGCACTGCTTGAGAGTCGCGGGTTGACCATAACACTTCAGAAGCTCGACCCGTATATTAACGTTGATCCCGGTACCATGAATCCCTTTCAACATGGGGAGGTGTTTGTTACCGACGACGGTGCAGAGACAGACCTTGATTTGGGCCATTACGAACGCTTCACACACGCAAAGCTGGGCTGCAACAACAACTTCACTACCGGCAAGATATATCATTCAGTTATTATGAAAGAGCGGAGGGGTGATTTTCTTGGAGGTACGGTTCAGGTTATTCCTCACATCACGGATGAAATCAAGCAGAGCATTATGGCAGTGGCCGGGGATGTGGATGTGGTGATCGTTGAGGTGGGTGGTACCATAGGTGATATTGAGAGCCTTCCATTTCAGGAAGCCATAAGACAATTCAAGTCAGATGTAGGAAAAGAGAATGTACTCTACGTTCACCTGACCTTTGTCCCGTACATAGCCGCAGCAGGAGAGGTCAAAACGAAGCCCACGCAGCACAGTGTCAAAGAACTGCGCAGCATCGGCATCCAACCCGACATATTGCTTTGCCGTACAGATCGGTTCTTGTCCAAGGAGATAAAGGCAAAGATAAGTCTGTTTTGCAACGTGGATGTGGATCAAGTCGTCACAGCCAAGGACGTTGAGACGATCTATGAGGTGCCCTTGGTTTTTCACCAGGAACACCTGGATGACAAGATTGTAGCGCTGCTTAATATCTGGACACGGGCTCCCAAGCTTGAGGACTGGGAGCGCCTTGTGGAAAAGATCAGGAATCCTGAACACTCAGTCACCATTGCCATTGTTGGAAAATACATTCATCTGCGAGAATCGTACAAGAGCCTGAATGAAGCTCTTTGCCATGGTGGAATTGCCAGTCAATGCAAAGTGGACCTGGATTTTGTGGACTCAGAGACCATTGATGATTCGAATTATCCGCAGCGCCTGGCGGAAGCCGATGGAATTCTGGTGCCCGGCGGTTTTGGTGAACGGGGCATTGAGGGTAAGATCAAGGCGATCCGGTTTGCCCGGGAAGAGAAAGTGCCTTTTTTCGGCATCTGCTTAGGCATGCAAATGGCTGTGGTCGAATATGCCCGCCACGTTGCCTGCATGAAAGATGCCCACAGCACGGAATTTGATGAGGCCACTCCCTTTCCGGTCATTTATCTGATGAAGGAATGGTTTGATCACAAGTCTCAAGGAGTTCAAAAACGGGACATCAATGTGGACAAAGGCGGCACAATGCGGTTGGGGGCTTATCCTTGTATACCGGAGGAGGGTTCACTAGCCTATAAGGCGTACAGGAAGAAAGAGATTTCAGAAAGACATCGTCACCGGTATGAATTCAATAATTCCTTCAAGGGGAGGTTGGAAGAGGCCGGGCTCATCATTAGCGGTATATCTCCCGATGGGCAGTTGGTTGAGATCGTTGAAATTGGCGATCATCCGTGGTTTCTTGGATGTCAGTTCCATCCGGAGTTCAAGTCCCGGCCAATGGCCCCACACCCCCTTTTTGCCTCGTTCATTCGAGCAGCCCTTGACTACAAGAACGGACGGACCGGACACTGAAGATCGCTTTAGCCCAAATCAATCCCACCATTGGGGATTTTAGACACAACACCGAAAGGATGATGGAGTTCATAGAGAAGGCGAAGAGGCTTTCTTATGATCTTATCGTCTTTTCGGAGTTGGTTATCTCCGGGTATCCACCGCAGGGTCTTTTGGAGAGGCGAGGCTTTGTGTCTCGGAACTTGAGCCATTTATACGCGCTCGTTGAGTCAGTGACAGGGATTGGCGTCATATGCGGGTTTGTGGATGAAAACCCGGATCCGGAGGGCTATCCCCTCTATGACTCAGCAGTCCTTTTTGATACAGGCAAGATCCTCCATAGAGTTCACAAGATATTGGTTCCCGATCATGACATGTATGATGAAACAAGATGCTTTGAACCATGTACGCAATGCTCGTCTTTTTTGTACAAGGGTTTGAAGATAGGGCTGACCATCTGTGATGATATTTGGAATGACAGAAGCATTTTCTCACGGGATATCTTTTTACGGAGGCCTTGCCGTTTTGATCCCCTGGCCGGTATGATGAAGGAAAAGGCCGATCTCATCATTAAGATTGCGGCTTCTCCTTACTATGCTCGCAAAAGGGAAATCAGGTGGGATATGCTCGGCAGAATTGCCAAAAAGCACAAAGTCCCTGTCCTTTATGTCAATCAGGTGGGTGGCAATGACAGTGTGCTCTTCGACGGCGTCAGTACGGCTTTTGATTCAACAGGCCGGATGGTGTCCAGTGCCTGTGACTTTGAAGAGGATATGGTTGTTTTCGATACTGACACTGAAAAAGGTGAGCTCCATCCAGTGAGCGGGACAGAGGCGGAATCCATGCTCAAGGCTCTGATCACCGGCACAAGAGATTATGTCCGTAAGTGTGGGTTTACCAAGGCCGTGGTGGGATTAAGCGGGGGCATTGATTCAGCCCTCACTGTCTGTATTGCCGTTGGGGCACTTGGCAAGGAAAATGTAATGGTTGTTTTCATGCCCTCTGAATATACGTCCACTGAAAACTTTGAAGATACAAAAGAGCTCTCAGGGAATTTGGGTATCCAGCTTGTTCGAGTTCCGATTTCAGGGATGTTCAAGGAATTTCTCCGGGAACTGTCTCCGCTTTTTAAAGATGTCGCCACTGAAGTGACAGGCCAGAACATCCAGGCCCGTATCCGTGGAACAATACTCATGGCCATTTCCAACAAGCTTGGCTGCCTTCTTCTGTCTACGGGGAACAAATCGGAACTGGCTGTGGGCTACTGCACCCTGTATGGTGACATGAGTGGAGGGTTAGCGGTTCTTTCCGACGTTCCCAAGACAATGGTCTATGAGCTTGCTCGTTTGATTAACAAGAAGGAGGAACTGATCCCCAAAAGGATTCTTCAAAAGCCTCCATCTGCTGAGCTCAAACCTGATCAGGTGGACCAGGATGATTTGCCGCCTTATGATATTCTGGATAGGATATTGAAGGCATATGTTGAAGACAATATGGAGGCTGAGGAGATCATTGCCGACGGGTTTGTCCCCGCAATCGTAAAGGAGACCATTTGCCGGGTTGATCGCAATGAATACAAGCGATATCAGGCCCCCCCTGGATTGACCGTAAGTACAAAGTCCTTCGGCTACGGAAGAAGGTATCCCATAGCATGTGCCCACATGTGAATGACAAATTTTTGTATCGCGTCTCGGGTCCTTGAGTTGGGAATGGGGTTCATGTTTTCGATAAGAGGATCGAAGAAGTGGTACTTTTTCTCAGTATGGAGTGAAGAATATGGAGCAGACTGCCAAGATAATCATAGACGGAAAAACGTTCGAATTACCAATGATCACTGGCTCTGAGGGAGAAAGAGCCATTGATATTTCCAGGCTGCGCCAGGAAGTTGGTGTCGTCACCCTGGATCCAGGCTTTGCTAATACATCCGCCTGCCTGAGCCGCATTACCTTTGTGGATGGAGAAAGGGGGATCCTCCGTTATCGGGGTATTCCCGTGGATCGACTTGCGGAGCATTCCACCTTTGTAGAAACGGCTTACATGTTGATCAATTGTGAACTGCCCACTCAAGAACAGCTAAACCGGTTCTCGGTGATGTTAAATGACCATTCCCTTGTCCATGAGGATATGCGGGCTTTTTTTGAGAACTTCCCTCGATGGGCCCATCCCATGGGCATCCTTTCCTCCATGGTCAATGCCTTGCGAGCCTTCTATCCTGAAATCCCTGAGAGAACAGAGGAAGAGGAGATCAACATAACTGTCACGAGGCTTCTGTCCAAAGTGAGAACCATGGCTGCTATGTCCTATAAGATTTTCAGGGGCCACAAGGTCGCGTACCCGAGACATGATCTCACTTACGCTGAAAATTTTTTGAGTATGATGTTTGATTCGCCTGTCCGGCCTTATGACATCGATGACGATATCGTGAATGCCCTGAACGTCTTTTGGATCCTCCATGCCGACCACGAACAGAACTGTTCCACTGCGGCTGTCCGAGTGGTGGGAAGCGCAAAGGTCAATCTTTACGCGGCCATCTCAGCCGGCATATGCGCCCTTTGGGGTCCACTGCATGGCGGGGCCAATCAGGCTGTTGTGGAGATGCTTGGACAGATACATGAAAATGGCGGTGATGCAGCCCCTTTTATAGCCCGAGCCAAGGACAGAAATGACCCTTTTCGGCTGATGGGTTTTGGTCATCGGATCTACAAAACCTATGATCCAAGGGCCAGGGTTATGAAGAAAGTATGCGACAGGATTCTAGACAAGCAGAGGGTACGCGACCCTTTGCTGGATATTGCCAAGAGATTGGAAGAGGTGGCGTTGGAGGATCCATACTTTATCGATCATCATCTTTATCCGAACGTGGATTTTTACAGCGGTATCTTGTTGAAGGCTATCGGCATCCCTCTCAACATGTTCACGGTCATGTTTGCCATTGGTCGTCTGCCGGGATGGATCAGCCAGTGGAAGGAGAGCAGTGATGATCCCAAGTGGAGGCTCCAGCGTCCCCGCCAGATCTACATTGGACGCAAGGAGAGAGCTTATATACCTATTGAAAAGCGGGGTTGATCATGAGTGTTCTCGAATTTCTGGTAATATATACATCGAAAGGCCACAAATGACACTTTTTCGCTGTCCATGAACATCAATAGCCGCGTTGCTCAGGCTTGCAATAGCCAGCTATTCCGCGCCTTCGCGCCGTGCTCTTGATGCTCATGACTCACCGAGAAAACCGCCATTTATGACCTTCCGAGGTATAATCCGTGTAATCTGCGAA
>LGVF01097751.1_pt2 | contig 13942 bp, 7 predicted proteins | sample 469901 | NCBI WGS metagenome assembly LGVF01 (sample SAMN03893561, study PRJNA290197) | marine sediment metagenome | material: sediment; isolation source: combined push core samples #3730, #5133, and #5579 collected at Hydrate Ridge | place: Pacific Ocean: Hydrate Ridge | reverse complement strand
TTCTTCTATGGAATAAAGCTTAGTCCGCGACAAATAATTGGAGGATTAAATAACTATAAGCTCCATCTTGTTGTACAATTATCTACTTTTATTCTATTCCCTGTTTTAGTAATAGCTGCATTACCATTTATAAAAAGCGATGAAAATCACATTATGTGGCTATCAATATTTTTTTTAGCAGCACTACCCTCTACTGTATCCTCGTCAGTTGTCATGGTTGGAATTGCAAAAGGTAATATAAGTGGTGCTATATTCAATGCAAGCATTTCTGGTCTTTTAGGAATAATAATTACACCTCTTTGGATGGGGCTATTTATGGATAGTGAAACGCAGGGATTCAACTTACTAGATGCATTTACGGGCTTATTCATAAAAATATTATTACCCGTTATTATAGGTCTTACATTACACAATAAATTAGGAAATATTGTCCTAAAAAATTCAAAGAAACTTGCATGGTTCGATAAGATTATTATACTTACAATTGTTTATAAAAGCTTCAGCGAATCGTTCATTACAGGACTTTTTAATACCATTAATACTTTTGATTTATCTATTTTAGCATTTTCAGTTATTGCATTATTTATTGTAGTTTATTTTTCCATCAGTAAAATAACATCTATTTTAAAATTCAGCCGAGAAGACAGGATTACAGCATTATTTAGTGGATCAAAAAAATCTCTTGTTCACGGAACGGTAATGTCCAAAGTGCTTTTTGAAAATATGACCAGTCAAGGAATATTTATTATTCCAATAATGATATATCATGCAATGCAACTTATTGTAATAAGTTTTATAGCACAAAAAATGAGTAAAGACAAAGTANNACATCTAAAGAAGAATTATTATCACAATTTTGGATGCTATCTGAAGCTATATTTGAAGTTGGACGACTAGAAATAGCGTTGAACCCTATTTTCAGCCCAGACTCTGATAAAATAGAGATATTCAATACATATTGTCAACGTTTAAAGAATAACGAGCCAATTCAATACATTTTAGGTCACGCTTATTTTTATGGCGAAAATTATATAGTTGATGAAAATGTTCTAATNNACAAAAAAATTAATTTACTTGATATTGCTACAGGCAGTGGATGTATTGCAATTAGTATAAAAAAAGATAAATCACAATCAAATATTGAAGCAATAGATATTTCTGAGAAAGCACTAGAAATCGCAAGAAAAAATAATGAATTAGTCGATAATAAAGTTCATTTTCATAAAGCTGATGCACTAAATTTACATGCAGATAAAAATTTTAATGATAAAAAATGGGATGTCATAATTAGCAACCCGCCCTACGTAAAGGAATTGGAAAAACAAGAAATGAAACAAAATGTACTTGACTACGAGCCACATCTAGCCTTATTTGTTGATGATAATGACCCTCTAATTTTCTACAGAGAAATAATGAAATATGCCTCCACTACCCTAGTTAACGATGGAAATCTGTATTTTGAAATAAACCAAAATTTAAAATCAGAAATGGAAGAATTAGCCTTAAGTTTAGGTTTTAAAAATATTGAATTCCGTAAAGATTTCAGAGGTAATAATAGAATGATGAAGTTAACTGTTTGCAATCAGCAATAAAACAACTCTACAAACAATCACAATAATGAATATCGAAATCAAAATAAATCAACTACGCGAAGAGTTACATAAGCACAATCATAATTATTACATTTTAGATAACCCTACAATTTCTGACTATGATTTCGATATGAAATTGAAAGAACTTCAGAAATTGGAAGAAGAAAACCCTGTGTTTTCTGATGAAAATTCACCAACACTTAGAGTTGGTGGAGGCATTACTAAAAAGTTTAATACCATTGTTCATCGCAATAGAATGTATTCATTAGATAATGCTTATTCGTATGAAGAGTTAGAGTATTTCGAAAAAAGAATTAAAAAAATTGTAGATGAAGATATACAATATGTCTGCGAACTTAAATACGACGGAGCATCCATAAGCCTAACTTACGAAAACGGAAAACTTACACAGGCCATAACTCGTGGTGATGGATTTCAAGGTGATGATGTTACTACAAATATCAGAACTATTAAATCAATTCCTTTAGTGTTGAAAGGTGATTTTCCAAATAGTTTTGATATCAGAGGTGAAATTGTTTTTCCTAATAAAGAATTTGAAGAGCTAAATGAAAAAAGGATTAAAGATGGTGACGAACCATATGCCAATCCACGTAATTTAGCAAGTGGAACTCTAAAAATGCAGGATAGTTCTGTAGTTGCCAAACGACCTTTAGAATGTTTGCTATATTTTATAGTTGGTGATAATATTAATATAGATTCTCAGTACAAAGCATTAGATAAAGCTAGGGGAATGGGCTTTAAAGTTCCCAAAATATCCGAAAAATTTGATAGCCTCGAAGGAGTAAAAACTTTCATTGAAAAATGGGATACAGAACGTCATAATTTGGCTTACGAAACCGATGGCGTTGTTATAAAAGTAAATTCTTTACATCAACAAGATGAGCTTGGATATACAGCAAAATCACCTCGTTGGGCAATAGCTTACAAGTTTAAAGCCGAACAAAAATCAACTTTATTAAAAGAAATTACATATCAAGTTGGTAGAACAGGTGCAATTACTCCAGTTGCTAATCTTGAAGCTGTGCATCTAGCCGGAACAGTTGTTCGCAGGGCATCATTACACAATGCCGACCAAATTGAAAAACTAGATATTAGAGTTGGCGACACTGTTTTTGTAGAAAAAGGAGGAGAAATTATTCCGAAAATTGTTGGAGTAGATTTTTCAAAAAGAAACGAGAATACTGAAAAAACTAAATATATAGAAAATTGTCCGGAGTGTGGAAGCAAGCTAGAAAGAAAGGAAAATGAAGCCCATCATTATTGTCTAAATTCATATAACTGTCCACCCCAGATAAAAGGTAAAATAGAACATTTTATCTCTCGAAAAGCTATGGATATTGATGGTTTAGGTGCCGAAACTATCGATTTACTTTTCAATGCTAAACTTATAAATAATATTGGCGATTTATATAATTTAAAAAATCTAAGAGCTGAATTATTAACTTTAGACAGAATGGCTGAGAAATCAGTTAATAATATGATTGAAGGTATTGAAGCTTCAAAAAATATTGAATTTGAAAAAGTACTTTTTGCTTTGGGCATCAGATATGTTGGGGAAACTGTTGCTAAAAAGCTCGCTAAATATTTTAAAAATATCGAAGCATTGAGCAAAGCAAATCTAGATGAATTAATAGCTGTTGACGAAATTGGTGAAAGAATTGCCGAAAGTGTAATCGATTATTTTTCAAGTGATATAAACAATAAATTATTAAATACTCTGACCCAAAATGATGTTAAATTTGCCATAGATGATAGTAAACTAGTTGATAATACTGAAATACTCAAAGGTATGGCGATAGTTGTTTCAGGGGTATTTAACCAACTATCTAGAAACGAGATCAAGGCTGAAATAGAGAAAAATGGTGGTAAAGTAACCTCTTCAATTTCTAAAAAAACAACTTATTTAGTAGCCGGCGATAAAATGGGACCAAGCAAATTAGAAAAAGCTACTAACTTGGGTATTAAAATTATTAGTGAACAAGAATTTATAGATATGATTAAATGACAAATTAATTGTAGTTAGGGCGTGCCCCAAAAGGGTCGGGCTTTCACTCCTAGTCCTCATTCATTTCAAGACTATGCAAGCATCGTCTCTACATTCTCTGTGGGCTATCCGCTCTATCCCTCACGCAAAAGAACATTGTGCTAACCTACAACGTGAAATTTTATGGTGCAGTTCAAAGTTTTATTTATCACGATGTCACTATATCATGATATCGCGCAATTAACAACAATCTATTTTAAAATACAAAAAAGCCCTGCATATAGCAGGGCTTAAATCATTAATTTAATATGTATTCTTAGAAAACGTATTTGTTTTCTTCAATTACTTTATTAGCAATTTTTCTACGTAATTCAATAATATTAGGATAATTAGCATATTTAGTGAAACGTTTAAGTCCCATTAACATCATGCGTTGCTCATCTCCTTCAACTATAGAAATTACAGCCTCCTTACCTGCTTTACCTATTTTTTCAACAGCATTGAATAAATTAAGTTTAGCCATAGCTATTTGAAATTCAGTAGCAGCTTCACCATTTTTAGTAGCCAATTTCTCAGCACGTAAAATAGCAGATTCTGCAACATATACTTCAATAATCATATCAGCAGCATACATCAACAATTCTTGCTGATCATTAAGATCCATTCCAAATTTTTCAACAGCTTTACCAGCTATCATCAATGTAGCATCTTTAAGTTTTTTTACAAGCTCTTTTTCTTCAGAAAATAAAACTGAATAATCAGGAGTATCAAAAGAAGGTATAGACATTAACGAAGCACCAACTTTCATTGCAGGTCCCATTAAATCAATATCTCCTTTCATAGCTTTACGAAGTAACATACCAACAATCAACATACGGTTAATTTCGTTTGTACCTTCGTAAATACGAGCAATACGTGCATCTCTCCAAGCAGCTTCAACAGGTGCATCAGCAGAGAATCCCATACCTCCATATATTTGAATTGCAAGATCAGAAGTATTCTGTACAGCCTCTGATGCATAAACTTTCATAATTGAAGCCTCTATAGAAAATTCTTCAACACCTTTAAGTTTAGCTTCTTGAGGATCCATTCCTCCTGCTTCTAATTCAGCAATTTTATCTTCAATATCTTGCCCAGCTCTATAAGTACCTGATTCCGAAATCCAAGCTCCAAGTGTCATATCAGCAATCATGTTTTTCACAGCACCGAAATTAGAAATAGGCTGCTTAAACTGGAATCTCTCATTAGAATATCCAACACCGTGATCTACCAAACGTTTCTGAGAATCTATACAAGCTGCAGCAAGTTTGATACGTCCAACATTTAGTGAATTCATTGCAATTTTAAATCCATTTCCTCTTTCCGAAAGCATAGCAGATGCAGGTACAACAGTTTCATCAAAATAAACCTGACGAGTTGACGAAGATTTAATTCCTAATTTGTTTTCTTCTTCTCCAAAAGTAATACCATTAATATTATCTTTATCATAAGGAATTACAAAACCTGTAATATTCTTATCATCTTCAATTCTTGCAAATACTATAAATACTTGAGCAAAACCTGCATTAGAAATCCACATTTTACCTCCAGTAATTTTGTAGGTATCAGTAGTTTCATCATAAACAGCTTTTGTTTTTCCAGAGTTAGCATCCGATCCTGCTCCTGGCTCAGTTAAAGCATAAGCTCCAATCCACTCACCAGAACCAAGTTTTGGTAAATACTCCATTTTTTGATCTTCAGATCCGTAAAGCAAAATTGGAAGTGTTCCAATTCCTGTATGTGCTCCATATGCTGTAGAGAAAGAACCTGTAGCTCCAGAAAGTTTATCGGTAAGCAACATAGCTGTGTTGAAACCCATATCCATTCCTTCGTACTTTTCTGGAGTAGTAATTCCTAAGAATCCCATTTCTCCAGCCTTTTTCATTAGCTCCTCTATTAAAGCATAATCTTTTTGCTCGAACCTTTCACGATTAGGAACAACTTCCTTATCTATAAATTCTGTAGCCGAAGAAGCCATCATCTGTTGATCTTCGTTAAATTCTTCAGCAATAAATATTTGATCTGCAACGGCGTCTCTTACTAAGAATTCGCCACCTTTCATTTTATTTAATTCTTTTGTCTCCATTTTTATATAGCTTTTGACCTTGAACTTTTAGCTATTGGCTATAAGCATTAGGCATTTTTGGTTCATTTTTTTAGTAAATCGAGAAAAGAAAGAAGAGAGTGATTGTTATTGGTTAATGATCTAGATCTGCTACATTCCTAAGGGGGATCTATTACTCTTCTTTCAAATTCTCAACTACTTGCGTGTAACTAATAATAAATAAACAATAATACGTGTAATGTTAATTCTATTGATTAATTGGTTATTAGATTAAATAATGTATTATGCTTAAGCATTTTTCTATTAATCTAGTTTTCTTATAAAAAACTGACAACCTTTTCACCTCCTAACCTATAAAAGAACCATATACTTACAGCATTTCGAAAATTCCGGCGGCACCTTGTCCAGTACCAATACACATGGTTACCATACCATATTTAGCATCTCGGCGTTTCATCTCGCTAAATAATTGAACCGATAATTTGGCTCCTGTACAACCAAGTGGATGTCCTAAGGCAATTGCACCACCGTTTACGTTAATAATATCTGGATTAAGATCTAACTCTCTAACTACAGCCAACGACTGTGAAGCAAAAGCTTCATTAAGTTCGATTAAATCTATATCGTTTTGTTTTAATCCTGCTAATTTTAAAGCTTTCGGAATAGCTGCTGTTGGTCCAATACCCATTAGGCTTGGCTCTACTCCTGCAGCTGCATAATTCACTAATCTAGCAATTGGCTCTAAGTTTAGTTCTTTCATTACTTTTTCTGAAACAACTAAAACAAATGCAGCACCATCACTCATTTGTGATGAGTTACCTGCAGTTACAGACCCTCCAGCTTCAAAAACTGGTCTTAATTTTGCTAATACTTCTTTTTTAGTACCAGCTCTAGGCCCTTGATCAGTATCAACTGTATAAGCCGATGTTACTTTTTTACCATTATCATCAAGGTAAACATGGTCAACATTTATGGGAACGATTTCGTCTTTAAACTTACCGTCTTTTATAGCTGCTAGGGCTTTCATGTGCGAGTTGAATGCAAATTCATCTTGATCTTCTCTACTCACATTATATTTGTGTGCAACTGCTTCGGCAGTTAGTCCCATTCCCCAATAATAACTTGGATTTTCTTTCGCCAAATTATATTCAGGTACTGGTTTGTATCCACCCATTGGTATATACGACATACTTTCGGCACCACCAGCAATAATAATATCAGCCATTCCTGACTTTATCTTTGCTGTAGCCATAGCGATTGTTTCCAATCCTGATGCACAATATCTGTTTACAGTTACACCTGCAACATCAATAGTTTTTAATCCCATTAACGAAACTAAACGTCCCATATTCAGACCTTGTTCTGCCTCTGGCATTGCATTACCTACAATTACGTCATCAATACGATTTACGTCCAATTCAGGAACTTTTTCCATCATGTATTTGATGGTTTCGGCAGCCAACTCATCTGGCCTTTTGAAACGAAAAATTCCTTTTGGAGCCTTTCCTACCGCCGTTCTAAATCCTTTTACAATATATGCTTCTGTCATGATCTTAGTTTCTTAGAGGTTTACCTTTTTGTAACATGTGTTGGATACGCTCAAGAGTTTTTTTCTCGGTTGTAAGCGACAAGAATGCCTCTCTTTCCAAATCAAGTAGATATTGTTCCGAAACAAGTGTTTTTTCAGACAAATCTCCACCAGCCATTACATAAGCCAATTTATTAGCCATTTTTAAGTCATGCTCAGAAATGTATTTTCCTGCTTTCATACTATCAACTCCAACATAGAACATACCTAATACCGAACGACCAAGTACTTCAATGTCTTTACGTTTTGCAGGTTGTGTATATCCACTTTCTGCCATCAAAATTGCGTGCTTCTTAGCCATTGCAATTTGATGATCTCTATTTACTACAATATGATCTCTACCTTGTTTTAGGAAACCTAAATCGTAAGCTTCGTGACCCGATGTAGCAACTTTAGCCATTGCTATATTCAAAAATGCTTCTTGTAAAGCATTAGTTTTAACATCTCCAGTTTTAAAAGTATCAGCAGCGCGCAAAGCAAACTCCTTTGTACCTCCACCACCTGGGATAAGACCTACTCCAACTTCTACAAGTCCGATATAAGTTTCAGCAGCTGCCACAACTTTATCAGCATGAAGAGTAATTTCGGCTCCACCTCCAAATGTCATTCCGTGAGGTGCAGCAATTACAGGAATAGAAGAATAACGAATTCTCATCATTGTATCCTGAAACTGCTTGATAGCCATATTAAGCTCATCGTATTCTTGCTCGATAGCTAACATGAAAATCATAGCAAGGTTTGCTCCTACCGAGAAATTTTCGCCTTGGTTACCTATAACCAATCCACGGAAATCTTTTTCGGCAAGCTCTATACCTTTTTGTAATCCTTGAAGAACTTCTCCTCCAATAGAATTCATTTTAGATGTAAACTCAACGTTGATTATTCCATCACCTAAGTCGTGAATAACTGAACCAGAATTTTCCCATATTTTAGATGTTGGTCTAATGTGATCTAGGATAATAAAACTCTCTTGTCCTGGTACAACTTTACTTGTCTTATTAGGAATATCATAGTAAGAAACTTTACCATCTCCTAAAGTATAGAAAGATGTTTGTCCTGATGCAACCATGTCGTAAACCCACTGTGCAGGTTTTTTACCTTCGGCTTCCATCATTTTTATTCCTTTCTCTACTCCTATTGCATCCCATACTTGGAAAGGTCCGTGTTGCCAACCAAATCCGGCTTTCATACCATCATCAATTTTATACAACTCGTCAGATATTTCAGGAATACGGTTTGATACATATTGGAATAATCCAGAGAATGTTTTTCTATAGAATTCTCCAGCTTTATCCTTTCCTTTTACTAACACTTTAAATCTATCAATAACATTATCGATAGTTTTTGTCATTTCAAGTGTAGCAAACTTAGGACGCATTTTTGGTCTGTACTCAAGAGTATTAAGATCTAAAGAAAGAATTTCTTTTTTCCCTGCTTCATTCTTAATTCTTTTGTAGAAACCTTGTTTTGTTTTTGATCCCAACCAGTTGTTATCCATCATTGTTTGGATATAACTAGGAAGTTTGAACAAATCGTGAGCTTCATCATCAGGAACTCCATTGTAAAGACCGTTTGCAACATGTACAAGAGTATCCAAACCTACAACATCTACAGTACGGAAAGTTGCCGATTTAGCACGTCCAATTACTGGACCTGTTAATTTATCAACTTCCTCAATAGTCATTTCCATTTCGTTTACAACGTGGAAAAGATCCATAATACTGTAAATACCAACACGATTTGCAATAAATGCAGGTGTATCTTTTGCTAATACAGCAGTTTTACCAAGATATTGACTACCGTAATTCATCAAGAAATCTGTAATTTCAGGAGATGTTTCAGGAGTTGGTATTACTTCGAAAAGTTTTAGATAACGCGGTGGATTAAAGAAGTGTGTTCCACAGAAATGTTTTTTGAAATCTTCATCTCTATCCTCTATCATTTTATGAATAGGGATACCAGATGTATTTGAGGTAATCAAAGTTCCTGGAGTACGATATTTGACAACGTTATCAAAAACAATCTTTTTGATATCAAGTCGTTCAACAACAACTTCCATTATCCAATCTACACCCTTTATTTTTGACATATCATCATCAAAATTCCCTGTTTCTATTAAAGAGGCAAACTCTTTTTTATAGATAGGCGAAGGTTTTGATTTTAATGTACTCTTTAGAGCATCATTTACAATACGGTTTCTTACTACTTTACTTTCAAGCGTAAGACCTTTTGCTTTTTCTGCATCATTTAGCTCGCGTGGAACAATATCTAGAAGCAAAGCCTCTACTCCGATATTTGCAAAATGACAAGCAATACGCGATCCCATAATACCGGAACCTAATATTGCCACTTTTTTAATTGCACGATTCATCTGCTTATAATTGGTTTATAGTTTATCAAATGTTTTTCACTTAATAAAATCTACTTATTCTGAAATACAGAATAAAAACATTATTAAATTAAAATCATCATCATATAATTAACATCAAGTAAAACTGTTAGAAATTTTACTTTTCAGTTTGAAAAATTTTTTTATTATTTATTAACTCTGTAATTTTTTCTGTTACTTCATAAAAGTGCTTGATCTTTTGAGGTGTTAAACTATCATGAATTACTTCATTAAACCTCAATACTCTTTCTTTTGATACTTCTCTTTTTTCTTTTCCTTCTTCTGTTAAACATATCAAAACACTTCTACCGTCTTTTGGATTAGGCTTTCTTGTAATTAATCCCCCTTCTTCCATCGTTTTTAAAGTACGTGATAAACTTGTAGACTCAACTCCCATTCTTGGTCCTAATGTGGTTGATGGTGAACCCTCTTCTGGATCTATAGATAACAAAGTAAAACCTGTAGACATTGAAGCTCCAAACATACCTGCTTGTTCATTATACATCTTAGCAACGGCCTGCCAAGTTGAACGTAACATATAATCTATTGTAAGTTTTTTATTTTCCATTTTCTATATTTATCTAAAATAACGCCTTAAAAACATAAATTCTTCAATTACCATATAGTTAGTAATTTCTACTATTTGTAATACATTTCACAATTTCTGTTTCAAATATATGAATTTTTATTATGCACGCATAGTAATATTTAGATATTTTAATAATTAATAAATATTGCATAATTAAATACTAATTATAAATATTCTGAATTGCAGTTAATTAAGCCTATCTAAACATTCAAAATATAATTGTTATAAATAGAATATTAAAGAAATAATAAATTCGATTTATGGAGAAAACATCATTTAGGATATTAAGTGTACTATATTTCTTACGTTAAAATGACAAAGCAATCATTTATATAGAGGAACTAAGCAAAAAACTTATATAATACTTATTGTATATGATTAACATCATGGTAAATTTGCAGCATATTATTTTTAAATTAATCAACATGACAAAATCATTACTAAACAATTATTTAATGAGCCTAGTGTTTATACTTATGGGTATAAGTTCTTTTGCTCAAGTAACAACATCAAGCATTGATGGTATAGTAAAAGATCCAACAGGAGAATTACTACCAGGTGCAAATGTTGTAGCAATACACACACCTACAGGAACTCAGTATGGTGCTATTACTAACATTGATGGACGATTCACTATCCCTAATGTTAGAGTTGGTGGGCCATACACTATTACTATATCCTTTATGGGGTATAACAATTATGAGGTTAAAGATATTAATCTTCAACTTGGAGAATCATTTTCTGTTAACTCAGATCTTACAGATTCATCTGTAGCACTTGATGATATTGTTGTTATTGCAGAAAAAAATGCAGTTTTTGATAAAAAAAGAACTGGTGCAGCAATTAACATTGACAGTAAGAAAATAAAAGAACTTCCTACTATCTCTAGATCAGCTTCTGATTTAACACGTTTAACTCCAAGTTCGGATGGAAATAGTTTTGGTGGTAGAAATAATCAATATAACAACTTTTCGTTAGATGGTTCTATTTTCAATAATCCTTTTGGATTAGATGCAGCTACACCAGGTGGTCAAACTAATGCACAACCAGTTTCGTTAGATGCAATTGAGCAAATACAAGTAGCTATAGCTCCTTTTGATGTTACTCAAGCTGGTTTTACAGGTGCTTCAATTAATGCAGTTACCAAATCTGGTACAAACGAATTTAATGGAACTGTTTATGGTTTTTTTAGAAATCAAGATTTAACAGGTTCAAAGGTTAGCGGAACTAAAATTGATGTTCCAGATTTAAAGCAATTTCAAACTGGTATTTCTGTTGGAGGTCCATTAATTAAGAATAAACTTTTCTTCTTTGCTAACTTCGAAATGGAGCAAAGAGAAGATTTAGGGTCAAACTGGAAAGCAAACAGAGGTGAAGCCGTTCAAGGTAACGTATCTAGAATTTCTTCTGCTGATATGGATGCTGTAAGTAGTGCTCTAATGAGTAGGTTTGGTTATAATACTGGAGCTTACGAAGGTTATATGCACGATACTAAAAATATGAAAGGTATTATTAAGATTGATTGGAATATTAATAAAAATCATACCCTATCTGCAAAATATAATTTCTTAGATGCATCAAAAGAAAACAATGCTCACCCTTCGGCTATTGGTCGTAGAGGTCCGGATAGAGTTACTTTGCAATTCGAAAATTCAGGATATCAAATTAACAACGAGATTCAATCAGGAATTATTGAACTTAATTCTCGTTTCGAGAATGCTTCTAATAAATTGATGATAGGTTATACTAAATTTCACGATTTTAGAGATCCTTTTTCTGATCCTTTCCCTGTTATAAATATAAAACAAGCTGGTATTAGAGGTATTGTAGCTGGTCATGAACCTTTCTCTATTCACAATGTGTTGAATCAAGAAGTTTTTCAGTTTACTGATAACTTCAATTACTATTTAGGTAGTCACGTTTTAACTGCTGGTGTTTCTTTCGAGAAATTTATGTTCAACAATTCATTTAATCTTGTAGCCTACGAAACATTCTTCAATCCTGATTTATTCCCTTATGGAAGTCCTTATTTTGGATTATTTAACGATTGGAATTCTGTAAGCGATTTTACAACAGCTGTTAATGCAGGTCATTTTGATACAAATGTTCAAAATGCTAAAGATGTAAATGCGGCAGCTGATTGGAGTTGGGCTAAAACAAACGTTGGACAGTTCGCAGTTTATTTACAAGATAAATGGTCAGTAAACGAAAACTTTACTCTTACATACGGAGTACGTATGGATATGCCATTATATTTTGATACTGCTGAGAATATCACACCAAATACTGATGATATTACTTACTATGATCCAAATGGTAATCCTATTAAAATAGATAATACAAAACTACCAGATCAAAAACCATTATTCTCTCCTAGAGTTGGTTTTAACTGGGATGTTTTCGGAGATAAGACAACTCAAATACGTGGTGGTACAGGACTATTTACTGGTCGTTTACCATTTGTTTGGATAGGTAATCAAGTTCAGAATACAGGAACAGGATACTTAAACGTTACTAATCCTAAATTTGAATTTCCACAAGTTTGGAGAACAAATATTGGTGTAGATCATAACTTTGGACAAGGTTGGATGGTTGAAGCTGATGTTCTTTATACTAGAGATATGAATGCTGCTATGGTAAGAAACTACGCTTTAGGACTTCCTTCTGGTAAGTTGAATGGTGGTGGTGATACAAGACCAGTATATCTATCAAGTGATATTGTTACTTATGACGACGGTTTTGGTGGTAACCCTGTAGCAAACGCATATATATTTGATAATGTTAGCGAAGGTTATAGTTTCAACTTATCTGCAACTGTAAAAAAATCATTTGAGAGTGGTTTATATACAAGTTTAGGATATAACTACCTTGATGCTAAAGATGTTTCTTCTATATCTGCTGAAATTTCTGGTGATGCTTTTGATAGAAATCCAATTAATGGAAATTCAAATCATCCAATATTAGCTCCTTCAATGTACGGTAACAAACACAGATTTATTTTTGTTGCAGGTAAAACTTTTGTTTGGAATGAAAGCTGGGTAACTACAATATCTATGGTTGGCGAAATGTCGCAAGGTGGTAGATTTTCATATACTTACTCAGGTGACTTAAATAATGATACATCTCCTTTGAATGACCTTATTTATATTCCAACAAGTACAGAGTTAAGTGCTATGCAATTTGCTGATTATACTGATTACTTAGGTAATAATATTGCTGCTGCAGATCAAAAAGCTGCTTATGAAGCATTTATTTCACAAGATGAGTATTTGAGTGGAAATAGAGGAAGTATCTCTGAAAAATATGCAATTCTAAGTCCTTGGTATTCAAAATTTGATTTTAGATTTATGCAAGATTTTAATTTCAAAGTTGGAGGTAAAACTAATACTATACAGTTTACATGGGATATATTAAATCTTGGAAACTTAATTAATTCTAATTGGGGTGTACACCAACTGCCTGTTAATACACAGCCTGTTGGAGTAAATGTTGACCCAACAACTCACGAGCCAACTTATACGTTTGATGTTGAGCAAACAACTACGTTTATTGATGATTTTAGCTTAATGAGTAGATGGCAAATGCAATTTGGTTTAAGATATATTTTCTAAACTTTTTCATACTTTTTAAAAGGTTATCCTAACGGATGACCTTTTTTTGTATTTATTTGTATTC
>LGVF01419697.1_pt1 | contig 13958 bp, 14 predicted proteins | sample 469901 | NCBI WGS metagenome assembly LGVF01 (sample SAMN03893561, study PRJNA290197) | marine sediment metagenome | material: sediment; isolation source: combined push core samples #3730, #5133, and #5579 collected at Hydrate Ridge | place: Pacific Ocean: Hydrate Ridge | reverse complement strand
GCTAAAATCCGTGCAGATTTGGATCGACAAGGCTGTTTTGTGCCTCTCATTGGCGATTTTCATTTTAATGGCCATAAGCTCCTTAATGATTATCCTGAGTGTGCTCAAGCACTAGCGAAATATCGAATCAATCCGGGAAATGTCGGTAAAGGCAAAAAACGTGATGAACAATATGCCAGCATGATCGAAGTTGCGGTTAAAAATAATAAACCCGTCCGCATCGGTGTGAACTGGGGTAGTCTCGATCAATCCCTGTTAGCTCGTATTATGGACGAAAATCACCAACTCGCAGAACCACTCGAACCCCGTGAAATTATGCATAAAGCAATGGTGACCTCGGCACTCGAAAGTGCAAAACAAGCTGAAGCACTTGGCTTAACAAAAGATAAAATTATTCTTTCTGTCAAAATGAGTAGTGTTCAGGATCTCATTAGTGTGTATCGTGATCTTGCTAAGGAATGTGATTACGCCCTGCACCTTGGATTAACAGAAGCCGGCATGGGCTCAAAAGGTATTGTTGCTTCCACCGCGGCGTTGGCTATTTTATTACAGGAAGGCATTGGTAATACCATTCGAATTTCTCTTACACCGGAACCACATGGTGATCGTTGCAAGGAAGTGATTGTTGCTCAGGAAATTTTGCAAACCATGGGCTTACGTTCATTCACTCCCCAGGTTGTCGCATGTCCCGGTTGTGGTCGTACATCAAGTACTTACTTTCAAACATTAGCCCAGGATATTCAAAGTTATCTTCGCAACAAAATGCCTGAGTGGAATGAAACGCATCCTGGTGTAGAAGATATGAATGTTGCCGTTATGGGCTGTGTTGTTAATGGCCCAGGTGAAAGTAAACATGCCAATATTGGTATTAGTCTGCCAGGTACGGGCGAAAAACCCGTCGCTCCGGTTTATGTGGATGGAGAAAAAACAGTAACCTTAAAGGGCGATAACATTGCGGAAGATTTCCAGAAAATTGTTGAAGAGTATGTAGCGGAAAATTATAAAAAATAATATTTATTTGCCACGAAGAACACAAAGAAGAAAACAAAAGATTTAACCACTGGGGACACGGGGCTCACGGGGGTTAAAAAGAAAAACACCTTAATTTCCCAGTGAGCCCCGTGTTCCCCGTGGTTTATTTTTATAATATATTTCTTAGTGTTCTTTGTGGCAAATTTTTTATGTTTCTCACTGCCACAACGAATTTTCTTTCATGATTTTTTCTAACATATCCTGATAGTCGCGGATATTTTTCACATAGCTCACAGGCTCAAACCCGCGAGCATAACCATGTTTTAAATTTTTATAATATTTTTTCTTTGTCAGTAAAGGTAAAGTTTCTGCAAGCTCTTGCCATCGGTCAGGATTTTTACCCAGCTCTTTCGCCAACCTACGTGCATCCCAAATATGACCCATACCTACATTATATGCAGCCAGTGCTATCCAGGTACGATCGGGTTCCGAAACCGTTTCTGGTAATCGTTTTCGCAATTTATTTAAATAGTTTGCTCCACCCATAATGCTTGAGGTTGGATCTAAACGATTTTTAATACCTAACTCTTTTGCAGTGGCTCGTGTCAACATCATCATGCCTCGAACACCTGTTGGACTTTTTGCATTTGGGCGCCAATGAGATTCCTGGTAGGCCTGTGCCGCTATAAGCGTCCAACTTACTTTATATTTTGCTGCTGCACTTTTGAAAACATTTATATACTTTGGTAAATGTGATTTTATTTTTCGTTGATAAGCCCGGACATCAACATAGTCAAAATTTTCAATATAACCATAATAACGATGCATCACCTCATCAAGCTTGCCACTGTCTGCATAATCACTAAACCAGTCTTCAATTGCATCTTGTAAATTACCCGCTTTACCAGACATAACCCACGCCAGAGGCTCGGGGGAAGTTACATCAAAACGAACAGACAATTCAGGATGATAACGTCGATTGATAGCAACAATATTGGCATCAGCAATGGTACAGTCAATTTTCTTTAACGACACATGCTCTAATAATGTTTCTGTATCGATATCATCAACCTCTTGCCACTGGACTTCCGGATGAAATTCTTTAATCTTTTTTAATTGTTCAACATAACTGCTATTAGAGGATACTTTAATATTGAGACCAACTAAATCTTCAATTTTCTTTGGCCGCTTACCACCGCGACGACAAACGAGTTGCTGCGCAACAACTTGATAGGTAGGACCAAAAAGAAAGTTTTCCTCACGGTTTTCAGTATTCGTTAAACCTGCGGCCGCAATATCTCCATAGCCTTCTTTTAAAGCACTGAATAAATCTGAAACATCTTCCTTAATTACAAAATGCGCCTTAACACCTATTGAGTCGGCAAAGGATTGGGCCATTTCATACTCCACACCCAAATAACCTTCGCGCGACTCATAATAGGTTGTCGCTGCATTGCGTGTTAAGACAACCAATTCCCCTTTTGCTTTTATTTTATCTAAACGATCTCCACCGTTTGAACATGCTGTTAGCATTAAAATGATAGCTATAAGTGAAAGACGACCTAACATGTAAACTCCTGTTTATTCAGCAACCTTACGGAAGAGTTTATCGCTCCATTGATAAAAGCTCATTCCCAACATAATCAAACCTGTGCCTAACCAAACACTTGCATTTAACACTTCATTGTTTAAAGCATACCCTAAAAACAAGGCAACAACAGGTGTTATCAGGGTAATCAATGAAACACGACTAACGTCTACATGTTTTAAAATATAAAAAAACATGACAAAGCCCAATACAGATCCAAAGATTCCTAAATATACTATCGACCCAAGACCACGCTGGCTAAAGTTTTCAGGCCATGTTCCCTGTAAAACAAACCATGTTAATAAATATAAGGGCACACTTACTAACAAGCCACCATGTGTAATTTCAAGTGCGGTTAAATGGATATCGAGTTTTTTAAACCATACACTGCTCCATGAATGCAGCAATACCGATAAACATACTGCGGCTATACCAATAGTGGCATGATTACCAAGTTGGACAGCCTGACTAAAGATAACAATTAATCCAACAACACCGAGTATCACACCCAGTATTTTTGCAGGCGTTAAACTCCGTTCATTCAACCATAACGCGGCCATGATCCCTGTGACAATGGGGTTTAATCCAAAAATAACAGAAATAAATCCTGAAGAAATATATTGTGAGCCCCAGTACACACTTAACATGGCACCATAGATAGCAATACCAGCCACAAGGTATATCTTTCGCGCATGTTGATCCCACGGCAGACGACGACGAGATAGCAACATAATTAACATGCTGCTAAATAACAAACCGATCAACATCCGTGCGGTTACACCAAACAAAAAGCCGGAATCACCGCCACTCCATTTAATGGCGAGCGGTGTCGTAGACCAGATAATAATTACCCCGATATACGCAAGTGGAACTGACATTATAATTCTCCAGGAGATTAATTTATAAAACGACTACTTTAAATAGCCCAAAACCAAAAAGGCCACAGTTCTTTTGAAACTGTGGCCTTTTGAAAAATATTTTATTAACTTAATTTATTTGATAACTTTTTCCAAAGAACGCACAGTCACACAGCACCACGCAAGTTTGCGAGCTACTCGAATCACTGGTTTGTGCATTGAAGGGTTCAAATTATTCATGGCCGCGAGTCTGCGCCTAGTTTTATAAACTGTCAACAGATCAATTATTGAATATAGAAATAATCCCAGGCTGTATCACTTAATTTTTCTAATGTTTGTAACAAATGTGAAGTAGGTATCGCCTCCTGGGGATAAATACCGTGCAAGCTTATAAAGAAACGACCACAGCCGGCGGTGTTCTTCCAGTCATATTCCGAAAGGTGAGATTCAACGCCACACTTATCACAAGAGTACGTCATTGTTTCAGGCAATGAATTCCAACTGGCATGGCGATGACGACAACGTGGACATCGGGATATTAAATGATCACTGCCTTGAATAAATTCAACCGTGCCTTTTATTTCTTCAATTTCAACATGACAAAATTCTGTTGATTCCGGTTGTTCAGTAATAGGCTCAAGTTCAATTGCCGGTGCACAACCCATAAAGGTGACTAAACTTAAAAATGACTCTCCAATCAAATAACGTTCACCTGTTACAGAATCGGGGCTTTGCCATTTCTCACCCAGAAAACCTGTTTTCTGCAAAGTACTGACGAGATCAGAGATGTTAGTTGGAACGTATTCTGGATTTTTTGCACAAAAAACAAGCTTTGGCATACAAGTTCTCTCGACAACTTAATTAAGACACGAATTATAAGCTAAACATTTGCTAAAAAAACGAAACAGCAAGACTTTTAATATTATCCTATACGGCCAAAGGTTATTCTGTTCCACTAACAACCGTATTTAGCCGCACTAATATAATAAAAATGTTAGAATACACCATCAAACTCGCCACATTTTTTATCGTTATATGGATTATCTCAAATGAGCAAAGATACAGTTTCGAAAGAAGAACAAATTTTGCAAGTCATGCGTAAAGTTCTCACACAAGTTGCAAAAGACACCTATACGCCTGCAAACTTAAAACACCCTTTATCGGAAAGCACAATTAACGGTATTCGTGATTGTTTGGGGCTCATCGCAAGCCGTGAAGCAGAGTTGGCAAAAGAAGCGGGAAGAGAGAACAACATGAAACCTCGATATGTTGATGAGCCTTCTAGTTCAGTTGTGGTTGAGCTTGATCCCAATAATTTTAAGCCAAACAAACACTAATCACAGACAAAATTCAAGCGTTCTTTTTTTTACACCTTTAAGCTAGACACCTACACCCACGTTAAATAGCCCTATCTCTCTATAAATAAGCCCGTTTGGACTTATTTGTAGAGTAGTTTTTTGTCCTAATGGCAAATTTTCAATAAAGCACCCTCATTTTCATCATATCTTTTAAAGCATCCCTATAAATTGCCGTTAAATACACTATAGAAAATATTCATTACACAAAAGAATAATAGAAGCACAGAATCGGTTTAGTGCAAAGGGATTAAACATATTTATGAAGTGGCTCAATCTTGACAGCCTGCGAAAACGCTACGCAAGTTTAACCATATTACTTGCAATTATTATGTTCAGCTTTAGTTGGCTGGCACAAAAGCAAATGAATGGAATAAAAAAAGACATTCATACTAATATAGAATCCAGAAACTTACTTTTTCAACAAAACCGCGAATTCCGTAGCACGATATCTAAATTCAGAGATTTATTAGCTAAATTTCAAATTGATCCAAAAAGCTTTGAAGACCGGGAAGTTATTTCATTAAGAATTGCACAAGCTGTAAAACAAATTGAACACCTGGCAGAACACCCATGGATTAAAGAGAACTATGCTACGACTGCGTTTGAGTTAATTTTAACCCTGCATGACTTTGATGAAATAGCTAACAGGCTAATTCAAATACGACTAACACCAACGGATGTTTTTCCCTCATTAAAAATCGCCAACACAAAAATGCAGCCTCATAATGCCACTTTTATTCAAAATATAAATTTGGCTATTAAAGAACTCGAAGATAATTACACACCCAAAGATTATAATGAATATAAATTACTCGTAAATTTACGTACAAAGTGGATTGTAATGATTTCAGGTTTCAGAATGTATTTACTCAACCAGTTGAATTCATTCCGGGAGAAATTCCTTATTAATCAGCTAAACAGAATCAAAGGACTTGAAAAAAATATAATATCTGATTTAAATATATTAAAAAAACTAAATAAAAAAGACAAATTAAACTTCACGACATCGATAGCATTAGATGAAATGTATCCTGCAGCCATGCAGTGGATGAAAGAATTTAAAATCGTCAGAAAAATAAACAAATCTGATGATTGGCGTATGGATACGATAGTTTACCGCAATGAACTCGAACCAAAAATACAAAAAATAAATGCTTTGTTGCATAACCTTGATCTTGGAATTGAACGCTTTAGTGAAAACGATTTAGATACTCTTTCCAATATTGCTCAACTTCAGGTTAACTCCATCTGGGCTGCTGCAATAGTTGGTATGTTTGTTTTGTTAGTAGGATTTATTTTTCTGGTTAAACTTATCCTTAATCCTATTGCGACAGTTACTCATGCATTAAAAGACGAGTCGAAAGGTATTGAAACCACATTACAACCGAACTTTTCCATACTCGAAACAAAAAACCTTATTACTGCTTTTAAAGAAATGCGTCGACAAATTCATACTCGTCAGGAAGAGCTTGAATATCACGCTTTACATGATGACTTAACGGGTCTTGCAAACCGGGCATTACTCATCGATCGTTTAGAACAATCTATTCACAATGCAAAACAAGAAAGAAGTTCCTTTTCTGTTCTCATTATGGATCTTGATCGGTTTAAAGAAGTAAATGATACCCTGGGTCATGCAGTGGGAGATAAACTGCTTCAACAAGTTGCGAAACGTCTGACTAACTTATTGCGTGAGGTAGATGTAATTGTAAGGTTAGGTGGCGACGAGTTTGCTGTTTTATTAACAACGGCACAGGAAAAACACGCAAACATCATAGCCAAAAAAATAATAAATGAATTTCAGAGGGTTTTCACTGTAGACAAGACTCCACTTTATATTGGTATCAGTATTGGTATTTCAGTTTTTCCACAACATGGTCTTACTGCTCAAATTTTGCAACAACGTGCTGATGTTGCAATGTATGTTGCAAAGCGAAATAAAACAGGTTATGAAATATATGATCAAAAATATGATGAATATAGTGTGGGCAGACTTTCTCTTATCTCAGACCTTCGAAGTGCAATTGATCAACAGCAATTATTTATGGAATACCAACCTATTATCGATATTAAAACAGGGAAAGTAATTAGCGCTGAAGCATTATTACGCTGGAATCATCCTGAACGCGGGAAAGTATTTCCTGATGATATTATCCCAATGGCAGAACAAACCGGATTAATTAACCCCATTACATATTGGATTCTGGATACAACTGCAAAATATAATAAGAGACTTAAAGCTAATGGTATTGATCTAAAAATTGCGATAAATTTATCAGTTTACAATTTACAAGAAACTGATTTTGTTGAGAATATCGTTGCAATATATGAACAGAATGATATTGCTGCCTCAAATTTCATTATGGAAGTTACTGAAAGTGTCATGATGACCAACCCGAAAAAATCTATTAATGTATTAAAGCAAATTGACAAATTAGGTATTGAAATTGCTGTTGATGACTTTGGAACAGGATATTCATCACTCGCGTATCTAAAACAACTTCCCTTATCTAAACTAAAGATTGATAAATCTTTTATTATGGATATGATTGAAGATGATAATGATGCCATGATTGTTCGCTCAACCATTGACCTTGCACATAATCTGGGTATGCAAGTGGTTGCTGAAGGTATTGAAGAAAAAGAAATGTTAGAACTGCTGCAGGTCCTCGGCTGTGAATTTGGGCAAGGATATTATATGAGTCGTCCAATAAGTGAGGATGATTTTGAAAAGTGGGCTATTAAACAAAATACTAAAACGCATATATAGATATGGACGAAAGTAAAATCAAAGAACAGCTTCATACCCTGACCCTTGAACACAAGGATCTTGATGATGCCTTGATTCTCATGAAAGAAAAACCTTTTGTCGATGAATTACAAATAAAACGTATAAAAAAACGCAAGTTAAAACTAAAAGATGAAATAAAATTATTAGAAAGTAAACTTATTCCGGATATTGAAGCATAAATACACAAATGGTTAATAAATTTTATGAGTAATAATAGAGATTCAGCTAGAGTAGGTTTAGTAATTGAAATCAAAGTGACCTTTGATGATAAAAGTGAACACATACTTAATTCTCGTAATATTAGCGATCATGGTGTTTTTCTTGAACATGAAGAAAATCCATTAAATTTCTCTGTTGGCCAGCGAGTGGTACTCCAGGTATGTTCACAACTTGGGGATGAGCCACCACCACCGGTTACAGCGGAGATAGCACGCATTACGAGTGAAGGTGTCGGACTTCGGTTTATATTATAATTTCCCCGCTTATATTATAATATGCCTCCTTACAGCCACTTAAGAACAACCTCACATGAATTCAAATATAAAATCGTCAGCCGAACTTTTTGTTGCTACCGGATGCTCTCACTGCCCTATCGTATTAAATGAACTAAGTGAACAATTAAAAAAAGGGCAACTTTCTTCATTACACGTTACCAATATTGCCGTTGATAATAATAGAGCGGCTGAATTAGGTATTCGAAGTGTGCCGTGGTTTTCTTTATCCGGCGAAAACTCATTTATGGTGTTTGCAGGAGATCATACTCCTAAGGAAATTCAAAAATGGCTTTCCACTTCGCATACAAAAAATGCCATGCTCGATTATATCGAAGAATATCTCACCAATGGTCAGCTAATATCTATTACTCAAGCCATTCAAATTAAACCAGAAATGTTTAAGCATATAATTGACATGCTTGAAGATGATGAAACAAGTATGAATGTTCGTATTGGACTCGATGCATTAATAGAAGGTTTTTCTGCCAGTGAAGTTTTACAACAACATGCGCCATCACTTAAAAAAATAGCATCATCGAACAATACACGATTACAAATTGATGCATTACATTATATTGCTCTTACAGGTGATGCTGAAAATAAAGTATTTTTAGAAGAGATGACGATGCATGAAAATAAACAGGTTAAAGAGGCGGCAATTGAAGCGCTTGAAACACTGAACGATTTAATTAATTAGTGAATGTTTTTGAGTGCAGCCTCTAACTTAAGCTTGTCTATAGGATATGCAAGTTCAGCATGAAATAAAAAACGTGCACGAAGTTTTTCAAACTGATGTAGATATTCTTTTTCGTAAAAAATAATAACTTTAACGCCATCCATTTGTTGCAGCACTGCCATTAATGTTTCCAGACTACTCGTCCTATCGCGAAAATCGGACTGAAAGTTAAATTCTGCTACAACAACACCAAACTTGTGTTTCTTTAAACTACGTAATGCCTTTCGCATACTGTTTACTACTTCAACATTGAATCCTGATTTTGTATATAACCCGGTAAAATCCGGGTAACCTCCAAGTTCAGTAATTGCCAGTAAACCTTTAATATTTTCCACGCGGTTAAATCACTCTGCAAAATTAACAATAAATAATTACTTAAAAAGACTTGAATTAATTGTAGCACGCCACCAGACTCTATATCTCGGTGACATATGAAATACTATATTTCATGTACCTCTTTTCACTAACTAGGAGTTATTTTATGCCCTACTTCGTTTACAAAATCGCACCTGGTGTCAGTAAAATTGTAAAAAACCTTGAGCCTCTTGATGATTTTGAGAAATTCAAAGAAGCAAAAAACTTTGCTAAAGAAAAACGTCAACAGGAAGGTTCTGATGCAGACGACATTTATAAAATAATTTTTGCTGAAAATAGCATTGATGCAGAAGAAAAGTTACAAGAACAACGCGAAGAATCCATTGTGCGCGAATGGGAAAAGTAATTCATTTAAAATAGCGACAATGGATGAAGATAAATACAGAGAAACCTACCGTACAGTTAATCCTCTACAATGCCCGTTTGAAAAAACGTTAAATTCACGTCGATGTATATGCGAACAGATGGAAAAAATCCATCTGGCGGACCGTGAATGTGTTGGCTGTAAGGATAAGCAGAGCTGGCAAAACTGTCAGGATTTTCTTGAATTGTTACGCAGCAATGCAAAATTTGCACTAAAGCTAACTGAAATCGAAGGTCCATTACCTCACGGTAAAGAAATTAAAGTCCAAAACGGCAGCGTGATCGGACTACAAAAATTACTAAAACTTGAAAGTGAAAGTAAACCCAATATCTCTCAGTTATTAAACCAGGCATTAGAGAAATACCAAAAGTTTGAAAATCTTCCACTCGATCAACTAATGCAATCTATCGTGAACTTCAAAGCCAGAGCAACAAGAAAAGATAAAAAGAAATAGCTTAAAGTATTACCACGGATAGCGAGAAGTCAAAGAACAAGATTAAAATTAACGAAAAAACGGAATGTACGAGCAGTACATGAGTATTTTGAGTTGATTTTAAACGCAGTAATTTGGCTTCTCGCTATTCGTGGTTATGGATTTTTGTGCCAGTCGTATGAGCAGTCTAAGTGCTTTCTAATCTCAATAATCCCCTGCAACCCTTTCTCGACAATAATTTCCAATGGAATCTGATTTTGTAATTTTTTGCTACGTTGGCGAATCCATATTTTACCCATTTGCGGGTTATGTGGATAAGATGTTCTTAGTGCATCGGTAATACCCATAATATGTTCTAAGCGATCAGTTAAGCCTGTGCTAAATGGGAAAGCGGTATTTTCTCTATAACGACGTAAAGCACGAGTGGGGGTTTTTTCTGGTAAATCTAATAATGAAATTATCTCTGCTGCTGACAATCCCCAGCCATCAACTATCTCCATAATATGGATCGTCAGTGTGAGCTGTTCTTCTGGTGTCAAATTTTTCATCCTGTCCTCAATAATAATTCTACAAGCTACCCGAAAATTATTTTAGAGACTTTACTATGAAGACCCTTTAAATTATCTGGTATTAAATAAATTATATTTAATTGTACATTAACTACACATTATTTACTTTTAAAACTGAGGCTGTGCAGTGCGAGGGGCAATAAAAATCACTCCATTTTACAATGGGAGCAGGTAAGTTATTTCTATAATTTTTATATTTTGTTACTTAGCTAATACGAATAAATGCTAATGAAAAATCAAAATTCATCATATTTTGTTCAGACAAGGCGTTATAAACGACTTTCAAAAACTCCATGTTTTGGTCAATATTTCTTGCAAAGTTATACATAACATAAACTATCTTTTGTTTTATTATTGCTTGTTCAGATTTATTCTCTCTTCCCAGATCCAGATATATTAACGATCTTAAAATAGCCATTCTAACCAATAACATTTGAACATATATAAACGGATCAGGCATGCTGACAAACCATTCACGATAAAGACAATTAACAATATAACGGGTAATTGCTTTATCAATATATTTTTGTGTATGTTTATCCAGCTTACTTCGAATCTTATCCAAATTTTCTGCTAGTACTTCCGTGGCATTATCATTATTCGCATCGTAATCATGGATAATTTTTTCATAGAATTTACTAATATTTTCATCTTCCGATTGCTGTAACTTAATTGATAAAATTGAATGCACAACAATCATACTGATTGGCGTATCAGCATCATATTCTTTTATCAAAGAACCTAACTTCAAAATAAAGTCATTTGAAGATAGCTCTGAAATTGTCTGTTGAATTTGTTCCGTCTCAGGCTTTTTGCAACCGCGGTGATAAAAAGTAGATATTTTATTAGCCAGATTTGCAATAACATAGAGTCGCGTTTCCAGCTCATATTCTTCATTCGCGATAATTTCCATTAATTGTGCACGAACGAGTGAAAAATTATCAGAGTAAAAATCATCATCTAAATTAGAAAGTTCACGCTGAATAGGATAGTTTTTACTTCTCGGTAGATCTGCTGTCTTAAAAAGTTTGAGCTTCAACGGTGACTCTTCATCAATACAGTTTCGCACTACTTCTGGGCAAGACAATGCTCCACTTAACTCAATCGTATTGCCACAGCGTGAAATCACACGAGGAAACATCGTACAAACATCACCTAATACAGAGACACCATGGTTTGCATGTATAGAACATAACCCTTTATCGTCAAGCATTGCACAATAACCGTTTAAGCCCATACGTATAAAAGCATAATCATGATCACTGGTAATTGAGTTTTCATTAAGTCGAATGTATTGTTCGAATATGCTCTTTTCATGTTCATCTTTCGACATAACATCAGAAAGTAAATCGAAATGCTGGCGGTCGAGCTTTATTTCCCAGTTACGGCAACAGGTATCTTCACAATCTCCACCTAAACAGGAGAAACCAGAAAATGATGCTGGCGTTTTATAAGTGATTGACATTATTAATGTGTAGTCGCTATATGAGTTGAATCGAGATTGAGTAAACTAAGTGATTGATTGTTTTTTTCTTCGGAAAAATCAACCAAAATCATACCGCTAAATTTATCCCCTTTATAAAGTTCGACTCGAAATATTTTCTCATTTTTATCAATGGAAAACCTCGATCTAATATCCTTTCTTTTAATTAAAATATTATTCTCATTCGTAACACCACGTTTCGCATAACCAATTATATTTACACGGTAATCACGGCTTGCTCTAATTCTAAAATTTTTCTCTACATTTACCTTGTCACCAATATTTATTTTTTTATTCCGGCCATCTATTTGCACGGTGACAGAATCCAGGCCGTTATCATATTCAAAATACTGAGGCTTAAGAGAAGTAACATACCTATTACCATAACGAATCTTAAGACCTTTTTTATGGTTGATGACGGCTATTAAAGGGTTGTTCTTTTTATACTCCAGAGACGAGTGTTTTTTAAGAGGTACATAATTCAAATAACGGCGTGCGTGCTCAACATTAAGATTAATTCGATTATCATATAAAGATATCTTAAGGTTATTTCCAATTTGTTTCGACACATCACGCTTTGTCATTTTGAAATCACGCTGAAATTTAATACCCAGCTCACTCATAAACCCTTCAACAGCAAGTAAATGATAAAATGTTCTCTCATCGGTTAAAAAACTTTTACTCGCCTCAACAGCAAAAGCAGGGCGATTATTTTTTATCGAAAAATAGGTCAGTGATTTTTCCATTTCAACATCACCTTTTTTGGTCTCTGTATTTTTCACATAAAAGAATTTATTTTTATTTTTTAAACGTTGATTGATGTATTGCTGCACATTACCAGCAATACTCGATAAATTACCAAACTTTTCGTTACTCATAACTTCCTGATCAATAATGATACTTTGTCCCCATCGATTAGGATTATGCATTTTATTTATGTATTTCTTTTTATAAAAACCACTTCCATCGTGCAAATTCAGCACGACATCAACATCGTCACTTAAAATTATTTTTTTAATTTTTTGCACTTCATCAAATTCAGGGTCTTTTTTTGAAAGAACATTAAACTTACGATTCATATCGCCGTGTATACCGCGGCTTCGTTTTATAATACTTTCAAAATTCAGATTTGGTACAATCCAGATACTCCCCGCTTGTACTCTATAATTTGTTACCAACATTGAAGCGGCAGTAAAACCGCCTGGCTCATCTCCCTGAATCCCTCCAATAACTAATAGTGTTGGTCCAGGTATACCAGATTCAATTTTATGTAACGAGAAGCGTAGTGGTTCAGCACAAACAAGCTGGCTGAGAGAAAAAATAAAAATACTAATGCACGATTTAACAAGCATTTATACAACCTTAATGTGCCAGGGTTCATAACGAACACCGACACTATTGTCTTTAGTATAACGAATATCGACATACTTCAATTCAATTAATTTTTTGTATTCTGTAGTGTTAGAAAACTCTGAGGTAAAATTTAGCTTGCCATAACCTTTCTTGCCCACATCAAAGTCGCCAATACCATGATACGAATGTCCCGGAGGTGCCAGCGAACGGGATGTTAATGATAAGTTACCTTTACTACTCTCAAGTTTTGCCAGAAACAACTGCAATTGTTTAACAACACTACGTACACCAGAGGTTAAAACAAGATTAGGACCAACATCTTTTTCTAATTGATTAAATTTTGTCAATGCATCACCTTGAAATAAATAATGACCGCTACCGGCAATTTTCACTGTTTCTTTTTTATTTATTTTAGATGTTAGATCTTTAATTACTTTGTTGCCATGAAAGCCATATTTATTAGCATCATAAAAAAACACCTCATCGATCAGCGCAAGTTCGCTTTTTGTAAAACCACCAATTTGTGGATAACGACGAGCGTAGTTCAGCATGTTATCAAAACTAATAAGATTAAAATTAGCAAAG
>LGVF01000270.1_pt2 | contig 13970 bp, 14 predicted proteins | sample 469901 | NCBI WGS metagenome assembly LGVF01 (sample SAMN03893561, study PRJNA290197) | marine sediment metagenome | material: sediment; isolation source: combined push core samples #3730, #5133, and #5579 collected at Hydrate Ridge | place: Pacific Ocean: Hydrate Ridge | reverse complement strand
TCCAGCATGTCCCGGCTTTCCTGGAGAAATTCGTTTATAATTTCAGCCTGTTCAGAAGAAATATCGTCGCTCATTCGGCCCTCTCTGAATGCTTGTATTTGTTGTTTGATCACCAGAAAAGCAAACTTTTGCCCTCTGATTGCAAGTCACGAGCACCTGCTTGGTGCAAATGCACTCGACTAACATACAAATTTCGCACCAGCTTTTCTAGCTACCGACCCTTTTCCCTTTAATGAAATAGCTGAATCTAGCGCAAGGGGCCAAAATGAGCGACTTCTCAGCCCTGCAGATTATAGCCACCGCAATTCACGTACAGTGCAAAGCCCCGAATATCTCCTTGGGACAAGGGACATCCCTGTCAAAGATGCCACACTTATGCCACACTTATGCGACATCACCGCCCCACTTGGTGCTCCCCCCTCGGCTCTACCTCCCTTGAGACCTGTCAAAATATTGGCCAGACCACGCCAGACCAAGTGTTGACAAAAAAAACAATTTTGGAATCGGCTAGTTATACATTGGCACATTATTAGCACAACAGACTGCATCTACTTGATTGAGCAAAAATCCGCTGTGACCTTAATCTGTCTTTTGAGTTAATTGGATACCATGTTCCTTCGCCGCATCATATATCTTCTGTCCTGGACGCTACTGTTCGGAGTGACTCAACAGGCCATGGCGGCTACCGCCCCCCTGTTGGACCGAATGACCAAAAAGGACAGCCTTACCAGCAGCCGCATCATGCTGGAATTTTCGGCTCTGCCAGAATACCGCGTCGTACCGTCGGGGCAACGGATCGATTTGTTTTTCAGCAATGCCTCCGTCGCACCCACCCTGCACCTGCTGGCTGAAGACGATAAGATCGTCAAAATTCTTCTAGCCAGATCTCAAAAAGAATTGATGGTGTCGCTGCTGCTGCGCCAGGTCCCTGCCAACCTTACCTATACGGCAATCGCCAGCAAAGCCACCATTGAACTGGAAATTTTCTGGGAGAAAGCCAGCGGCAGCCGTCCGGCAATCGCTTTTCGCATCAGCGGCCTCCCTTCACGGCAGACACGGACCAGCAGCACTCTGCCGCTAATAAAATCCGACTACAGCGGTCAATGGCGCAACTTCTTCAACGAATACCAGACGCCTTTGTTGCTGGATGTAACGCCCCCCGTCTCCCTACCCATACTGCCCCATGTTGGATTCGAACAAGCATCGACTCCATTCGCTGCCGTCCTCAAGTCCCTCGAAGACGGGGATCCAAAAGAAGCCCTGACCCGCTTGCAAGAGATAGCCGACGACGTTTTAAGTCAAACGGGGCTCTTGCATAAACAGCTGTTGCTGGCCGAAGCATTGCTGCGCAGTGATTCGGCCGAACAGAGCCTGGCGATATTGGAGTCCCTACCACAGCAACAACTCTCCGTGGCGCTGCAACAAAGGGCAGGCTATCTGCATAACCTGGCTCAAACACTGACTGACGAACCGTACGGCGCCATGGCCCGACATGCCGAGTTGGAAAAATTATTGGCAAACGGACCCTATCGCTACCCCTTGCAGCTATTGCAGGCGGAAATAGCCTTGATCAACGGCGATGGGGAACTGGCCCTGAAAAATTTGCTTTGGCAAAACAGTTCCTGGCCCAAACAATTACGCGCCCTCCGCCAGTTACGCATCGCCGATCTCCAGGTAGAAACAGGCCAATCCAGGGAAGCATTAGCACACTACCAAAAGTTGATGACAGGTGGCGGGCTACCCAAAGATCAGCATTTTTCCCTTCAGCAGGCGGCCAGAGCCTTCTATGAAAGTCGCCAATGGGACCAGGCCCACATCCTCTATCAACGCCTGTCCATTCTTCTTCAAGATCCAGATTCCCGCAGTCAAGCCCTGTTCCTCAGCAACCTGGCAACTTACCTAAAGGGCAATCAGGATCAAGCGATGCTGCAATTTCGCCTGCTTCGTGAGGATTTTCCGGGGACCAGAGGCGAGCGGCGGGCCTGGCTGAAGACGCTCGACCATGGTCTCGCCACCGGCGAGGAACGTCATCTGCTGCAGGGGCGCCGCGACTATCCGGTACTCATTTCTTTGATCAAAGATCGCGAACTGCGCGAAGAGGCGATTTTCAAACTCGGTCTGACCCTGTATCTGCACGGCGAATCCCAACGGGCCATCGAAGTTTTGGGTGATTTCCAACGTAACTTCGCCAGCAGCCCATTGCGCCGTGAAACTGAAGCGCTGATGGCGGAAATCCTGCAGCCCGAGATGGAGAAGCTCATCACTCAAGGGGATGACCTGCAGGCGGTAGTGCTGCTAGAAAAGCACCGAGATCTGCTGATCCGGGGCGATGGCATATGGCCATTTCTGCCTCAACTGGCCAAGGCGTTCACCCGCCTGGGGCTGTTTGATCGCGGTTGCAGAGTCTATCTCTACCTATTGGATCACGCTAAAAACGAAGACGATGCCGAAAAGTTCTATTTGCCCCTGACATCCCTCTACTACGATCGGGACGAATATGCCCTGACCGAAAAGTACAGCAAGGCCTATCTACAGAAATATCCCAAAGGCGTAGATCGCAGCGCCCTATTTCTGCTGCGCCTGCGCGCCCTGTACAAACTGGCACGTTTTGAAGAGGCAGCGGAACTGCTGCAGGATAAGCAGTATCCCCGCAGCACCGCTATCGAATTAATGGCCACGCAGATCTACTGGGAACTGGGCGACTACAACCAGGTTATCGATTTTGCCAATCGACTGGGCGACCGGGGCGAAGCGATTCCCCCCTCTGGCCTGCTCCTCGAAGCCGAAGCCCTGCGTCGACTGGGTCACGGCCAGCAGGCACTTCCTCTCTATGAGGTCTTGGCCGAAGACGGAACCTTCAGCGATCAGGCTACTTATCGTTGCGGCCAGATTCTGCTGATCAAGGGAGAACGCACCAGAGCGCTTAAGCTTTTTCAGAATCTGGTCGAAAAGGGAAAGAATGGTCTCTGGCGACAACTGGCCAGTGATTTTATTGCTGCAGAAACCTACTGACCTTCCGCGGCGCATAAGCTGCCGCAAAAAGGGAGAAACAACAGATGCCAATAGATGGAATATTTGACCGCACCGTTGGGGTATTAGGCAAGGTTCTGGACCTTCGCAGTCACAGCCAGCAGATCATCTCCTCCAACCTGGCCAACATCGACACGCCTGGCTACACACCGAGCCGGCTTCGTTTTGAAGAGGACCTGCAACAGGCCCTGGACAGTAAATCGCAAGCGGCCCCGCCACGCCATGCCAAACACTTCGACATCACCAGCGGCAGTCTGGAGCAAGTCAACGGGCGGGTCGAAAGGTTGGCCAACAACAACGGTCTCGGCGACCAGAATGGCGTCGACCTCGACCAGGAGATGGTAGCCCAGGCGGAAAATCAGATCTTTTACGAAGCTGCGACCCAGATGTTGAACAAAAAGCTGGGACTGCTCAAATATATCATTCAAAGTGATAAGTAATCACTAAGGAGACCTAAATAATGGATATCTTCACCTCGATGCAGATCAGTTCCTCGGCTCTGAGCGCCCAGCGAACCCGGTTGAACGTCATCAGCTCCAACCTGGCCAACGTCGGCACGACCCGGACTGCCGAAGGGGGTCCCTACCGCAAACGGCAAGTCATCTTTCAAAGCAGCAACGAAAGCTTTGCCAAACATCTTGATAATGCCAACAAACAGGGCATTCAGGGAGTCAAGGTCGCGGAAATCCAGGTCAGCCAGGCGCCGCTGCAGACCGTCTATGAACCGGGGCACCCCGATGCCGATGAAAATGGCATGGTCCACCTGCCAAATGTCAACACCATGGAAGAGATGGTCGACATGATGAACGCCACCCGCACCTACGAAGCCAACGCCTCGGCCATTCAAGCCAGCAAACGGATGGCCCTTAAAGCCCTCGAGATAGGTAGGTAATCAATGATAAATCACATCAATGCCATTAATTCGACCCTGCCATCCCCTACCGCGCCCCAAAAAGCGGACAACCCTGGTGGCGGTTTCGCTGAGCAACTGAAAAGTGCCATCAACAGTACTAACGAAGCCCAGGTCACCGCTGATAAGGCGGTGGAGGAACTGCACAGCGGCCAGGGCGGAAATCTTCACGAGGTGATGATCTCCCTGGAAAAGGCTGACATCTCCATGCGCCTGTTCGTGCAGTTACGCAACAAGGCGGTCGATGCCTATCAGGAAATCATGCGCATGAATGTCTGATGGTCCAGCCCTCTTATCAACCGAGTTATTTGTTTTCGTTTCAATTGCTTTTTAAGATGTCGACCGGAGGTTAACCGCCATGGCGGAAGAGACCAAAACCAATCTCATTGAAACTATCAAGCAGTGGCCGACATCGCGCCAGATCAGCCTGGGCGTTGTGACCGTACTCTGCCTGGTGTTCTTCTCGGTGCTGGTGATGCAGGCCCGTCACGTCGATTATCAGTTGCTGTTCGGCAACCTGCCGGCCGGCGATGCTTCGGCTGTGCTTACTCGCCTCAAGGAACAGAAGATCGCCTATCGCCTTGAGAACGGCGGCACCGCCATCTATATTCCGGCCAACAAGGTCTACGAAATCCGTCTAGAACTGGCCGGAGCCGGCCTGCCTCAGGGCGCCGGGGTCGGTTTCGAAATCTTCGATAAGCAGAGCTTCGGCATGACCGACTTTGCCCAAAAAATCAATTACCAGCGGGCCCTGCAGGGCGAATTGACACGCACCATATCGTCCCTGGATCCGGTGGAAGGCGCTCGTGTTCACCTGGCCTTGGCCGCAAAACGCCTCTTCCGCGAGCAGCAGGAAAAAACCACCGCCTCGGTCATCGTCAAACTGGTGCCGGGGCGCAAGCTTAACGACGGCCAGATTCAGGGTATTGTCAACCTGGTATCAGGCAGTGTTGAGGGACTCCAGGCCGGGCAGGTCGCGGTTATCGATGCCAACGGTCGAGTGCTGTCCAAATCCCCGCAAACGGAAATAGACAGCCCCCTCAGCCCCGGGCTACAGCAATACCAGCAAAGTCTGGAAAATCGGTTGGAAAACCGTGCCCAATCCCTGCTCGATCGAGCGGTGGGGGTCGGCAATTCTCTGGTCCAGATCACCGCCAACCTCGACTTCTCGCAACGGGAGCATCTGGAAGAAGCCTACGACCCGAACGGCTCGGCTGTCCGCAGTGAACAGGCCTCAAACGAGAAGAGCGGCAACAGCACCAGTGGCGGCGTTCCCGGTGTGCAGTCGAACCTCAACGAATCCTCCGGCACCAAGGGCTTCAACTCTTCCAACCGTAGCGAAGAGACCACCAACTACGAAGTCAGCAAGACGGTCAGCAAGGTTGTAGAATCGGTGGGATCTATCAAAACCTTGTCCGTTGCGGTTCTGGTTGCCGACCGCCAACTCCCAGCTGGCGAAGCAAACGAGGCGACCTACGAACCCCGTCCGACGGAAGAACTCACTTCCATCGAGCAGATGGTACGCAGCGCCCTGGGGCTGAGCGATGAGCGCGGGGACCAGATCGTGGTTATTTCCCGTCCCTTTGAAAATGACTTTTACGATTCGACGGCTCCCGAAGCTACCCCCGGAGCGGATATCTACAGCTATTTGCCGATGGTCAAATACGGGCTCTTGACGGTCGCCGCCCTGCTCCTCTACTTCCTGCTCGTTAGGCCCCTGATCAAGACCCTTAAAGGCGAAGGCAAGATGGTAGAGCACTACAAAACTGTCGAACAGCTGGAATCGGAACTCTCCGGCAGACCGCTACAACTTGAGGGACCCAACGCCGAAGCGGTTAAATTAAGGGAACAGGTCATGAATTCTGAAAACGTCTCCGCACAGGTCATCAAAACCTGGCTTAAAGAAGGCTGAAGGAGCCCCTGAACACTATGGATCTGCAAAAGCTATCTGGAGCCGAAAAAGCCGCCATTCTACTTTTGTGCCTTGGGGAGGAAGCCACCTCTAAGGTCTTTGAATCTCTCAGCGATGCCGAGGTACGGGAAATCACAAGGTACATGGTCACCATCGAACATATCCCCGCCGAAGTGTCCCGGGAGGTGGTGGCTGACTTTCATCGTACCCAAAAGACCCATGCCGGAATTTTCATTCGCGGCAATGAATTTGTCAAAAAGGTTATTGCCGGCAGCGGTGACCAACAGCGTGCGGAAAAATTAATGGAGGATGTTACCTGGGATGATGAAGCCCGTCCTTTGGAAACCATTGCCATCATGCAACCCCACATGGTCGCCAGCCTGTTGGAAAACGAACATCCGCAGACCGTCGCGCTGATTTTGTCGACCCAGAAAATCGACCACTCGGCCAAGATTCTCAATTTCATGAACGATACGGTCCGGGCCGACATCATGTATCGTATTGCTCGCATCGATCAGGTCTCCCCGGAAATCGTCGGCCAGATCGAAGACGCCCTGCGTAAGGAGATCGGCATCGTCGCCCGCCAGGACAAACAGCAACAACTGGGGGGCATCAACCGGGTGGTCGACATCATTAACAACATGGGCCAGGGAGCGGACAAGAACATCCTTGAGGGAATTGAAAAGACCGACCCCGACATGGCCGAAGAGATTCGCAAAAACATGTTCCGATTCGAGGACTTGATCAACCTTGACGGTCGCACCTTGCAAACGGTCCTGAGAGAAGTCAACAACGATCAATTGACTCTGGCTCTCAAATCGGCGTCCGACGGACTCAAGGAATCGATATTCCAAAATATCTCGGGCCGTGCCGCAGAAATGATTCAAGACGACCTGGAGGCCATGGGTCCAGTGAAACTTTCGGAAGTGGAAACCATGCAGCAAACAATCGTCAAGATAATCCTCAAACTCGAAGAAGAAGAAAAGATCCTGATCCCTGGTCGTGGAGGGGCAGATGCTCTCGTCTAAAATATTTCGTTCCAACGATACTCAGGGTCTCAAACGAATCAGCTTTCGGGAGTTCGGTGCCGATGGTCAGGTGGTAGAAGACGGCCTGCTCTTTGAGGACGAGTCCTTCAGCGAAGAGGCTGTTTCGACAGCGCAACAAGACCAATCCGAACAGTCCCCCGCCCATCATCAAGCTGCGCCGGCAGACCTCGGTAAGCAGATCGAAGAAGCTTATCTGCAGGGCAAGGAAGAAGGGCAGCAGGAAATTCGATTGCAGTTCGACAGTTCCCTGGAGATGCTCGCTCAAGGCATCGAGGAGGTCAGTCGCCTGCGAGCCACCCTGCTGCAGAACAGCACGCAGGACATGTTGCGGCTGGTGCTGTCCATCGCTCGCCAGGTTATTCACGGTGAAGTGAGCCTCAACCGCGAACTCATCCTGACCACGATAGACAAAGCGTTGCGCGCCGCCGTGCGTTCCGACCATTATCACATCAAGGTCCATCCCGACGACCTGGCCTTGGTCACAGAAAAAAAACCCCTCTTCATCACCAGCATCAACGGTTTGGAAAGCATTACCGTTGAAGGCGACCCGCAAATCGCCCAAGGGGGCTGCCTGGTTGAATCGGATCTCGGTGCCGTGGATGCCACCATCGAAGGACAGCTCGAAGAGATCCGCCGCACCCTGCTAAGCACCGTGGAGCAGGGCTGATGGAAAAATTGCTGCAATGCGTTGACAATTTCAACCCCCTGCAGGTCAGCGGCAAGGTCACCAAAATCGTCGGCCTGGTGGTTGAAGGCTACTGTCCGGCATCGACCGTCGGCACGCTCTGTGAACTGGTACCTCTCAACGGGGGCGAACCGGTCCCCGCCGAGGTGGTGGGTTTTCGCGACGGCCGGGCGCTGCTTATGCCCCTTGGCGAACTACGCGGTCTCGGTCCCGGAAGCCTGATACGAGTATTAAGAGACAGCGCCTCGCTGGCCGTCGGCCCCGAACTACTCGGCCGGGTGATCGATGCCATGGGTCAGCCCATAGACAACGGCCCCTCGCCCTCCCCGCAGATTGAAATGCCCCTTTATGCCCTGCCTGTTGGCCCCATGGCCCGCAAGAACATTGGCCAACCCCTCGATTTGGGCATCCGCGCCATCAACGGCCTGCTCACCTGCGGCGAGGGGCAACGCATGGGTATCATGGCTGGTTCAGGGGTTGGCAAAAGCGTCCTGCTCGGCATGATCGCCAAAAACACCCGCGCCGACATCAACGTTATCGCCCTCATCGGCGAGCGCGGCCGCGAAGTGCGCGAATTCATCGAACGGGACCTTGGCGAAGAAGGCCTGGCCCGCTCGGTACTGGTGGTGGTCACCTCCGACCAATCACCCTTGCTGCGCATGCGGGGAGCCTTTGTCGCCACGACCATCGCCGAATATTTCTGCAAACGGGGCAAAAACGTACTACTGATGATGGACTCCGTGACCCGCTTCGCCATGGCCATGCGCGAGGTCGGCCTGGCCATCGGTGAACCGCCGACCACCAAGGGCTACACGCCATCGGTCTTCGCCACCCTGCCCAAGCTGCTGGAACGGGCGGGCAGTTTCAAGGGGGCCGGCAGTATCACCGGTCTTTATACCGTGCTGGTCGAAGGTGACGACATGAACGAACCGGTAGCCGATGCGGTCCGCTCCATCCTTGACGGCCATATTGTCTTGTCCCGTAAGCTGGCGGCGGCCAATCACTATCCCTGCATCGACATTCTCAACAGCGCCAGCCGAGTCATGCGCGATATCGTCTCCGAGGAGCACCATAAATATAGCGGCCGGATCCGAGAGGTGCTGGCCACCTATCAGGAAGCTGAGGATTTGATCAACATCGGCGCATACAGTTCCGGTAGCAATCCCGATATCGATTATTCGCTGACCAAAATCAACGAGGTTAAACGATTCCTTCGTCAAGGCATGAACGAGGCGGTCGACTTTCCCTCTACCCTGCAGCAAATGAGCGAACTATTCGACTTAACCGAAGCTCCTTGATCACAGGCAATATCGATTATCAGGTAACCTAATCGCTTAAGAGCCCTGGTGACCAGAGACCCAACGGACAGCGCAAGCAGATTCAGATTTTTCCTCGCGCCAACGGAACCCTCTTATATGGCCGACAAATTCAAACTCCAGACCGTCCTCAACCACAGGCAAAGGCTTGAAAGCCTGGCCCAACAGAAACTGGCGGATTCATTGCGACACGAGACCGCCACACTGCATAAGCTTGCCAATCAAAGAGCTAGCCTGATTAAACTTCAGCAGGAACTCACTCATCGCCAACAAACAGGGATCACCGTTCAAGAGTTGCAGCTTTTTAGGCTCAGTATCAATCGCCAGCGTAAAGACCTGGCGAAGTTGATCGAACAGTCGGAAAAACTGCACAGAGAGGTGAAAAGCAATCGCCAACTACTGGCCGCAGCCGCCCAGGAAAAAAAACTGTTGGAAAACCTCAAAGAAAAGAAGGAGGCCGAGCAAAAACATCAGGACAAACAGCGGGAATCAGCCACCCTCGACGATATTGCCCTGAGACTCGGAAAACATTCTCTATGAACAAATTCATCATCGTCTTTACCTTGCTGGCATTGCTCGCGATGCCCTCGTACCAATGCCTCCACGCTGAAAACCAACCGGAACTGCTTCCCACTGATGGGCCGGCTACGACGGTGGAAGAGCGGCGTATACGCTCCTCCATTCAAAAGGAGGTTGCCAGGCTAAGACAGAAAGAGAAATTGCTCGATGTGAAGGAAATGGAACTAAAGACCCTGAGCAGAGAAGTCGATAAGAAGTTGGCTGAAATGGAAAAGGCCCGCATCGCTCTTACCGAGTTGCTCCAGGAAAAAAGACAGTTGGAAAACGAAAAGGCTCAGGCTTTAAGCAAGGTCTACGAAAAGATGGAGCCAGCCAAGGCGGCCCAGTTGCTTACCAACCTCGACAAGGATCTGGCTGTCACCATTATCGAAGGTATGAACAGCAAAAAGGCCGGAAAAGTCCTGAACAATATGGAACCGAAAATAGCGGCCACCTTAAGTAAATCTTATGCCAGCCTCGAAGAACGTTAAGCTCAGCCAGAGGCTTGCCTGAAAAGACTTTTATCCCACAGGAAAGGAGGTGAAAACATGGAAATGCTGAACATTCCACCGGCGCAACCCCAGACCAACCCAACGACTGCGCCCAAAGGCAACGCGAACAAAGGAGAGAACGAATCTTTCCAAAACGTTATGGGTAAGGCCAACAAAAACGCACCAAAGGATCAACATAAAGGGGTTGTAAATTCAACGGAAGATGAAGGAACAGAGCTCCACGGCACTGTACAACTCGGTGACGAGACGGCAGAACATTCTCAGCAGGTCGCTTCCGGTGAAGGCGAAGAACAAACAACAGAGCCTTCTGCAGAAGATACAACGCCGATCGAGTTAGCCTTAAGTGCGGTACCGAGTCTTCCAGCGGATGTAGTTAAAACAGAACCCGTCCCAAAAGCCAGTGACGGCCCAATTGTTACTGAGGACGTAAAATCCGTTAACACAGCCCCGCTTCCATCGGAAGCACCCTTGCAAAGTGCCCAGACAGAAGTTGCGTCGACAAACCAAGCAGCGACCGTAGCAAGTGTAACCCCTGAGGTAGCAACTCAGAAGATGGCTACGGAAAACCTAACGTCTGTCACTGCAAGTCAAGCAGCCTCTGAAGCAACACAAACCCAGGCGGCTAGCGCGTCGATTGTGAAAGAAACGTTGCCAACGGCAGAAAAGAATGTCGCTGTCAGCACTCTGCCCGCCGGACTGGCCCATAGAACAGCATCGGTCGATTCTCGACAAAAGGTGGCGGTCCCGGCAAACGCTGAGTCGGCCATCACCCAGAGCAATCCTGTAAAGACGTCTGAACAAACCGACTTGGTGAGCAACGAAAGCAGTAAAAAATCGGGTCTGATGGAAAGTAGCCTCGGCAATCTTTTGCAAGAGGTCAGACCGCTACGAGATCAATCTCGCGGGCGTCTAAATGCAAACCTTAACCGTAGCGAAACCGCTTCCATCGCAATCTCTGGGCAAGAATCGTCGCAGATCGTTGCCGGAACGCAAAACGAAGATTCACTACCTTCCTTTGCGTCCAAGCAGGAAAACGGTTTCTCCGCCCTGCAGTCCGATGCAGCAACCAACGGCGCCAATTCGGTCATCACTGCTACGCCCTTTGAAACGGCACTGGAAAGTGGCATGCACGGCTCTCTAACAGCCCAACAGGGGAACCAGCCACTGCAGGCAGCTTCAGTAGAACCAGGTAGCATACGCTTGGCTTCTGGAGAGTTTGTGAGTGAAAACCAGATCGTTAATCAGGTGATGGACCGCATCGCTGTCGAGCGCGCTGGAAACCAGAGTCGAATCGTCATCAGGATGAACCCCGAAGAACTTGGTGAAGTAAAGCTGGCCCTCACCATGGAAAAGGATCAATTGCGGGCCCAGTTGCTGACCCAGAACCAGCAAGTTCAGGAAATTCTGGAAAAGCACCTGCCTAAGCTGCATGAAGCCCTCAGTCAGCAGGGAGTGAAACTCGAAGACATCCAGGTCGAGGTCGATTCCAATCGTCATTCCGGTCAAGAAGCCTTTGCCAACCATCGCCAACCCGATTCGTTCCGCAGGCATTTCAATGCCCCCGCTGGTATCAGCAACAACGATCCAGTACATCCAGCTACCGCGTCCGCGCGTTCCGTTTCGACGGAAGGCCTTAGCCTGCGCATTTAACCGAGGAGGTGAATCAACCACATGTCAACTATTTCCGACATAAGCGGCAGCTCTAGCACTAGTCAATTCTCTTCCATCACCGGCAGCGACACCCTCGGTAAGGAAGATTTTCTGACCTTGCTGGTAGCTCAGCTGCAGAACCAAGATCCAATGAACCCCTCCGACCCCACCGAGTTCACGGCGCAACTGGCCCAATACAGTTCCCTTGAGCAGCTGATGTCGGTCAATGAAAACATTGAAGGCCTGGCCAGTACCTCCCAAAACCAGCAACAGCTCTCCGCGCTGGGACTGATCGGCCGGGAAGTCACCGTCGACACTGGAGCCTTCCAATTGGGCGACAGCGATGTCACCCTGGGTTACCAGCTTGACGCCAAGGCCGACCGAGTCGAGCTTCACGTTCAGGACAGCCGCGGCAACAGCCTGGCAGTTGTTAAACCGGCCGATATGACAGCCGGCAGCCACTTCGTAACCTGGGATGGCACCAACAGCAAAGGTATTCCCATTGCCCAGGGCGACTACACCCTGTCGGTTCTGGCCCTCGACGCCAATGAGGACGGTATCAGCAGCCAACCGCTGATCAAGGGGCAGGTTACCGGGGTCGATCTTGATGGATCGCAAAGCACCCTGGTCACCAACTGCGGCAGTTATTCCCTCAGCAACGTCAAAAGCATCAGGGAACTCTGATTATGAGCGATAAAATCACTCTGATCCCACAACCGATCGTGCCGCCCTCCGCAAGGACCGGCGGAAAGGTTGAGCGCCAAAACAGACCGTCCGGGGCTTCCTTTGACGAGGTATTCAGTAAAGAGCTGCGCGGCAGCGAAATAGGTTTTTCCCGTCACGCCCAACAACGCATGGCCAGTCGCAATATCAATCTCTCCCAAGCGGAACTTGCCCGACTGAATGAAGCCGTCGGCCAGGTTCGAGCTAAAGGAGGACGGGACTCCTTGGTAATGCTCAACGACAATGCGTTGATCGTCAGCGTAAAAAACAACCAAGTGGTTACCGTAGTCGACAAAGACAGTCTTAAGGACAACGTGTTTACAAAAATTGACAGCGCAATTATCGCTTAACCGAACCGGTCCTCTCGTAGGAGGTTCGCGGACCACCGACCGACAGACGTGGTCCCATCATGGAGGATAGATTATGGCTATCTCAAGTTCACTGTACAGTGGCATCAGCGGCCTCAATACCAACGGCAATGCCATGGCGGTCATCGGTAACAACATCGCCAACACCAACACCATCGGCTTCAAATCCAGCCGTGCAGTCTTCTCCGATCTGCTTTCCGCCAGTATCAACGGTTCCGGCGGCGCCTCACAGGTAGGCCGCGGCACCGGCCTGTCCACCGTTGATAATATCTTCGGCCAGGGTACCTTCGAAAGCACCGAGTCGAACACCGATTTGGCCATCGAAGGCCAAGGCCTGTTCGTGCTGCGCGAACCGAGCAGCACCACCAGCTACTACTCCCGCGCCGGTGCCTTTCGCTACGACGGCGACGGCTACCTGGTCAATCCCGAAGGTTTCCGGGTACAGGGCATAGCGTTTGACGCTGACGGCAACCCGACCGCCGGCAATGCCAGCGATATACAGGTCGACGGCAACTCGGCTATCCCCGCCAATATGACCGCTAACATGGGCCTGTCGACCAACCTCGACGCTAACTCCACCGTCGCCGTTGCCCCCTTTGTCGTCACCGACCCGGACACCTACAACTACGCCTCTTCGACCACGGTCTACGATTCCCTGGGCAACACCCACATGCTGACCACCTATTTCAGCAAAGTAGCCGACAACACCTGGGATTACAACATCGTCGACGAAAGCAACGCCACGGTCGCCAGTTCGGGAGCAAGTCCACTAACCTATGACACCACTGGCGTACAGACCGGGGGCGGCAGCATCGCCATCGCCGGGATCAACTGGGGCGGCGGCACCACCGTGCAGGACGTTGACCTCACCCTCGACACCACCCAGTACGCCAACGAGTCGCAGGTTCTTTCCCAGGACCAGGACGGCTACGGTGCGGGTAACCTGATGAAGGTCAGCATCGACGAATCCGGCACCGTGACCGCCAACTACTCTAACGGCGAACAGATCAAAGTATCCCAAATCGTACTGGCCAAGTTTGCCAACTTCGGTGGCCTGGTCAAACAAGGGCAGAACCTCTTTTCCGCCACCGAAGCCGCCGGCCCGCCCCGCACCGGCGTCCCGGGCCTCGAACTAGGCAGCCTGTTCACCAACGCCCTGGAACAGTCGACCGTCGACCTGGCAGCCGAGTTCGTCAAAATGATCACCACCCAGCGTGGTTTTCAGGCCAACTCCCGAGTCATCACCACCACCGATGA
>LGVF01059216.1_pt2 | contig 14019 bp, 16 predicted proteins | sample 469901 | NCBI WGS metagenome assembly LGVF01 (sample SAMN03893561, study PRJNA290197) | marine sediment metagenome | material: sediment; isolation source: combined push core samples #3730, #5133, and #5579 collected at Hydrate Ridge | place: Pacific Ocean: Hydrate Ridge | reverse complement strand
TTTTAAATTTAGGTCTAATTTTTTATAGTATCGTAATTCTGAAAGATGAAAACAATGTGCGGATCAAAGAATTCTTAGTACTTGCTTCCAAAATGAAAACCGAATCATTCTTTCTTAAAAAAAGCATGAATGATGTGGAAAAAGCAATGAACAAGAGTTATTATTTGTATAATCAATTCAATAGTCTTGATTTCCAAAATATATCTGTAGAAGATACAAATGATTTAAAAGAAGAAATTCTAGAGTTGACAAAAGATATCCATGAACTTAAAAAGGATAATGAGAGAGTAGTTGTAAGTATTGAAAAAATTATTCCCAAAAATACTCAGTTGGATGAAATGCAGTTAGATGAGATAATCAATATGTTAAAAGAAAACACTGAAAATTTAGCGGAAATGTCTAATAAAGATATTAAGATAAATGCATCGATTGTCAATAAGAAATTGGTAATAAACGATTATTATCCATTGATTACTGTACTGATTAACTTGCTGAGTAATGCTGTAGATGCCATAAATCAATATGGAGTTATTTCTGTTACTCAGATTGAGAATAAGGAGTGGTTGATTCTTCAAATAACTGACAATGGTAAGGGAATTAATACAACTGAAAGAGATATAATTTTCAAACCGGGCTATTCTACAAAATACGATAAAAAGACTGGTCAAATGTCTGGTGGAATAGGGCTTACTCATGTAAAAGCTATGATTGAAGATTATTATAAAGGTAATATCGAAATGATTAGTAACGAGAGTCAAGGAACCAGATTTCAGATAGAAATATTAAAAAGTAAACTTTAGGAGGAAAAAAATGCGCATATATTTGGTTGATGACGACGAAGCAATTGTTTCAATGCTTGAAAATATTATTATTGATTATGATTTGGGACAAATTGTCGGTAAAGCTTTAGATGGGATGCATGCTAAAAAAGATATTCAAATTTTGAAACCCGATATTGTAATTGTAGATTTGCTTTTGCCTAAAATTGATGGAATAGAATTAGTTAACAATTTTAAAAGCAAAAATTGCAGTATTCAATTTATAATGTTATCGCAGGTTAGTTCAAAAAATATGATAGGAGATGCTTATAAAGCAGGAATTGAATTCTTTATTAATAAGCCGATAAACGTTATAGAGGTAAAATCTGTTTTAGAAAAGGCCATTGAGAACGCAAATTTAAAGGAAATAATAAATAAAATTCAGATGACTGTAAATACGGGTAGAAGAGCAGATGAAACTGAAGATAAAGACAATGAAAAGATTACTCAGGTTAATGAAATACTCTCAGATTTAGGGATTTCTAATGAAAGAGGGGGAAGAGATATTTTAAATATTGTAAAAATGATTATTGAAACCAGAGAAGAACTAGGAAGAAAGTTTCATAGATACAATATTGGAGATTTATATAATGATTTAAATAAAATGTATATCGATGAAGAGTATAAAGGATCATTTAATGTTAGAGCGATTGAGCAAAGAGTCCGTAGAACCATTCAACAGGCAATGGATAATGTTTCTATGTTAGGTATTGAAGATTTCAGTAATTATAAATTTGAAAGATATTCATCTAGACTATTTGATTTTATCGAAGTAAAGAGAAATATGGATTTTATCAGAGAAAAAACTAAGTATAGAGGGAAAATAAGTGTTAAAACTTTTATAGAAGGATTAATCGGAATGGTAGAAGATTAAATCTTCTATTTTTTTGTATCCTTAAAAAGACTCAATTATAAAAATTGAGTCTTTTCTAGTTTTTGTCCGAGGATATACGCCCCTTTTCCAATGTTTTCTATTTCTAGTAGCTTTATATTGTTTTCTACAAGGTAAGCAGAAATATTTTTTTTAGCTTTTACAAATGCCTCTCCGCTGAAGGAAAAAGATATAAGTATCAGCCCACTTATTTTTAATACTCTTACAGCTTCAGACAAGTATATTGGTGCATTCGAAGTGATTACTAAATCAAATATGTCGTCGCTGTAATCTAATTCAGCGGCATTTCCTTCGTTAAAATGAATACGGCTTACGGAATTTTTGACTGCTTTTTCTTTAGCGATTTTTATCATCTCGCTACTTTGATCTAATGCATCCATAGATGCATTAGGAAAATGTTCGATTGCCATGAATGCTGCAAATCCAGTTCCCGTACATAAATCAAGAATTTTTTGTGGCTTATTGTTTATTTGATTCAGTCCAGTTAAAAGTGCCATTTGATATTCGATTATGTTCTGTGCAATTTTTTCATCATAAGTTCTACTGACCTTTTCTGGGAAAACGCGCATAGCTTTTAAAAATAGTCTTGAGTGCATCAAATCGGGATGTTTGACGAGAAAGCGAATAAAAGGAGTCATGAATGCGGTTTTGAGTTTAAAAATATCAGCCATAATTACCATCCTTTCTCATAGGGGAAACAATTACGACTTCATCTTCATCTTCTCCATAGAATTTTTGTCTCCTTTACCACTACTTTCAAGCCAATCTTTATCCGGTTTTAATCTGAGTATGTACTCCATAAACACACCGATTAACAACAATGCTATGAATGTTAAAACAAATCGCAATAGCATAAATGAAGTACCTAAAAATTTTATTTCAACCAAAAGTTGAGGTATTTTCAAGGCTGCCCACGATCCTAGAAAAATGATCATATTAGATATGCTGGCACCTTTTCGAAGCAGTGATGCTGTCATAGGGAACGCCACATACAAAGGTCCTGTAGGTAATGTTCCGAGTACAACGGATATAATAATCCCTCTAATACCGGATTTTTTTCCCAACCAGCTTTCAATTTTATTTTTGGGTATCCAAACTTCCATTAAACCCATAAGTATAAAAACCGGTGGTAAAATAAGAACCATTTCGCCAAGATAATTTAACATAACATGAGATGATTGTTTTGCCGTTTCTGGAGCTGTGATGCTTAAAACTCCATAAATGATAGCTATTAGGATGGGTAATTTGAATTTTTTAATCGTATTCATTATAAAAGCACCCCCATTATAGCGGCAATCAACACTGCTGCGATAAATCCTAATCCATTACGAAGTAGTGTGAATTTTTTACCCAATATTTTAATCTCCATTGGCATTGTCACTATACCGACCATAACAAGAGTCGTAACAAATACTGATATTGTCATAACAGTTGCACCTGAGCGCAATAATGAACCTGCCAAAGGGAAAGCGACTAAAGATGGTATAAGGGTGATGGCTCCAATCAATGCTGCCATAATCGTTGCAATAAACCCTGCTTCGGATCCAACAAGCCTTGATATTGTTTCTGGTGTTAAAATCCCCAATGTTAATCCAACAATTCCAAGTACAGCCAAAAGGCTGGGAGCTGTTTTTAAGAATGCTTTTTTTGCTATTTTAAAAGCTTTCTTGGTTTTTTCCTTGCTTTTTACAAATGACGCGATAAGTCCTATTGCCAATATGCTATAAATTATTATCAATGTCATCAACTGAATCACCTACCTATTTTCTATTTATTTTTGTAATGATGTAATATACTTCTAAATTGATGAATTTGTTATTTATAAAAAGTATATCATAATTAATACGTACCACAAGACTTATAGAAATATACTTTTTTTTTTAAAAAAAGACTTGCAAAATAAAAAGTATACCCGTATAATACAAGTATAGTATTATTGTATACAATTATGGAGGAGGAATAAAGATGATAAATGAAGTTTATAAATTTGAAATTATAGAGAAGTGTAAAAGATGTGAGGACGAGAAATCAGTTAATAGACATGGATTATGCAAATCATGCCAAGACGAAGTTGATTATGAATATTCACTTCTATATAGAATAAAAACTATGGAAGATTAAATAAAGAATATATATGGCGGTTTGGAGATAAAATTTCTAAACTGCTTTTTTATTTTTTGCAAATATGATAAAATAAATGCGGACGGTATCCGATGGAACTGTACCTTAGGTGAAAGGAAGTGCACAATTGAAGATTGGATTTATTGGAGCCGGAAAAGTGGGTACAAATTTAGCGAGCTATTTTGCTGATAATGGACTTATAATTTCTGGTTTTTTTGTTAGGACCGATACTTCTATCAATGAAGAAATTAAAAAAAAGAAGTTTAGTTACACAACTAATCTTAAGGATTTTATTGATAAAACAGATGTGATATTTATTACTGTCAATGACGATCAGATAAGTGCAGTAGTAGAAATGATTTTACAGATGCAAATGGATTTGTCATTAAAAACATTTGCACATACCAGCGGTAGTTTATCGGCACAGGTTTTGTCGCCGTTAAAAGAAAAAAATGCTGATGTATTTACATTTCATCCGTTACAGACTTTTTCCAGTTATTGCATCAGTAATCAATACTTGAAAGAAATGCATATCTTTGTAGAAAACAAAGAATCTATGGCACTGACAGAAATTTTAGAGATGATTATGAATCAATATCATGTTATTGATACACAGCATAAAAGTAAATATCATTTAGCTGCATCAGTGATATCTAATTTGACGACCGGTTTAATTGATTTTGGATTTGACTTATTAGATGAAATAGGAATGGATAGAGAGAATTCTATAGAAGCGTTTAGACCGCTAATTTTAGGAACAACAAATAGTATTCTTAGTAAGGGACCTAAGTTAGCTCTTACGGGTCCAGTGTCTCGGGGAGACAGCGAGACTGTAAAACAACACTTGGAGTGTTTGGAAGGAGATTCAAAACTTCTATATGTATTGTTAGCAAAAAAAACCTTGCAGATGTCTAAGGACAAAATTACAGAAGAGCAATATAATAGACTTTTTCAAATGTTGAAGGAGAGTGAAAATAATGGCTAAATTTAATGTGACGTCCTTTGTTGATTCAAAAGAAAAAGGACATAAAATATCTATGTTGACTGCTTATGACTATACAACAGCAAAACTTATTGATCAGGCAGGAGTCGACTCGATTTTGGTTGGAGACTCTTTAGGAATGGTTATGTTAGGTTATGAAAATACATTAAGTGTAACTCTTGATGATATGATTCATCATACAAAAGCTGTGGTGAGAGGAACTGAAAATGCTTTCGTGGTTTTGGACATGCCGTTTATGACATACCATACGACAGTAGAAGATGCAATTAGAAATGCAGGAAGAGCAATTCAAGAGAGTGGAGCACAAGCTGTTAAACTAGAGGGTGGTTTCCATGTTAAAGATAAGATCAAGGGAATTATCGATGCGCAAATTCCGGTACTTGGACATTTAGGGTTGACACCACAATCGGTCAATGCCTTTGGAGGATTTAAAGTCCAAGGTAAAGATGAAGGGGTTGCAAAAAAAATTATTGAAGAAGCCAAACTTTTAGAAGAGTTAGGTGTTTTTGCAATAGTTCTAGAGGCGATACCTGAAAAATTGGCAAAGATAATCAGTGAATCTTTAACAATTCCAACTATAGGAATCGGTGCTGGAAGATATACTGATGGGCAAGTATTGGTTATTCAAGATATGCTTGGGATGTATCCTGATTTCACTCCGAAATTCGTGAAAAAATATGCTGAATTAGGTATTCAGATTAAAGAAGCGGTAATCAAGTATAATGAAGAGATCAACACAGGTGTTTTTCCTGAAGAAAAACATGGTTTTAAAATAGATGATGATGTTTTAGAAAAATTATATTAGGTGATAAATATGAAAATAATAAATGAAGTCAATGAAATGAGACAAATAGTAAAAAAAATGAAAAGAGAAGATCTTTCAGTTGGATTTGTTCCTACAATGGGGTATTTGCATGATGGGCACTTATCTTTAGTGAAAGCTGCCAAAGTTGATAATGACATTATAGTTGTGAGTATCTTTGTCAATCCGACTCAATTTGGACCAAATGAAGATTTAGACACCTATCCAAGAGATTTAGAAAAGGATCAAAGTTTACTTGAAAATCTAGATGTCGATTATTTGTTTTTTCCAAAAGTCGAGCAGATGTATCCTAGTGAATATGGGACTTATGTAAATGTAGAGTCAGGATTGACTAATAAACTTTGCGGGAAATCAAGACCTGGCCATTTTAAAGGTGTAACCACTATTGTTTCAAAACTTTTCAACATTGTTAACCCAGATAAAGCTTATTTTGGGCAAAAGGATGCGCAACAAGTCAGTGTGATCAATAGAATGGTCAAGGATTTGAATTTTGATATAGAAATCATTGCTGTTCCAATTGTTAGAGAAAATGATGGATTGGCTATGAGTTCAAGGAACGTAAACCTTAGTGAAAAAGAGAGACAAGATGCATTGATGCTGAGCAAATCTCTAAATAAAGCAAAAGATTTGATTTTACTTGACAACATCAAAAAATCAGATATTATAAAGAATGAAATGATGGAAATTATTGAATCGGTTGATTCTTCAAGAATTGACTATATTGAAATAGTCGATATGGAGAGTTTGGAATCAATAGATATTGTAGAAGGTAAAGTACTTATTGCATTAGCAGTGCATATTGGAAAGACTAGATTGATAGATAATATTATTATGGAGGCGTAAAAAATGTTTGTAACAATGTATAAAAGTAAAATTCACAGAGCAACTGTGACTGAGGCTAATTTAAATTACGTTGGAAGTGTGACGATTGATAAAGATTTATTAGAAGCGGCAAATATGTTACCTGGTGAAAAGGTGGCTATTGTCAATAATAATAATGGAGCTAGAATTGAAACTTATATTATTGAAGGCGAAAGAGGAACTGGGATAATCGGGATAAATGGAGCAGCGGCTAGATTGTTTCATTCAGGAGATATTGTGATTATCATTGCTTATGCAATGATGACAGAAGATGAAGGAAAAGTTTTCAAACCTGATGTAGTGTTTGTCAACGGAAAGAATCAAATAGTTGAAATGGCGGATGTTGAAATTCACGGTGATATTAAATAATTATAGATATGCGTATAGGGGGCGAAGCTGTTGAAAAAATCAATTAGTTTAGTTGTAATTTTTATTATGGTATTATCGGCAAGTTGTGTGTTTGCTGAAGTAGATGATAATGTAAGTGTTCGAGTCAATGATGAGTTGATTGAATCAAATGATAAGAATTACATTGTAAATGATAGAGTTTTTGTCTTAGCTCGCGATGTTGCCGAATCACTAGGAGCAATTGTTGAATGGCAGAATGAAACTCAAGAAGTAACTATACGGATAGATAATCAAATAATCACTTTTAACATCGATAGTTTTACAGCTGATGTCAATGGTGAAATAAAAGTCATGGACGCAATGCCGTTCCTTAAAAATGAAAGGACATATGTTCCAGTGAGATTTTTATCTGAGAACTTAGGTTTTTCGGTTCAATGGGATGGTATAAATAGAATAGTGGATATCAGTAGTGATGAAAATTTAGTTAGCAGAAGCGATTTGGATGTGCAGCATTCGTATACAAAAGAAGATTTGCTTTGGCTTTCGAGAATTGTTCAAGTTGAAACAGGTGGATCGACAATCGATATGAAATTAGCTGTAGCTAATGTCGTCTTAAATCGAGTAGAGAGCAATATTTTTCCAAACAGTATTTATGATGTAATTTTTGAAATTGATGTATATATTCAGTTTCCACCTGCACATAGAGAATCATTTTTGACACTTATTCCAAGTGAACTGAGCATTGAAGCGGCAAGGCGCGCTTTGGAAGGTGAAAACAATATAAGTGATTGCTTATATTTTAATAATTCACCATTTAAAACCAAGACTGATGATTTATATAAAATAATTGATGGAGAGTATTTCTATCACTAAAACAACATGATTAAAAAGATGATTTCTGTAGTAAACGGAAATCATCTTTTTTTATAAGTATATATATTGACAGAGATATAAAAGAATACTATGATATTAATTAGTTGTATTAAAACTAAATAAGTAGTGATAAAGATATTTTCGAGCCACTATCTCTAAGGTGAATGCTATGAGGTTTTGGCCGTTGGGTTTTGTTAGAAATGATAAAGCCTTCCGTGTTTGAAAAGAAAGTATTATGCTATCAAGTGTGTATGTTGTTTACAATAACATACTTGTGTTTAGCGTGTCTTTTTTCAAATGCCGACGTATCTTATAGATGCGTCTTTTATTTTTGAAAATGAGAGAGGAGTTTTATTTATGGCTAATGCAAATTTTATTATTTCTAGACCCAGTAATGAGAAAGTACGAATTTACGAAAGCGGATCACTAGATCGTCAGTTGCTTGAGGCGGAAATTGAGAGGTTGAGCAATGAAGTGATCGACATACCATTGATTATAAATGGTGAAGAAATTAGAACAAGTGAAAAATTACCGTGCACCATGCCTCATGATCACCAAAAGATAATAGGGTATTATTATGCTGCAGGAGAGGCTGAAACGCAGATGGCTATTGAAGCCTCGATTAAAGCAAAGGAATCATGGGAACAACTCCCCTGGGAGCATAGGGCATCAATATTTTTGAAAGCTGCTGAATTATTAGCCACTAAATGGCGACATACTATGAATGCGGCAACGATGTTATCACAAAGCAAAAATATTCATCAGGCTGAGATTGACGTTGTATGTGAACTCATTGATTTCTTTAAGTTTAACGCATACTATATGGATCAAATTTTCAATGAACAAGTTATTTCAACAAATGACACATGGAACAGAGTTGAGTATATGGGTTTGGAAGGGTTTGTTTATGCTGTTTCACCTTTCAACTTCACTTCGATTGGCGGAAATTTAGCTACAGCACCTGCTATTGCAGGAAATGTCGTTCTTTGGAAGCCAGCGTCTACAGCGGTGTATTCAAATTACTTTATTATGAAATTGTTGGAAGAAGCTGGATTGCCAAAAGGGGTTATCAACTTCATTCCAGGAAAAGCTTCTTTGATTACTGATGTGATTCTTAAAGATAATCGTTTTGTAGGTTTCAACTATACTGGTTCTACAAATGTTTTTTCTGGCGTCTGGAAAAAAATCAGCAATAATTTAGAGGTATATAAATCGTATCCCCGCATTGTAGGGGAAACAGGTGGAAAAAACTTTGTTTTTGCTCATGAAAGTGCTGATGTCGACAGTCTGGGAACTGCCCTTCTACGTGGCGCATTTGAGTATCAAGGACAAAAATGTTCTGCAGCATCTAGAGCGTATATTCCAGCTAGTATTTGGCCTGAGCTAAAAGGAAAACTGGTAAAGGATATATCGACTATTGCAATGGGAGATGTAAAGGATTTCACCAATTTTATGAATGCGGTTATTGATGAAAAAGCATTTAAGAAAATCACTTCATATATCGAAAATGCGAAAGTTTCAGATGATGCATATATTTTATGCGGCGGTGGATATGATGGTTTAAAAGGGTATTTCATTGAACCTACTGTTATTATTGCAAAAAATCATGATTATATAACTATGAGAGAAGAAATTTTCGGACCAGTTTTAACGATTCATGTATATGAAAATGAAGACTTTGATAAAATGCTGGACATATGTGATAAAACATCTCCATATGCTCTTACTGGAGCCATCTTTTCAAAAGAAAGAAACTCGATAGTATATATGCAAAATAAACTTAAACATACTGCTGGGAATCTTTATATAAATGATAAACCAACAGGCGCAGTAGTCGGACAACAACCTTTTGGTGGTGCTAGAGCTTCGGGAACAAATGATAAAGCTGGGAGTAAATTCAATTTACTTAGATGGATCAATGCCAAGGTTGTTAAAGAAAATTTTACGCCACCAACAGAATACGGATATAAATTTATGGAAAAATAGTTAAAAGGACATGTTGATTACATGTCCTTTTCGATTTCACATAGAATGTACTATTCAATAATAATTTGATTTCGTCCATGTTCTTTAGCATAGTACATACGTTCATCTGATATTTTAATTAATTTATAAATATCTGTTGATTCTGAGATATCCGAGATGCCTGCACTAAAGGTTATTTGAATATCATATCCTCTTGAAGTGAATACTTTAGTATTTAAATTTAGTAATGCTCTTTCCAGTATTTCCTTAGCGTTTATTTTATTTGTTGCCTCAAATAGAATAATGAATTCTTCGCCGCCATACCTGACAAGTAAATCGTTATCGCGAATATGCTCCTCTAAATATTTTGAAAAAGATATTAAAATAAAATCTCCTACATCATGGCCGTATTCATCATTAATACGTTTGAAAAAATCCAAATCTATCATGCTCAGTGAGAAAACTTCATTTCGCCTGTTATAGCGATTGATAAAATGTGGAATATCCTGAAAAAATTTTCTTCTATTATAAAGACCAGTAAGAGAATCTTTAATTGCCTGATTTTCAAGTTCAAGTGTTTTTTCACTTACAAGGTCCTCTAATTTCTTGTTTTGATTAAGCAAAGCATAAAAGTAATATGCTGAAATCAATATTATCGTTAACGATAGAATTAAAATTGTAATATCATACCTAAAATCAATATTACTAATATAATTTTCAGTTGGAACAAAATATATAGTCCATTTCCTATTTCCAAAGTATATATTCTTTTTCAGATATAACGTCTCGTTAATTATATCTGATTCTGATATTTCAACTTCATCGGATAAATAATTATGGATAAAAATCGGATTGGAAGAATCTGTAGTATCGAAAATAATGGCATTGATAGTATTGTCAAAAGTAGATAGTGATCGATTGAATAAATCACTAAATCTCACTAAACTAACAAGTACACCTTCATTATTGAATTGATCTTCAACGGGTTGTATCATAGCATATGAAAAGGTGCTTTCGCTATCTCCTAAAAGAACAGTAGGTTCAGTGATTATCAATGAATCAGTGTCAACTGCCAAGTCAATTTCAGATTTAGACAAGGAATCTGAATAGATATTTATTCCTAAAGCACTTTCGTTTTCTTTTAATGGAACGATAAAATAAAGAGGGTAATAAATATCGCTTTCTTTAGCTGGTATGATTGCACCGTTATCGATATCTTTGATGTAATAATCTTTATATCCGATATTGATTGCGCTTTGAATAAAATCTTCTAGTTTTTCCGAAGGAACCTTTGGAGCATATTCTAGAATAACTACTCCTGGAAGACAATCGACAATGTTGATTGTGAAATCAGCAAAATCATCTTGGTTAACTGTTTCGATAGAATTAAAATAGGTTTTGAGCACAGACATTATTATTTCATTATGATTGACAGATTCATATATAGCGTTATAACGATTTTCAGCTTCTCTATTGAAAGTGCTTTTTTGAATATCTTGAAGAGAATGTTTGACAAAAGAAAAAAGACTAAATGAAATTATTAGCCCAACAACTATAAATAAAGAAGTTGTGATTTTAAAATTTTTATTATTCATCGCAATCTCTCCTAATTCGTATGATACCCTAGGTAAAAATTTTATAACGAAAAAACGAGAAACATTGTTAATTGTCTCTCGTTTCGATTATTTTTATACCATTATCAAGCATTTCTATTTGTCCGGTTTTTAGAAGTTTTCCAAGTGCTCTTTTAAATGCTTTTTTACTCATTGAGAAGAATTTGTTGATTTCTTCTGGACTACTATTATCGTTATACGGAAGAAATCCATTATTATCATGTAATTTGTTTAGAATAAGCTTGGCGTCGTCGTCTTTTTGAAGATTCGCCCTTTTCTTAAATGACATAATTAATTTGCCGTCTTCTCTTATTTTAGCAACTCTCAATAGAAGTTTATCACCTACATTAAAGTTCCCTAAAATTTCTTGCTTTAGAATTAAACCATCATACTGATCTTCAACTGCAACAAATATTCCCATGTCAGGATTTATACGATAGATAGTTGCTTCGTGAGTATCATCTATAGAATATGGACTATCCGATGTTATTCCTCTTTGGGTTTTCATAGTAGCAGCTAGTCTCTCCGATTTATCAATGTACATTCTAACTAAAATATTATCTCCTTCTTTAATAAGAGATACTTGTTCGCTATGAGGTAGAAATAAATCTTTACCAAGTCCCCAGTCTAGAAAGGCACCTATTTCGGCTACTTTAACAACTTTTAACATTGCCAACTTATTTAATAAAATCTTTGGATCTTTTGTTGTAGCTATTAATTCATCTTTTGTATCGCGGTAGATAAACACGTTTACTAAATCATCGATAGCTGTACCTTTGGCAGCTTCAAATCCTGGTAAAAAGACTTCATAGTCTACATCTGAATTCGGTTCTTTGAGATAAAAGCCAGAACCCTTAATTCTTGATACAATTAATTCTTGATACTTTCCTAATTCAATCATAATATCTTTACTCCTTTTAGAATTTAAATAATCATTTTAAGTGCATTATGAATAATTTCCACAGTTTGTTTTCCGTTACTATGATATTCGCCATCTACATCAATTTCTTCTTTAGTATCAAAGGAAATTTGATTTGTTTGAAAATATTCAACAAATTCACTATTTATATGCTGACCGTTGAATACTTTTAAAAAGATTTCGAATAATTTATAAACAGGTGCTTTTTTAATTAAAATACAATCAAATTTACCATCATCAATACAGGCTTTTGGTGCCATTTTATGAAATCCACCTATACTGGAACTATTACTGATTAAAAATATAATAAATTCGCCTGAAAAAGAAAATTCTTCACTTTCTACGTCTATATATGCCAATGGAATATTCGTTGAAGAAAATTGACGAAGTCCTTCAATGTAATAAGCTAATGGACCGAATAAGTTTTTACTTTCTTTAGATGTTGTGTGAGCAACTGAAGTAAAAATACCCATGGAGGCTACATTGATGAAGTATTGACTGTTGATCTTTCCGACATCGACATTAGAATATCGACCTTCATCAATCCTATCTGCCAATTTGTACGGATCTTTTGGAATGTTTAAAAACTTACCGAAATCATTCATCGTACCAATAGGGTAAACCGCAAGATTAATAGGATTACTACTTTTGATAATGCCGTTGATTACCTCATTAAGAGTACCATCACCACCAGCTGAAATGATTAGATCCCACTCTCCGGAAATCGCTGTTTTGAAAGCCTCATTAAAAGCATCATTTTTTTGTTTTGTAATAAATTTCGAGACAGTATAGTTCCTATTCAATAAAGTTAAGGCTAATTCATCAATATTTGCACTTTCTTCACCTTTTCCAGCAACTGGATTAAATATGATTTTTATTTTAATCATTTACTTCAACTCCACATTCAGCATCATACTCCAATAAAATATCCAGGCCATGGGAAACAGAATCAATTATAGATTCCAAATTTTCTTTTACGGCCTTTGGGCTTCCCGGAAGATTTATTATTAAAGTGTTTTTTCTTATTCCAGCAACAGCTCTCGACAACATAGCTCTCGGCGTTATTTGAAGACTATAATAACGCATAGCTTCAGGAATGCCAGGTACCACTCGATCGATAACTTCCAATGTTGCTTCTGGAGTGTGATCTCTTGGCGAAAAGCCGGTACCTCCTGTTGTTAAAATAAGATTTACTTTTAAATCATCGGTCATTTCTTTCATTGTGTCAACTAATATTTGATGTTTATCGGGAATAACTACATATTTTATTACTTCATAGCCTTTTGGCGTAATGATTTTTCTTATAAGTGGGCCGCTTGTATCAACTCGCTGACCTATTGAACCTTTATCACTTGCAGTGATTATACCTACTTTATACATCGGCAAACACTCCTTTTTATCAGTATACCAAAGTGTTGGATTTAAAAAAATAGAATTTGATGAAAATTGAATGGAATTTAATTTTCCTTATTGATTGAACCTAACAGTGTAAAATGATATTATAATATGTAATAGAAAATTATTTTCCGAATTTATCTTTCTAAGGGTTGACTATGAATGATAAATCGATGGGTTAAAAGAGAAATTTTTTAGCCTCCCTTTTGGAAAGGAAAAAATTATGTATTTTATAATATTCCTTTTGGGAATATTTTTTTTATTAACAGAGTTTTGAAATCAGAAGGAAGCTTACATCGTCTGATGATTAAAAATCGTTATCCAGGGGCTGTAGAATTCTCATCTCCATCCTATTTGAGAGGGAGTCTTAGAATTCTTAGTCGTCGGG
>LGVF01126576.1_pt2 | contig 14020 bp, 11 predicted proteins | sample 469901 | NCBI WGS metagenome assembly LGVF01 (sample SAMN03893561, study PRJNA290197) | marine sediment metagenome | material: sediment; isolation source: combined push core samples #3730, #5133, and #5579 collected at Hydrate Ridge | place: Pacific Ocean: Hydrate Ridge | reverse complement strand
CAACTGGTGGAGGAGACGGGCATCGACCTGATCCAGATGCGCAATCTGTGTATCGATCCGGATCTTTATTGGAGTGCTCTGGGTGCTAGCGGCCAGGGTATGGGTATGGCCGAAATGTTGGCCCGGGTCAAAACGCACATTCCCCGTTTGCAGTACGGTTACTTCAATCGAACTCGAGATAACTTTTACCCGCCTGGCTTTGAGAGCGACTGGCCTCTGGCCCCTTAAGTTGGTTTGACACAGGAAGATCATGCGATTCTATCGGCCGAAATCCTTTCTGGTGCTGGTGCTGATCGGTTTTGCTGTGGTGGCTCTGCCGCTACTGTTGGCTTTGATCAACGCCGAACTCTTTATGGCCCGACTGGCGGAGCGGAGCAGTCAGGCGATTCATCGCTCGGTGGCGGTTATTCAAAACAGTCGCAGCTTGCTGGATGATTTGCTGTTTTTAGAGCGCCGGGCCCGTCAATACCAAGTACTCGGTGATCCCGAGTTGCTAAAGGATATTACCGAAAAACATCGCCAGTTTGGTCAGACCATCGACCAGCTGTTGGCGCTGGCTCAGGAAGAAGCCCAAAAGAAACGGCTTCAGGTTCTTAAGGCCGAAGAAAAAGCTCTGTACCAGCTCTGGCTTAGCGGCTCGCCCGATGATTCGGTTGCCGGTAAGTCCCTGGTGGAACGCTTTGCCCTGCTGACCAGTCGGGCTCAACTGATTTATGAAGAGAGCCAGGAACTGATTGTAGAGGAAGCTAACGCCATGCAGCAGGCGACTCACCAGGCCCGTAAGGTTCTGGCGTGGTTGCCACTGGCGTTGATTCTGGTGACGGCCCTGATTATGGCCCTGTTCGCAGCTTTGATTGCCAAGCCGATTCGGCAGATCGCTCAGTGCATCAACCGGCTCGGCGAGGGGGATTTTCAGAAACCTATTCAAATCGGCGGTCCGCGAGATCTGGAATTTCTCGGTTGTCGTCTCGATTGGTTGCGGGTGCGCCTCGGGGAGGTGGAGAAGGACAAAAGCAAGTTTGTGGCCCATGTCTCTCATGAGCTGAAAACTCCCCTGTCTTCTATCCGTGAAGGCTCGGAACTTCTGGCAGAAGAGGCTGTCGGCCCCCTTAGTGATCAGCAACGGGAGGTGGTAGGCATCTTGCGCCGCAACGGCCTGCAGCTACAGAAGCTCATCGATAATTTGTTGGGCTACAGCAGGGCGCAGGCCAAGCTTCTGCCTTATCGTCGCAGTCGTCTCGAACTCGGTCAACTGGTCGAGCAGGCGGTGGCTGATCACCGCGCCATGATCATAAAAAAAGAGATTCAATTGAAACTCGATCTGGCGACTCTGATAATCTGGGGCGACTCAGAGCGATTGGGAATCGTTATCGACAATCTGTTGTCCAACGCCGTGAAATTTACGCCTCCGGGCGGTGATATTCTGGTGCGAATCGCCGAACAGAGCGATCAGGTGCTGCTTGAAGTCTGTGATAGCGGCCCAGGGATTCCCGAGGCAGAGCGCAGTAAGATTTATCGACCTTTTTATCAGGCAAATACGCCTTATGTGGGACCGGTAAAAGGGACGGGTCTCGGTTTGTCTATCGTCATGGAATATGTGCGGGATCATGGTGGACGTCTTGAACAGACCAGTAGCTCTCTGGGAGGCGCCTGCTTTCAAATTTTGTTGCCGAGAGGGGAAAGAGAGATTAGACCATGATACGGTATCTAAAGGGGGGCGCGGTTCTGCTGCTGTTCGGCCTCGGATTGCTGTTGAGCGGTTGTGCCGGGCTAACGAATTGGATGGACTCGACCTGGTCCACCAATATCGGCTGCAATGCGTCGCAGGTGGTTACCGACAGCCGTCAGATTGCAATTTTGCCGGAGGCTGAACAGCGCAGCCAGGTAAGACGGCTGCAAGCCGCTTACGACAAGTCCGGTAGGGATCGGGACCGATTCTTGCTGGTCTGTTTGGCGGTACACTCGAAAAGTCGTTACCAAAACCACGAAAGGGCTTTGCAGCTATTGCAGGGCTACCGGCGTAGTGCAGAGCCCCGCGAGGATTTGCTCGCTTTGGCGGAACTGCTTGAGACGCTGCTGCTGCAGCAACAGCAGGTCGAGCATGACCTTGCTGCTGAGCTAGAGCGGTCCGATTCCCTGGCCAACAAACTCAAGGCCTTGGAAGACATCGAAAAAATCATCCAGGAGCGGGAGAAGAAGGCTCGGCCTTCGCCCTGAAAAAACATGGAAGAACAAGACAAATATCGCTTGTTGCTGGTCGATGACGACGTCGATCTGCTGCGTCTGTTGTCCATTCGTTTAAGCACTGCCGGTTATCAGGTGATCGTGGCTGAAAGCGGCGAGCAGGCTCTCAGCCTGCTGCCGGTGACCCGGCCTCATCTGGTGCTCAGCGATATGCGCATGGAGGGCATGGATGGCATGGCCCTGTTTGATGCCATTCGCAAACATCACAGTGCCCTGCCGGTGATTATCATGACCGCCCACGGCTCAATTCCCGATGCCGTTGCCGCGACTCGCCGGGGTGTGTTCGGTTTTCTGGCCAAGCCCCTCGACAAACAGGAACTGCTGCAGGAGATTAAGCGAGCCCTGAGCATGTGCGGAGCACCTCTTGATGTTGAAGCGGGAACCGCTGGCCAGGACCACTGGCGACGCGAGATCATTACTCAATCCCCTACAATGCTTGATTTGCTATCCAAATCTAAGCTGGCCGCCGAAAGCGGTTCAGCGGTGCTGATCCTCGGTGAAAGTGGCTCTGGCAAGGAAATGCTGGCCCGAGCGATTCACTGGGCCAGCAATCGCAGCGCTGAACCCTTTGTGGCGGTCAACTGTGGAGCTATTCCCGATTCGCTGCTCGAATCGGAGCTATTCGGTCATAGCAAGGGGGCTTTTACCGGGGCCGTCAAAGATTATCCTGGTCTGTTCCGCTCGGCTCAGGGTGGCACCCTGTTTCTCGATGAAATCGGTGACATGCCCCTGGCTTTGCAGGTCAAGTTGTTGCGGGTTTTGCAGGAAAAGCATATGCGCCCGGTCGGTTCGGTGGAGTCATTTGATATCGATGTTCGCATTATATCTGCTACCCATCGTCAGCTCGAAACCGAGATTGTTGAGGGTAATTTCCGTGAGGACCTTTACTATCGACTCAATGTGGTATCGCTGGAACTGCCGAATCTGGCCGACCGCCGGGAGGATATCCCTCTGTTGGCCCAGCACTTTTTACAGGAGTTGGTCGACAGGTCGGGCAAAAAGGTCAGTGGGTTCGCTCCCGAGGCCATGGAGTTGTTATTGTCTGCCGCTTGGCCGGGCAACGTGCGTCAGCTGTATAACGTGGTTGAACAGGCGGTGGCGTTGTCCACCGGCCCAATTATTCCCGAGGAACTGGTCAGCAGCGCCATCAAGGAGAACCCGGATCAGATATTGCCCTTTAGCGAGGCTCGCCGGGAATTTGAGCAACAGTATTTGTTGCACCTGATGCAGATCACCAAGGGCAATGTGTCCCATGCCGCCCGTATCGCCGGCCGTAACCGCACCGAGTTTTACAAGTTGCTGGGGCGGCATCATATTGTCCCATCCCTGTTTAAGCCCTGACGGCCAGGGAGGTCTTGTCGCTTTATAGAGACAGCCTTGCCTCTGGTTTTTGGTAAGTATTTCGATGGTTTATCCACGGTGGTCAGTATGGTTAGCTGTTTTTGAGAAGACAAGGCTCGACAATTCAGCCTTGGCGCGAACTTATGGGGTTTTTTGTCGTCTGCTGGCGACGGTTTGCTGCCGTCGAAGGGGTGTTTCCCCCCCTTTTAAGATACGCTCAGTTGAGGTTAAGCATCGAAATGGCAGCGCTAAATATTTTTGATGGCGTCGCAAAAAGTCCGACCTACTGCGTTACGGCGTTTTTTCAGGACCTCGACATACGAGATGTATGCCTTCACCCCTGAAAAAACACCAGGCCTTGTAGGATGAAATCTTTGCTTAGCTATCCTATAAGTTTTTGCGAATGCATTATTTTTGGTCCAAGGTTTGCTTTCAAGCCTGGCGACAGTTTGTTCTTATTCTTTATGTATAGAAATCTTGACCAAGGAATTTTATCCGCATGTCGACTTTGACCGAGCACAAACCTTCAGGAATCCGTGACCCTTATCGTTCGCTACTGATTTTGTTGGGTGGTATTTTGCTGGCCCTGGCACTGTTTGCCGGGCAGACGGGCTATCGGGATGATCTGCCTTTGTCGGGGCAAGTTGTTCCTCGCGGTCCTGTGGCCACTGGGCTACGGGTAGCTGGCTGAGGGTCTGCTGGAATGACTGCGCTTTTGTGGCTGGGAAATTAATGGTAATTTTATAGTGTTTTAGGCTATATAGGGATCTACTTATAGCCAGTGCTCAGGCTGTCCTGTTTCGGTGGCCATTGTGGTGAGTGGGAATGGATCGTTGTTATGTTTTGCCCAAAGGAGTCATTTATGCGGATTATCGTCTTCTTCTGTTTTGCTCTGGTGATTTCGGCTTTTGCGGTTGTTTCTGCCGAAGCTGAAACGCGCTATGTTTCCGATCAGATTGCCGTAACCTTGCGACGTGGTCCAGGAACGGAATATAAGATACTGAAATCATTGACTACGGGTTCAGCGGTAGAATTTCTGGAGGAAGAGGAAGGCTATCTGAAGGTGCGTGCCAAGGACGGTAGCGAGGGATATGTACTGAAGCAGTATATCAGCGCACAGCTACCTAAGGCTTATGTCGTTGCTCGTCTGGAAAAAAAGGTTACTGGGTTGCAGCAGCGGTTGGCTACCATGGCCCAGCAGGCTGAAGGATGGACCGGCGAAAAAAAAGAGTTGCAACGGCAGTTGGCCGGCGTACAGAAAGCGATGAATAGTGAAAAGGGACAACACCGCAGGCTGGCGAAAAAACACCAGGTTTTGCAGGATGGTGCTAAGAATGTCGCCGAGCTCCTCAATGAGCGGGACCGGCTGAAAGCCGAAAATGAAAAGTATGCTGTCGACCTCGCTCAATTGCGTCAGGACAACGACGATATTCTGCGTAAGGCAATTGTAAAATGGTTTCTGGCCGGCGCCGGAGTCCTGTTTGTCGGCTGGCTGATAGGCAAGCAGTCGCGGACCAGAAAGCGTTCTTTTTAGTGTTGTCGGCTATCTTTTGAAAGGACAAGGGCTCTGCCAGATTGGTGGGGCCCTTTTTTTGTCTGTCTGTTGGTGAGGATTAACCTGTCTGCGGGCTTGTCGCTGACGACCTCCTGATGTTATCCTGTCGCCATATTTGTAGTCTCCGGTTCCTGTGGTGGTAAGCGCCCTAGGCCTGGGGCCCTGACCGCCGATTCGGAAAAAGAGCAAGTCTGTTATGACCCCTTTGTTGTCCCGTTACTTCTCTCGTTTGCCGCTGCGCTGGAAACTGCAGATGGTGGTGTTGCCGCTGGTTTTGCTGCCGTTCATAGTGGTCGGTGTGGTCACCGGCTATGTTGCTTATCAGCAGGCCTATCAAGGCATTACCCAGGCCAGCAAGGACGATCTTGACCACCTGTGCCGTTTTGCCATCGACCTTCTTGATTCCCACTACAAGCAGTTTCAGGTTTACAAGGAAGATAAAAAGGCGACCGTTAAAGGGGAAATGCGAACGGTCACCGATCTAGCCTATAGTCTGGTGGAAACCGAACATCGACTTTATCAAAGTGGTCAACTCAGCCTGCAGGCGGCAAGGCAGGCCGCTACCAAGGCCCTTAAAAAAGTAAATATCGGTGAAACAGGCTACATCTACGCCATGAACAGTAAGGGGAAGCTCCTGGCCCATATTGCTCGTGAAGGGGAAAACATCTATGACGAGCAGGACGAAGACGGTCGCTACTTCATCCGCGATATCTGTCAGGCCGCGGTTGCCTCTGCGCCGGGCGAGGTTCTCTACGCGGTGTATCCCTGGCGTAATGCCATGCTGGGCGACAAGAAGCCCCGCCGCAAGTTGGTTGCCTATCGCTATTTTAAAGAGTGGGACTGGATCATTGCTACCGGTGGCTATCTAGAGGAAACCTACGAAGATGGAGAATTTGAAAAACGTTCTTTTGCAGACCTGAAGGACAAAATCAATTCCAAGCGAGTTGGCAAAACCGGTTACATCTATTGCCTCGATACAGAGGGGACCTTGACTCTGCATCCTGAAAGCGCAGGCCAGAACATCCTGGAAATGAAGGATGCCGAAGGGCAGTACGTGGTGAAACGGATGTTGGCCAGTAAGAACGGCTGGGCCCGTTATGCCTGGCAGAATATCGGCGATGCAGAACCGCGCATGAAAATCGTGCGCTATCTCTATTACAAACCGTGGAAGTGGATTGTAGCGGTCGGTTCTTACGAAGACGAGTTCTATCAAGATGCAAACGAGATTAAGCAGCATCTCTGGTCGAGCTTGACGATTTTGGGCCTAACTGTCGGCCTGATATCAGTCGCTCTGGTTTTTGCCGCCGCTACGGCGATGACCGAGCCTATCCATGCCATGATCAGTGTGATCCGGCGGGTAAAAGCCGGTCGTCTGGAAGAGCGCATGCAGGTCGATAGTAAGGATGAGTTGGGCGAACTGGCTTCCCACTTCAACCGAATGACCGAAATGATCAAACAACATCGGGAAATGGAGAGCAATCTCGCCCAGCAGGGTAAAATGGCTTCTCTCGGTGTGCTGGCTTCTGGCGTCGCCCACGAGATTAATAACCCCCTCGGCGTCATTCTCGGCTACGCCGCCTATCTCGAAGGAAAGTTGGACGAAGCAGATCCCATGTACGGCATGATTCGCGATATCAAGCGGGAGAGCAAGCGCTGCAAAAAGATTGTCCAGGACCTGCTCAGCTATGCACGGACTCCCAAACCAGTTTTGGAAAAAATCGATATCAACGCTCTGCTGAATCAAATCGTTGACTTTGCCGCCAACCATACCGCTATGCATAACGTTTTAATCAAAACAGATTTTGCTGCCGGTTTGCCATCGCTACGGGTGGATGGCGACCAGTTGCGGCAGGTGGCCATCAATCTCATGCTCAATGCGGGAGCTGCCATGTCGGATGGGGGCGTTTTAACGGTCCGATCTGAACGGGTGGACGAGAGGGTGGTGCTGAGCTTTGCCGATACCGGTGTGGGTATTGAGAGTGAAAACCTCGACAAAATTTTTGAGCCATTTTTTACGACCAAGAAGAAAGGTACCGGCCTAGGACTGGCGATTACCCGCCAGATTGTTCGCCATCACCAGGGCAATATGGAGGTCGACAGCCAGCCAGGACAGGGGACCACAATGCGCGTATGGCTTCCAGTGCTGCAGGAAGAAGAGGGACGGGATGGATAAAAAGCGGATATTGCTTATCGATGACGAAGAAGGCATGTGCCGGATGATGGAGGCGGTATTGATCGACAGCGGTTACGCGGTCAAGTCGTATACCCGCTCCGTTGAGGCCGTGGACGCTTTTCAGGCCGGTCTGTTTGACCTTGCCGTGACGGACATCAAGATGCCTGAAATGGATGGGTTGACGGTGTTGCAGAGACTCAAAGAAAAAGATCCCAGTCTGCCGGTTATCGTCATATCTGCCTTTGCTACCTTGGACACCTCTATTCAGGCTCTGCGGCGCGGAGCTCACGATATGGTGACCAAACCCTTTGAGCCGGACGAACTCCTTTATCGGGTCAAGAACGCTCTGCACCATAATCAGCTACTCGCTGAAAATCGCGAGCTGCGTGAAGAGTTGGCAGGCCGTTTCGATTTCACAAAAATTATCGGCAGCTCCAGTGCTCTGATGAGTGTGCTTGAGATGGTAAAAAAAATTGCCATTCGAGATACCTCGGTGCTGATCACAGGGGATTCGGGGACGGGTAAGGAACTGATCGCCCAGGCTCTACACTACAATTCACCGCGCAGGGATAAGAAGTATTTAGCCATCAACTGTGGCGCTCTTCCGGAATCGGTGCTGGAGGGCGAACTGTTTGGATATAAAAAGGGAGCCTTTACCGGCGCTAACGAGAGCCGTAAGGGATTGCTTGAAGACGCCGACGGCGGCACCCTGTTTCTCGACGAGGTCGGAAACCTTCCCCTTAATGTACAAAAATTACTACTGCGTTTTTTGCAGGAACAGGAATTCCGGCGCATTGGCGACAATGCTTCCATCAAGGTCAATGTGCGCATCGTTTCGGCCACCAATGCCGACCTGCAGGAGGGTTGTCGGACCGGGGAGTTTCGCGAAGATCTCTATTACCGGCTAAACGTACTCAATATTCATTTGCCGCCCCTGCGCGAGCGTCCCGAAGACATCGCTCTGCTGGTGGCTCATTTTATTAAATTGCAAAATGAAAAATTCGAAACCCAGATCAAGGGCTTAACTCCTGAAGCGGCCCAGGCTCTGGCGAGTTACGACTGGCCTGGAAACATTCGTCAGTTGCGCAATGTTATCGAAGCCTCCATGGCGATGGAGGATAGTGATTACCTTACATTGCCGGTGCTGGGCCAGTTTATCGATGTGCAATCGGGCCCTTCGGGGCAGGCGGTTGTGCCGGTCACTGCGGTTCCTTGGGCGGAAGACTACGCCGAATCCCTGGCGCGATTTGAAATGGAATATCTCAAACAGCTTTTGCAAAAAGCTAAAGGGAACATCGAAGCCGCAGCTAAATCTGCTGGTATGAACATGGCGACCATTTACCGCAAGGTAAAAAAATACGATCTTAACAAGGAAGATTACTGATTCGCTGCGGCCTTTTTGCAATAGTGCGAAAAAAAGTGGAGTCTTTGCATTCGTGCAAATGAATTGCATGGCTGTTGAGAGGTATTGCAGCTGACCGTCAAAGATGAACAAGGGCCCCATATTAGGGCCATGCGCGGGCTCCCGGCAACGGAGAGCCCGTTTTTTTATGGTTTTCAGGGCTTTTGCAAAGCTGCAAAAGATTGAATGTAGATTTCTGCGTGAATGCCTGTGTGTCTAGTATAACTATTTGAAATAATACAGGTTTATTAGGTTTTCTCGGGAGTTCATGCGTCTTGGTATAGGCCTTGCTCAATCATCTGTCCTGAAAGCTACTACTTTTTGGCAAAGGACCGTGGGGGTCCTTGTTGAGGGACAGGATAATTCTTGCTGGTTTGATATCTCTGCTCCTTCTGCTTGCCGCTTGAATGAGGACTTTGAGTGCCTCGAGATACACGTTAGGCAGCTTGTTATCGAACTGAGCCAGAATCCTGTTCCAAAGATTCTTGCCCGTTCTGACGAGATGCCTGACCCGAGAAAATTGACTGCGGATTGCCCAGTCATAACAGACATTGATGGAAGAGGAGAGAACAGCATGCAACCCGAAAAGAAATCCATAAAAAGCAGAGGCAAGCAGGTTGTAATTGCCGGCCTGGGCATCAACCTGGCACTGGGGATAATTTACGCTTACAGTATGCTCAAGGGTGAAATTGGCCAATTGTTTGAAGGTGCCGGCGACCCCTATGCGACGGCTTGTCTCGTTTTTGCCTTGTCGATGACTCTTGGCGGTAAAATGCAGGATAAGGTTGGTCCGCGCTTGACTGCTATTCTTGGTGGACTGCTGGTTGGTGCCGGCTTCCTGGTCTGCTCTCAGACTTCTAGCTACTGGGGATGGATTTTGGGCTTCGGCGTTCTGGCTGGCAGTGGCATCGGTTTCGCTTATTCTGCTGCGACCCCTCCGGCTCTGAAATGGTTCCCGCCTGCGAAAACCGGTCTGATCGTCGGCATCGTTGTTTCCGGTTTTGGTATCGCTCCCGTCTACCTGGCTCCGGTTGCGAAATATCTCTTGGCTCAGTACGGCCTGCACACTACCATGATGATCTTGGGGATCGCCTTCATTGCTATTGTCTGCGGGATGGCGATGTTGTTGACCAATCCGCCCGCTGGTTTTTCTCCGGCGGAAAAAGGTGCTACCGGTCCCGCTACGGCCGTTAAGACCAATGATGTCGGCCCCCTGCAGATGCTCAAGGACGGCCGCTTCTACACCCTGTGGTTGAGCTTCTTTATCGGTGCCGGTGCCGGCCTGATGGTGATTGGCAGTATTAAAGGGATCGCCAAGTCGAGCTTGGGTGAAATGGCCTTTATTGCTGTCGTGGTAATGTCCCTGGGTAATGCCGCGGGACGGATTGTCGCCGGTATCTTGTCGGATAAGATCGGCCGTGTTGCAACTCTGACCACGATGCTGCTCTTCCAGGCGGTCCTGATGTTTGCCGCCACGAAGGTTGTGTCCAGCCCAGACTCCGGACCTGTTCTGATCACCCTGCTGGCCGCCTTCATGGGCTTCAACTACGGCTCCAACCTGTCTCTTTTTCCTGCCTTTTCCAAGGATTTCTGGGGTGCTAAAAATTATGGAACCAACTTCGGACTCCTGTTTTCAGCCTGGGGTGTTGGCGCCTTTGTGCTGGTAAAGGTTTCGGCTGCTCTTACCGCTAAATATGGTGGCATGGAAACCTCCTTTATGGTAGCTGGTGTTATGCTTCTGGTCGGTGCTATGATGGCTCTGTCCTTGCGTCCGAAAAAAGTTGCAGTACCGGTTTCCAAGCCAATCTTCGTCGAAGAAGACGAGCTGGTTCTGCAGGAAACCAACAAATAATTCTCAACTGTTCTGTTGTTTCTTCACTCACTGCCAGCCCACCAATGGTGGGCTGGCAGTAATGTTTCGGGAGGTCCCATGCCTGGCTTTTCATCCTCAGTGTTTTCCTCGGAATTACCTAGCCCGGCACTTGTGGCTCTCGCGCTATCTCTGACCATCTACCTGCTCAGTCTGCTCGGTTCCCACCGACCACCGGCACTGTTGACCGGTATTATCCTTGTCTGTGGCGCTGTGGTGCAACTTATGTACGCCCTCTACAGCCAGCAACGGGGAGATTCCAGGACAGCTGCAACCTTACTTCCCTTCGGGATATTCTGGTTGTCGCTGGTCAGTTATAATGTGTTTCCTGAGCTCGGTCTCGGTCGTCATCCCAACGCCATCACGATGTTTTCCTACCTCAGCCTTTGGGGTTTTTTTGTTGTCGTTTTGTTTCTTGGCAGTTTCCGGAGCAGTCTTGCTATGCAGATCCTTTTCGGATCGCTGGTGTTCTCTCTGCTGTCATTGGCCATGAACCACCTTCGTGATGATCAAGTCTTTCTGTTCATTGGTTGTCTCTGCGGTTTTTTTTCCGCTTTGACTGCGGTATACATTGCTGTAGCTCAAGCGGTCAACCTGCGCCAGCACCGTAATATCGTACCCCTTGGGCACCGGGACGGCATGGTCAAATAGGGTAGTAATTGACGGGCTTGTCAAGGGTGCCTTTTTCAGCTATTTTTCAAAGGGTGCCAGACGGTTGTTGCTAATCTTTCTGCTGACAGCGATGTCGGTTTATTAGAGGGGACGGAAAGGGATGAGTCCTGGTCAACAGATGACAATTTTAGGGCTGCTCGCCCTATGTTATTATGCTGTTTTGTTGGCAGTAGGCGTTGTCGACACGGATGTTATGCCCCAGTTTGTGGTTACGGCGGTAATTTTTCTCTCTTCCGGACGCCTGTTGCGCGGTGTGAATCGCAACCGACCGGAAAAAAAGCGAGATGGAGAAAAGCCACGCAAGGAACCAAATTGGACACTGCTCGCACAAATTTTGAACTGGGTGATGGCATTACTGATTATGTGTGCTCTCGGTCTTTGGGTTATGAAACCGGTTGGTGTGTCCTTTTTAGAGATGTTTGGTTTCAAGTAGCTCTTTAAACGCGTCGCTCCAGTTTAATGCCTCCTCTTTTCACAGATCATGGTTTTTCATTGTCCGATAGTGTGTCGCTAAGGTTCATGCGCTTCTGTGCGGCAGCTTCCTCCACATTCCCACTAGTAATTTCTTCCTTCCTTGCCCCTCCCTTCCAAGATATTGCAATTTAAAAAAACCAAAAATTGATAGCCTGCTGTAGGTTCTGGCCCAAGAAGGTCTTGTCTCCATTGGATGAAATTCGTCTTATCTGCAACCCTTTAATGCCACTTCTTAATCGCCACACAAGCTGTTCCACAATTATTTAAGGGTAGCCTTGGTTCGATCCCGCGCGAGCTTTTGCAATTGTGCGAAAATATCTTCAGGGTTTGCATAATTGCAAATGGCATTGGCAGGATCTGCGAGGCTTGTCTGTTGCCCTCTTGGGACGAGCAAACGCTTTGCTGAAGGGAGCTGCGTGGGATTCTTCCACCAGATAACCCGTGGTTTTATGAGCCGCCGTATTTTTGCAACGCTGCAAAAAACAGTTTGGCCGATTTGGCGGGCGAAGCCTGTGGTTTGTCGTAACTATACGGAAAAACAAGGTAGTTAAATATTGCTAGAGCATTGGTATGGGCCTTGCTAGAACCCTAGCCCGAAAGTTACTCCTTTCAGGCATGGAGTTGCGGCAGACATTGTTGAGGGACAAGGACTACTTCGCTCCATGCCATTTTTTAAATTTCAGTTTTTTAAGCCTTGGAAGAATATAGGCTAAAAGATTATCAATATCCTGAGCGGTGGGCAGGAACTGTGGCTTACCCCCATGCCCGCTGAAACGTCTGTCCGCTCAATTTCAAACCCGAATTAATAGGAGAAAAACGTTATGGCAGATCAACGTACTCTGGTAGACAATACCGCAAACCCTGCTCCTCTTGGCCTGCTCGGGTTTGGAATGACTACTGTGCTTCTCAATCTGCACAATGCCGGCTTCTTTCCCCTTGATACGATGATTCTTGCCATGGGTATTTTCTACGGTGGCGCCGCTCAGATACTTGCTGGCCTCATGGAATGGCGCAAGGGCAACACTTTCGCCACGACGGCCTTTATCAGCTACGGTTCATTCTGGCTGACCCTGGTTGCCCTGGTGCTGATTCCCAAAGCCAATCTCGTAGGCATTGCTGGCCCTGATAAGGCCACCGCTATGGCCGCGTACCTGACCATGTGGGGTTTGTTTACTGCCATCATGTTCCTCGGCACCTTTCGTCTCAGCCGCGCTCTGCAGGTTGTTTTCGGTTCATTGACTCTGCTCTTCTTTCTGCTGGCCGCTGGTGACTTTACCGGCAACCATACTCTTACCGTTATTGCCGGCTACGAAGGCATCTTCTGCGGCTTCTCCGCTATCTATACTGCCTTGGCCCAGGTGCTGAACGAAGTTAATGGTCGCCAGGTGTTGCCGCTTGGTGCGATGGCCTAAGTCACCACGAAATCAGATGTTTATAGAGACACTAATGGCGGGACCCTATGGTCCCGCCATTTTTTATGGGTCAATGGGAGAAATTCTTGGGGAATTGGTTTTTGCAATAATGCAAAAATAGTTTAGAGCTTTGCATCGGTGCAAATGAGGATTTGATCGGTGGGAGGCATGACGTAACTATCTGAATATTCGGGGTAATTCACGAGAATGTAGAGGGGCTCCGGGTCGGAGAGGACGATCTTTGACTGGCTGTATCTTTTGCCGCCTCTTGCATGGTTGCGAAATGAGTGCTTGGAATCAAAAGGTTGCCGCCCGAGTTTGCATTCTAAGTAGCTGAAAACATTAGACAAGAAAGGTATTGGTCGGGTTGTGTCAAGTGTTGGTACGCAGTTTGCTAATTTAGAGGGCATTCAAGAAATGCAAACAGTTGAGGCTCTATGAAGGAGGCGGTGGCGTGAAGATGGTTCAAGGCGCCCCGCATTCCATGGCAATACTCCTACCCGCAAAGAAAGGAACTGATCATGAGCGACGGAATTCTCTGTTCCTTTTACGGTAAAGATGACGATTGTTGTGATGTCGGCTGCGATTATATTTCATCGTCTGACGTGCCGACTATTATCCGCTACTGCAGCGCTGATTATCGCTCATGTAATCGTTACCAAGAATTAGCCCATCGGTTTTCGATCAGTTCCCCGGCCAGAGGTCGGGTTGTACTTGAGGCGTCGGGGGCCCGAATAGCAAGGCCAGTTATTCAATTCAGAGAGCCTCTAGTCAAGCCTTTTAAAGTTAAATGGTCGCTACCGTCTTTGTGGCATCAGGTGTCTACCCGCTCAATGCTGGATTCGGCTCCTTTAGCTCGTCAAAGACGTCTTGCGAG
>LGVF01387031.1_pt1 | contig 14023 bp, 12 predicted proteins | sample 469901 | NCBI WGS metagenome assembly LGVF01 (sample SAMN03893561, study PRJNA290197) | marine sediment metagenome | material: sediment; isolation source: combined push core samples #3730, #5133, and #5579 collected at Hydrate Ridge | place: Pacific Ocean: Hydrate Ridge | reverse complement strand
GCAAAAAGGTAATGGTAACTGGGCAATGTCACAACAAGCAGGTAGCTTTAACGAAACTAACATGAAGCAAAAAGGTAAAATGAATTATGCTTTTGCTAGAGTAGTTAATGGTAAATTAAACATGATAGACGTAATGCAAAAAGGTAATGGAAACATATCTACTACTTTTTTAGCTGCAGGTAGTGATGAAAATGATATTGATGTTTCTCAAAAAGGAAAAGGGAATACTTCTGGTAGTAAGCCTTATTATAGTGATGATTATGGTATTTATGTTGATGGAGATTTAAATACAGTAGGATTAGATCAGCATGGAAAATATAATGATTCAAGTCAGTATATAGTTGGAGATAGTAATACTGCAACTGTAACTCAATACGGAATGAGTAATATAGCAACACAAACGGTTATGGGTAATGGCAATAATGCTACTATTTATCAACAACCATAATTTATTTAACACAGTAATTTTGTAATCAAATATAGAAAAGCTCGAGTTTATTCAACTCGAGCTTTTTACTTATAATATAATATCTATCGATATATGTTCAATATTGTAAACTTATATATATTATCCTTTATAGAAAGGAAGCTTCACAACCTTAGCAGGAATAATATTTTTTCTAATTTGTATGAAAATTTCAGTATCAGCTTTCATAAGTTTTTTAGGAACATATCCCATACCTATTGATTTTTGTACAGATGGCCCCATAGTTCCAGAAGTAACTTCTCCTATTTTATTACCATCAGCATCAACTATATCATATCCGTGACGAGCTACTCTTTTTCCTTCCATCTCGAAAGCAACCAAGCGTTTAGTAATACCTTCTTCTTTTTGATTTTTAAGATAAGCTGAATTATTAAAATCATTAGTGAATTTAGTAATCCATCCTAAACCTGCTTCAAGTGGAGAAGTAGTATCATTAATATCATTACCATAAAGACAGAATCCCATCTCTAATCTTAGAGTATCTCTAGCTCCAAGACCAATAGGTTTGATATTAAACTCTTTTCCAGCTTCAAATATTTTATCCCAAATTAGATCAGCATGCTCGTTTTTGAAGTAAATTTCGAAACCACCAGAACCAGTATATCCTGTTGCAGAAACAATAATATCATCTAAACCAGCGAAAGTTCCAATTTCAAAAGTATAATATTTCATTGCAGCCATATCAATACCTGTCAATGGTTGAAGAGTATTTGTAGCTTTTGGACCTTGTATTGCTAAAAGAGAATAATCATCAGAAAGATTAATGATATCAGCTCCTATACTTTTGTTTTTTCCAGAAACCCAAGCCCAATCTTTATCAAGATTAGCACCATTAACAACTAGCATGTATTTTTCATCATTGATTCTGTAAACTAATAAATCATCAATAATTCCGCCATCATCATTTGGCATACAAGAGTATTGTATGTTGCCATCACTTAGTTTAGCAACATCATTAGATGTAATAAACTGTACTAATTCAAAAGCTTTTGGACCACTAACAAAAAATTCACCCATATGTGAAACGTCAAAAACACCAACGTTTTCTCTTACATTTAAATGTTCTGCTATTAAACCCTCGTATTGAACAGGCATATAAAAACCTGCAAAAGGAACCATCTTAGCTCCTAAACCTTCATGTATGTGTTTGAATGCTGTATTTTTCATAATATGATTACATATTTTATTTTTCGATTTGTAAAATTAAATTATTCTTTTTGATGTATAGGGTTTTTTATAACATTTTTTCTAAAAATTGATATAGAAAGTATTGAATTGATATTTATGGGATGAGTTTACTATTATTAATGACTAAATAGTAATTAAAGTGATGAAAACAATAAATTTATTAAGTGTAAGTTGTACACTTAATAAATAGGTCTTATATTTGCAGTGTTGATAAAGAGAAATAAACGTTTAGTTAGAAAACATTTATTTATAGTTCTTAATTATACTGCACACTTTTATATGGTTCTTTTGGTTTATAGTTTTGGTTAGAGGGAGTTCCGGTATAGCATAAATAAGAGTGTGTAAAGTTAAAAATGCTACCGGTATTTTCCCAATTTATTTTGTATTAAAATACTATACTTTTTTATAAAGTTAGTTGTCGTTTATATATGGTTCAGTTTGAAAAGTCCCCGGTTGGTTGTTCTTCCGGGATTTTTTTTGCTTATATCATAACTTAAACGAAATGAGAGTAAGGGTTTTAGTGAAAGTGCCTATGTAAACCTATATTATTATTTACAAACACTAATAATTTTTTTGATTACTTATGAGTAGACAAACTAACATATTCTCTGAAAATATAGCCATTGTGTAGTGAGAATAGCTTTACATTGATTATGTCTTCTTTATAATTGACATCCCTTAATTTTATATATAGAGTATTATTAACCCGAAAAGCAAAAAGGTCATGAAATTTAGACACCTTTCCTAAAGGAAATAGTTTGTACTCATCTATTATTATAAAAATAGATTCTTCGTTTGGATATATATAATTACTTAGAGTTAGCAATTTTATATTTTGTTCAGTTTTTATTTTTTTAATCTTAATAAGATAGTTTTCTAAATCATCTACGTTATTATTTTTTTTATACAATAATACAGAATCTTCTTTTGCGTAATTTATTATTTGTTCTGTTATTTGTTTTATACGGCTAAAGGAGTTTATACTATCAATCTCTAAAATACTTGAAGATTTTACCTTTGAATTGGATACAACTGCAAAACCAATATTTTTTGAATTAAAAGATTGTGAACGTAATGATGTTACAAATCCATCTATATTTGATTTATTTAGTTTTTCAATAGAAAGGGTTTTAGAATTAATAATTTCTTTTTCTTTTATATTAAATAATAATACTTCTTTGTCTAAAGAGTATACACCTCGCAAGAAAATAGCATCATCAATATTTATTATTTCAGAGTAATGAAGATATGGATAATAAGAGACTTGAGGGTGAAGTTCAATTTTGACATAATGTCTCTTGTGTTTTTCCCATCTTATTTTAGCCTCCTTTTTCCTTGAGTCTTCTCTATTGCATGATATAGTAAATAACAATATAGAGAATAAAAAATAGAGATATTTCATTTTTTTAATGAAGATTTAATATTGTATTCTCAAAAGCAAAATACTCTTTTATAGGCTCACGATTAAAAGATGTCAACTGTTTAGTTTTTCTTAATGTGATACCATTTGTATTAATTATTTCATTCAGATCATTAATAACCCAACTCAAATAATCATCAGCACTTATGTTCTTACAAATCAATCCAAGTTTTAAAGCCTCTTTTAAAGGTATTTCATCCAGAAGTAATAGTTCCATTGCCTTAGAATGGCCAAATTCATTTGATAAGAAAAATGGCAAACCACCACTAGGATGTAATCCAAATTGCTTATTAGATAATACAAATTTCATATCATCCGTTGCATATCTAAAATCAGCAGTCATTGAAATGCCAAATATTGGAGTTGTTATTTCTCCGGATAATATATTAACACAAATCTTATTGTAATTTGATAGAAATATTACAAAGTTGTTTAATACATATATCTCCTTAAATCTTGAATTCTTATCACTGAATTTAATTGAAGAAGAATTATTCGTGTTATCTTCAGATATTATATTATTAATGAATACATTGTAATTATAATTTCCAAAAACATTAGGGATATTATGAGTTAATAAGATTTTAATATGTGAATTTGAATTTATTGAAGCCAAAGCTTCATAAAGTATAATACTATATTCGTCGGACATTAGCAATTCAAAAATATTCCCCTTAAAAAATAGAATAGCAATTTCTCCTCTTAATTCGATTTCAAAGTATTCATTAATTAGATTTTTCATAATGCACCTGTATTTTATATTAAAACTTTGACTATATCCTAACAAAGAAGTAATCGTTTAATTTGTCTCTTTCTTTAATCTTGCGTAATTATTGGATAATATACTTATTTCAGCCAAGCAGTACCAATAGTTACGTAAAACGCCAAATCTTCAGGTCCTCTAGCTATATCAGCTCCTACTTTAAGTCCTAATGATCTGGCTATTAAATATCGAAAACCGCCACCAGCATTCCAAACTATTTCATCCGATTTCATGGTTTCAATAGAATCAAAGGCTGTACCAATACCAGTAAACCCAAGTATTCCCCAACGAGATGTTATATTAAATAACTGTTCAGTTTCAGCAAGCATTATTAAATCACCTTGATACCTTAGTGCCGGAACACCTCTTAAATACACAAATGGTCTTGCATAAAAGGGCGTTTCCACAGTTACCAATGAAGATTCAACTCTTAATGCTGGTATCCATGTTTCATTAACCGGCATGTATATATGTGAAAAGAAGTTTAATTTACCCCAAGTTGTGGTACTTCCCAATTCTTTCAAATTTTGATCATAGCTCAAATGTACTCTTGCGCCTTTTGTAGGAGAAAGGGGATTATTTAAATTATCAAATTCTGTAATGATGGAAACACCACTATTTATTGATTCTAAATCAATTGGATCAAAAAACTCACTTTTTTTAAATAGAGGTATTGTTATTTTAGTAAGTTGATATTTTGCACCTAAAAAGAAATCACTATTACCAAGTCTAAAATTTGCTTGTTGCAGGAATAAAAAGGCTTTTGAATTTAACTCTATAGACTCACTACCATTTAGGTAATAATCAAGAGTTAAATCCCCATAACCAGCTACACCACGATATCTTATTTTATCCTCATTCCAAAATCCAACATATCCACCACCAGCTATCCATGTGCCATTTGAAGTTATACCCGCTGCTGCAGCTATTATATCTGGTTGTTGTTTAGGATCACTTTTAGGAATAAAAAATAATCCTCCAGCAATTGCACCATAACCAACCGCAGGTTCAGTAACTGGTATAACTACAGGTAGTACGCCCTTTTTTTTAGTTAAGAACGTACTTAAATCAATAGCATTGTCAATTGAATCTCTAAAAACACTTGTTGTGTTTTGAGAGTAAACACTGTAAACATTGCTAAATAAAACTATTATAACAAATACTAATTTTTGTTTATTCATAGTTAACACCATTTAATACTTGAATTTAAGATTTTTAAAAACTATACTTCACCTTAAACATCAGCATATCGTAATCAACAAAGTTTGTAAAAATATTATTTCCTTTACCTTCAAATATAGCTGCCGATAATATCATTTCAGTATTATCAGTTGCCATATACGAAACTTCAGGTGTATAAATAATTGTATAATTATTTGGAATATCTCCCCAATCTGAGACAATAAATCCACCTGCCAATGGTACAATTTTTAATTTATCTTCTAAAAATTTCTTTTCTAATTGAACAAAGAAGTAATCGTTTAATTCATCTCTTCCTCTTTCATTAATAAATCCATGTAAGTATTGAACATTTAAGTAAGTACCATCAGCAAAATTATAATCAGCTCCTAGTACAAATTTTACATATGGTTCCTTTTTTAATATTGTAGAATCTTGTGTAACAGGACTTGGTGAGCCTGGATAAAACGCTGTTAAATCGTTTGTCATAACTATTTCATGTTCTGGCAAAAATATTGCTGCTTCAGCCCATACACCAACACCTCCAATGCTACCTGCCATATCTGCTCCAAAAATATGAGTTCTATAAAATGACAATTCAGAATTTATAGATACGCCTCCCATAGCATCTACTGGTGTAAGAGTATTGTATGTTGATACTGGCAAACCATCTCTTCCCCAAACATAACTTGCCGATAAATCAAATCCAGCTACAAATCCTTTGAATTTTAATCCTACAGTAGAGCTTTCTCCTATGTTATAGCTAGGCATTGTTATAGAGTCGGACATACTAACTAAGGTCATTCCATCTTGCATATCCATTGATGGAGTTAAGGCATCGGCAAAGATTCCAACTGGCATATTTGCTGGTTGAAAAAATGGAATAAATACCCCTTGCATAGAGTAGTCAGAGTTAAAATAATAATCGAAACTTATGGCATCCGAACCACGATGACGACCAAAGTCTAATATATCTTCTAAGTCGTAAGGATTAAGATTGTCAGTTGGATTAAGCTTATCAGCTGTTCCCCATACTATTCGTTGGCGACCAATTTTCACATCAAGATCTTCAGACAAGAAACCATATATTTGAACGTAGGCTTCTCTAATTTCTAAATTATAAGGATCAACAATTCCTTTGTTATACAAATCTGCACTATTAGCTATGTTTGGAAGTCCAATATTTCGTAACCAAACTTCACTATGAAATTTAGAGTTACCTGATATGTTTTTATCTAATTCTAAAGTAATTCTATTCTCATTCCATGCCCAGTCGTATGGCGAACTTGTTAATATTCGTTGATCTGTTAATAATTCTCCTGATAATTTAACTGAATTATCTTCTTGAGCTATAGAAACATTTACACTTACAAGTAATATGATTACTGTTGATATTGCTAATTTAAATTGTTTCATGTTGTATTTTTTATATTGTGTTTTTTATTATTTTCGATACTAAATTCTTATTTTTAAAAGCAGTTAGTATTATTTCTTTACCTTCAATAATAAACTCATTAGCGGCATTTTTCAGGTTAGTTTTTTCAAATTTAGTAGGATGTTTTAGTCCATTAAGTATTACATATTTAACTCTCAAATCTTTAGATTGGAAGTATAGATTAATAAGTGTTTCAACCCCAAACCTAGACTCTTTCATCTTATCTATTATTGGTAGAATCTCTGATTTAAGTAAAGAGCGTTCTCCTGAAAAATATTTGAATGGATTAATATTATGGTTTATAAGTGTTTGTGAAGCTTGACCAAGTACCATATCGGAAGTGTTAAATATTATTGGTTTTACAAGCTGATTAATATGAGTTTCTGATATGTTTGATAGGTCAGCATCAACAAATAGAATAATTTCATTAGATGTGTATTCTACACCTGTTGCCATAGCAAAACCTTTTCCTTTATTTTGTTTTAGGTGAATATCAACTAAATTTTTATCAATTCTAATGTTTTCTATTATCCTCTTTGTGTTGTCATTAGAGCCATCATTCACAACTATAATTTCGTCAATCTCTATTGACTTAGCTACTGACTCTACGACTTTCCTTATAGTTTTCTCTTCGTTATATGCACAAATAATTGCAGTTGTCTTTTTCATAATCTTAACTTTTTAGGATTATTCTACTTGCTGATTTGTATGCCAAATCGAAATTTTTAATAGTAGTATTTGCTATCTCCCAAGCTTCTTCTAAGTAATCGATTGTAGCTTTTATTAAAGAAACTTTTTTGTATTTGTCTTTGTGTTTTAATCCAACTAAATGAGTGTATTTTATTCTTTTTTCAGTTGATGTATAGTATAGATATAAAAGTGTTTCTACTCCAAACCTTGACTCTCTAATCTTATTTAATATTGGTAATACATCTTTTTTGTATAATACTCTTTCACCTGTAAGTATTTTCAAGGGGTTAACATCTTTGTTTAAGATATTTACAGTGGAATATCCTAATACCATGTCGTAATTATCCATTACTACAGGGTCAATTATTCTAGCAATGTATCCTGGAGTAATTTTGGTTTGATCAGCATCAACAAAAACAATTATTTCATTTGAAGCATTCTCTATACCAACAGCCATTGCATGTCCTTTTCCTTTATTCTTTTTGAAATGAATATCTTTTATTTTAATATCGTTTTTCATGTTCTTTATCAAGAACTCTGTGTTATCAGTAGAACCATCGTTTATTACTATTATCTCATCTACTGATTCTAAATACGTAGAAACTATAACACTTTCTATTGTAGATTCCTCGTTGTAAACACTTATAATCGCTGATGTTTTCATTTTGTAACTTTTAAATATTCTGATAAAACTTCTTGTGTTGCATTTTTTCCAATTTCAATAAGCTCATCTGCTTTATGAAAATCGAACGTACTTGCAGTATTGTATGGAATACTTATTAATATATCTGGAGAGTGTTTTTCTATATTCTGCTTTGCAATTTTATGCACCATAGCATGTGTAGTAGCATTAAGTAACGATAAATAGCTTAAACTTTTCTTATCTCCTGTACTTATTAGATTGCTTAGCTTATCAACCCAATCGCTTAATTTTTTAGAAATACCTTTTTTATCGTTTAAAAAGTTAGCCTTATTTGCTACTTCCTTTTTATCGCCATATAAGTTTACTACTACTAAAATGTCTCCATCATTTCTTTTTACATGATCAATAGGAACAGGGTTCAATACACCACCATCTACTAGTATGGTTTCGTTGTATTCAACAGGTGTGAAAATTGTAGGTATTGCTACCGATGCTCTAATTGCACCATAGAAACTACCAGAATCAAAAACAACATCTTTTTCATTTAGAATATCTGTTGCTACTGCAGAAAAAGGTATGTTCATCTCTTCTATTGGCATGTCAGGATATGATTTTTTCATTTTATCAAAAACCTTTTCTCCTTGTAATAATCCTTTAGTAGATAAAGTAAAATCTAAAAGTCCCCATACCTCTCTTTGGTCTATAGTTTTTACCCATTCGGAATATTCATGCAATTTACCCATAGCATGCATTCCTCCGCAAACAGAACCTATTGAGGAACCAGAAATAGAAGTTATTGTAAAACCTTGTCTTTCTAATTCGTTTATTACACCTATATGAGCCAAGCCTTTTGAGCCTCCACTCGATAATACCAATGCAACGTCTTTACTCATACCTATTACTTTTGTTTGTTTGTTAAAAGGTTTGTTTAAATCACTGGTAGTGATAGGGCGATATGATTATATATAGAACCCTATTTCCTACCAGATCTACTTCTAACTAATTCGCAGTAGTTATACTGCATATTTTGTTACTACTGTTTCAGTTTTCTAACAGAAAAATCGCTATCAGATAACCCTTGGTCATAAACTACATCAGACATAATCATTTTTGTTGAATGATTCTTCTTTAAGTCTTTCATTATCATTTCTTCAGCATTCCAATATTTTCCAATCTTTACAAATTTTGAGGTTGCCTCTTTAACTTTTTTGCCACCTTTATTGTAGAAATCCATTGTAATAGGACAATAATTATTTTTATCTACTTTAACTATTAGCTTAGAATAATCAGATTTTTTTGATCTCGGTGTTAACTCTAGGACGAATAAATTACCTTCTGTTTCTAATAATTTAGCTGAATACTTTTCATTTAATGGTTTCGATTCCATATCGTCATAAGAGAAATCAGTACCTGCAAATTTTTGCTTTTTTACTGATGAAGATATTCTTCTCTCTTTCCCAAATGCTGGCATGTATATATACATTACATCATTAGGTAGCGATAAAACTGCAATTCCTGCTTGCGAAGATGGTGCTGTAAATCTGAATATACGCTTATCCATACCCTTTTGTATTGTTATAGCTTCTCTTACTTTTTCCTTACCTCTTTTATCAATAAGTACAATTTTTGTTTTGCCAGTCATATCTTTTGGCGAATACATTACTTCATCAACCTTGTTAAGTATTTCAACAGCATCTTGTGCCTGTACTTGAAATCCTATTGTTAAAAACAATACACTTACGAATGTTACTAATTTCATTTTTATCATTTTATCTAATTTTATATTTACATTTATTATACTATTCTGCTATATGCTTCTTTAGTATTTTCTTACTTAAAACCATTATTGCAGGCATAAGAGTTAGGGCACCAAAGCCCGAAACTACCATAGTTAATGCTACCAATATTCCGAAGTTTTGTAGAGGTACTAGATTAGAAAATAATAATGTTAGAAAGCCTAACGAAACAGACGTTACATTTATCAAAATTGCTCTTCCACTAATACTTACAGCATGTTCTACTGAAATAGTGAATTCTCCTGTTTTCTTAAATTCGTTGTTTATGTGTGATATCATATGGATGGCATAATCCACTCCAATACCAATTGATATACTTCCTACTAGTACTGTAGCAATATCAAGAGGAATACCTGTTAAACCCATAAAACCAAATAAAATTACTAGAGTAAAAACTATAGGTATAATTGCAAAAACACCTTCTAATAACGATTTGAATGTTACTGATACAATTAGTAAAACCAATAATATTGCAATTGATAAGCTCATCATTTGACTATCCACAAGGCTATCATCAAGTTTTTTGTAAAGCGATGGGAAGCCAGTTAATTCAAGTGTATAATCATCACTTTGATTATTTGAAATATATTCATCCATCTCTGCAATAAATTCAGCCATTACCCTGCTATCATTAGAGGTAAAAGTCCCTACAACTAACCCTTCATCTAAATCAGGACTTACCATTTGGTCTAGAACTTCTTGCCCTTCCATCAAAAACCACAGATTTACAATTTTAGCTTCTTCGTCAGGCACAACTTTACCCTCATCTCCCATTATATCGTTCATCTCTTCTATCATGTCGGCTACCGATTGGGTATTTACAACATGCCCAGTACTTTTCATGTAGTCAGCCGTTTTTACCATCATTTTCAGCACTTCAGGACTTTGAATATTTCCCTTTACAACTATGTAAACAGGAAGTGTACCACCCAACTTATCACTTAAAAGATTTTCGGCTACTCTGGTAGGATGCCCTTCTTTGAAGTATTCTACCATGTTACTCTTACGTACAATATTTGATATACCAAAAATTGAAATCACAATTACGATAACCCAAAGAGAGATTGTACGTTTTGGATGTGCCTCTACGATGTAGAATAGTTTCGACAAAACTTTAGTCAAAGGGTTTTCTGTAGTATTCCTAGATTCAGATTTCTTTTTTGTACTTCTTGTAAATAGTATAGCTGATAAAGCAGGTGCAAAAGTTAATGACAGCACAAGTGCAAAGAAAGTTCCTAAAGCAGTAAATAACCCGAAAGTACTAATCATGGTAAGGTATGACCCAAATACAAATGATAAAAATCCAACCATTGTAGTTATTGATGCAAGCAAAACAGGTACAATGATATACGCTAATGCTTTCTCTATCTTTTTAATTTCATCTTCCTCATCTGTTTCATTTATTCTGTTTAGTACGTGTATAGTGTATGCACTACCAATAGCCAGAAGAATAATTGGGATGATATTAGTGATTAATGAAAATTCAATTCCGAAAAAGCCCATAATTCCAACCGTCCAAGTAACGCTAATAACAACAGTTACTATTGGTAAAATAACACCTCGTACAGTTCGGAAAGAAAAGAATAATACCAAAAGAATAATTAAAAGAGCTAGTGGTCCTACCAAAATAAGGTCATCAACAACAACTTCGCTAAACTGGTCTAGCATTATTGGAAGCCCTGCAAAGTATATTTTCTCTGGGTAATCAAAACTATTAACAGTAGCAACAATACTATTTGCAACTTCAATTTTCTCTACACCATCGCTTATTTTTACATAAATCAATGCCAGTGTTGCATCTTCAGATACTATTACTCCTTTATAGAAGTCTTTACTTAAAGTGTAGTCTTTAAGTTTTGTTATTTCTTCTGTATTTTGAGGCAGATTATCTTCATCAATAAGTTTCCCAATTTCAATTCCATCATCAATATTCTTAATATCGATAATATCAGTAATACTACTAACAAAAGAGACTCCTTCTACTAATTTAAGAGTATCAGTTAATTCCTTTATATGTGATAAAGTTTCTTTGTTGAAAACATTGTCTGATTCTATACCTATAAGAGCTACATAATTCCCTCCATAGTTTTCGCCAACCATATTGAAAAGTTTTGCTTCCTTATCGTGTTCTGGTAAGTAACTAAGAATATCAGGATTTATCTTAATATCTTTAATGTAGTACCCTGTAATTCCAGTAATCAATAGAGTAATAACTACAATTATTACCCTAAGTTTAATTATCAATTCTGCTATTTTATTCATGTGCGTTATTAATTATTTATATTTTTATACTATTATTGTTTATTAGTCAGTCTGTGTCAAAAAAAATTATACTATAACTGATTTGAAATTTTCAGGATGTTTTGCGTTTATATCCTTATAAAACTCATTTATTTCTATTATTGAATCCTCGTATGTATCAGTATTATCTATCATTTTAGTTATTCCTACTTCTTTCTTTTTATAATCGATATAGCTTAGCATTATTGGAACATCGGCTTTTTTTGCGATATGGTAAAAGCCTTTTTTCCAATGTTTTACTTTTTTTCTTGTGCCCTCAGGAGCTATAAATAAATTAATTTCATCGTTTTGTTTAAATGCATTTGTTACTTGGGCAACAACAGTCCCTTTTCTGTTTTTCCTGTCAATAGGTATGCCTCCAAGTTTATTGAGTATTATGTTTAGAGGGAAAAAAAATAATTCATTTTTCATAAGAGTATTATTGCTAATTCCCATTGCATTTAGATGTAGTTTACCTATTACAAAATCCCAATTACTTGTATGTGGTGCCAAAACCACTACACTTTTGTGTATATCTGGAAACTCGCCAACAGATTTCCATCCAAAAGTTTTTAATATTATTCCTGATAATTTCGCCATTTTAAATAAGTGATATTTGCACTATTTATGTTTTTTAGTCAGTTTTGATTAAAAAAAATTAGCGAGCTAATCCTTTTGTTAAAATTCCCATCAAACCTTCAAAGTGCGGTGAATATTTCTCATATTTATTTTGAAGAAAAAATGGTATTTCAAGTCCCTTTAATACCATGATAAAAACATCAAGAATCACATCAACATTTTCAAATTCAGCAAATTCTCCTTCTTCAATACCTTGAACTATTATAGAGTTTAGCATTTCTTTTTCCCATTCATCTAATTCTGTACGTATATCATCTATAAAGTCAAAATGTTCGAAAAAATCAGCCTTTAAAGTTTCATGATAGTTAGAAGCATTATTTAATACTTCCATTCTCCTAATTAGATATTTCTTAATTTTTTCAGGACCATTTAGATTTTTGTCTTCTATAATAACGGAAAGGGTCATTTTCAGTTTATCCATCTCCTCCGATACAACTTGTCTAAATAAATCTTCTTTACTAGCAAAATGGTAATATAGCGAACCTTTAGCTTTTCTTGATATCTTAGCTATTTCATCCATAGATGTTTTATGAAAACCAAACCTACTGAATAACTTAGTAGCTACATCTATTATCTTGTCTCTTGTTCCTTCTGCTGCCATACTTTTTGTAATAACTGACTATTATCGTTTAAGAGTACAAATAACGCTTATTTTTACCTTATATCCAAACAATTTATTAATTGTAAAAAAAACTCTTTTTGTTTATTGTAGGATTATATAATAAAAGCATATGTTTTTAAAAACTCAATTGTTCGTTAAGACACCTAGTTTACATAGTTAAAGACACCTTGTTTATACTAAATTTTGACTTAGCCTTATTGATACTTGTTTATCTAAAATATCATTTTCATTTTTCAATTTTTCGAGTATTTAAAAACAAATAATATACTTTTGTGCAAATAATTAAAACTTAGTATGTCTAAAAACAATTTTTTATCAAATGCACCAGTAAGTAAAGTACTTTTTGTACTTGGGGGATTAGGTATTATTTCAATGATATCCGAAGGACTTTATGGTGTTTTAGATAAATATTTTGTTTCTGTGTTAGGAATTGAGGAAGTACAGGCTGTATCACTTGTTTATGGAATTTCGTTCCTTGTTATAGCTGTTGCAATGTGGCTAGGTATTGGAGGAATGGTATTCGTATCTATTGCTTATGGTAATAATGATACAGATAAAGTTAATAAAGGACAAGTTTCTATTTTAACTCTATCAGTAATAGGAGGGATGATACTTAATTTTATTCTTTACTATTTTAGTGTAGAAATACTTTCGATTTTCACTCTTAATCCATCTAGTAAAATCTCTGACGAAGTTATTTATTTAGCAAATATTTACCTCGAAGTATTGAGTTTCTCTTCAATCCCTATAGTTGTAATGCTGAGCTTAAATTTCATCTTGCGAAGTTTAGGATATTCAATTATTCCAACAATAGCTACAATTATAACTGCTGTAACAAATGCATCGTTTGATTACTATGTAATTAATTATACTAATATGGG
>LGVF01004253.1_pt1 | contig 14023 bp, 15 predicted proteins | sample 469901 | NCBI WGS metagenome assembly LGVF01 (sample SAMN03893561, study PRJNA290197) | marine sediment metagenome | material: sediment; isolation source: combined push core samples #3730, #5133, and #5579 collected at Hydrate Ridge | place: Pacific Ocean: Hydrate Ridge | reverse complement strand
TAGTGCCTACGTGGGGTCTACAGTACTTAAAGGAAATATATAAACCCCGAAATTCGGGTTAACTAAAAAAATAAATATAATAAGCACAATGATACTTTGGTAATCACGAGATTATATATTATACATCTGTGATAAAAATCAATGAAAAAAAAATATTATCAGCAACTCAGGAAACATTATAATCCAATCCCGTGAAAGATAAAAGGGCAGCTTAACAATGAACCATACACTTGATAATAGAATAAATAATCTAAAAAAAGATAATAATAATAATAATCTCCGCCTCACATTCACAAACAATTCAGTTGAAATAACCAACGCCGATTTCATCATTATCGCAGTTCCCACCCCTCTCAGCAGATCAAAGTACCCTGACCGATCCTATATCGAATCCGCAGCTAGGACCATAGACGAAAATTTAAAGCGTGGCGCAACTGTGGTACTGGAATCAACGGTTTACCTTGGTGTGACTGAAGAGGTTATAATACCTATACTGGAAGAAGGATCGGTTTTTACCTGCGGTAAGTATGTTAAGATTGGTTATTCACCGGAGAGAATGAATCCCGGAGATGATGAACATTCGCTGGGTAGGATACAAATTTACTCCTAAGTTGTCCGATGTTGTGAAGGGTGATGATGTTATGGCGATCTTGACTAAGCATGATGAGTATTTCGGACTTGATGCCAGGGTGTTGAAAGGGTTAATGGAACAGGGGCGTCCTGTGATTGCGGATGGGTTCATTGGTGCGAGGTTTGTTTATATGGGGATTGGGAGAGGGGATAAGAATGGGCATGCAATACGATGAGGAAACGCCAGGAGTTTGACAAATTTCGGATGAATCAAATACTTGAGAAACTTAAACAAAACGAAAATCTTTGGGAATTATATACAAAAAAGGAAGAATATAATCCACAGATGACAGATGCATTTGAAAGATTTCCTTATTACTTGAGCAAACACAGAGATGTCTTTGAACCAAAAGTCTCTAAATTCCTGATAGAAAATGGATTAAAAACCGTTTATCCCGATGGGAAAAAATTCGGGGTTTGTTTAACACATGATATTGATGTCGTATATCCTTCACATTTGGGTGCATTTATCGATACTGTGAGGTCATTGTATCAAGGGCAGTTCAAAAACGCCTTTAAATCTCCATTTACCAAAATTAATAAAAATTTAAACCCGTTCTGGAATTTTAGAGATATCATGGAATTGGAAAATAAATACAATGCTAAGTCGAGTTTTTATTTTCTGGCATTAGATGTGGAAAATCAGGATTATGCCTTTCGAATCGAAGATTTGAAAGACGAAATGACTTACATCTTAGATAATGGCTGGGAAGTGGGTCTCCATGGTGGTCATGAATCATACAACGATCTCGAAGACCTCATAAACAAGAAAAATAAACTCGAAAAAGTTATTGGGAAAAATGTTATTGGGTATAGAAGTCACTATTTAAGATTCAAAACCCCTGAGACATGGGAAATTTTAATCAAAGCTGATTTTAAATACGATACAACATTTGGATATAATGATTGTACAGGTTTCAGGAACGGAATGTGTCATCCATTCAAACCTTTTAACTTGAATACAGGAAAAGAGATTAATATCTTAGAAATCCCCCTGACAATTATGGACTGTACATTATTCAGGGATTACATGAGACTTGATTTCAAACAATCATGGGAGCTAACAAAACGGTTTATTGATACAGTTGAGAGTTATAATGGTGTGATCACAATTCTATGGCATAACACGTACATGTTGGATGAGAATTTAAGGTTCTACAAGAAGATTTTAAAATATTGCTATGATAAGAATGCGTGGATGACAAGCGGGGAAGAGATCTATGAGTGGTGGAATTAGAATGTCTGATCTTGAAGTTAGAGAAATGGATGTCTCTGAATACAAACTATGGGATGAACTTGTAGAAAAATCTCCACATGGAACGATATTTCATACAAGTGATTGGTTGACAATTTGCAGAGATGTCTTGAATGAGGATTTGAAAATATATGGTTGTTTTCAAAATGATGAATTGATCGGAGGTTGCTCTCTTTTTATTAATAAATTCAAAGGATTTTTTACCATAGCAACATCCACATGTAAGATGACACCTTATGGAGGAATTGTATTAAAAGAATCTCCAAGTACTAAGATACGAGAACAAGAAACATTTCAAAACAAAACACTCCAAACCATCCTAAAATATATTAAAAATATGAAATTTGATAGTGTCACTTTGTCAAATTCACCTGACTTTATAGATATTCGACAATTTTTTTATTATAAATGGACACCAGATGTTAAATATACTTATTACTTTGATTTAAAGAATGATATCTGGAATAGTTTATCGAAAAATGTAAGATGGACTATTAGAAAAGCTATTAAAAGTGGAGTGGTAATTAGAAAAGAAAACAATCCTAAAATCTTTAATGAACTATTCAAAATGACATTTAAAAAACAGAATTTAAATCCCCCTGTATCACTTGGCTTTTTTGAAAATACTTTAGACACTTTGATTTCAAAAAATTCAGGTGAGATGTGGATTGCAGAAATGCCTTCTGGTGCCCCCCTCTCAGCAGAAATTGTTGTTTGGGACAATAAGCGAGCATATAGATGGTCAGCTGCTTCAAATAACAATTTAAAGGATATTGGCTCTACTTCTCTTTTATTATTCACAATTTTTAAAGATCTGAAACGTCGGGATTTTAAAGAAATCAATCTTATGGCAGCCAATACTCCTCATTTAACTAAATTCATATCAAATTTTAACCCAAAATTGGTTTCTTATTATTCAGTAAATTTGAATAGTACAACATTTGTTATTTTGAAACAATTACGTGGCATTATAAAATAATGTTGAATCTTATTTTTTTATATACTTTACAATTTTATACAACTCACTCTTCAAGGTAGCATCTTCATATATAATTATCAAATAATAAACAATTGCAGCTACTCCAAATGCAAATAAAATAATATATATTGGCATGCAAAAATATTTCACCACAATTAATGGAACTGAAACCAAAATTGCAATGCATATATATTTGATAAAAATCTTAATTTCATCAATACATTGAATTTCTAATAATTTAAAAATATAAAAATTGGCGCTGCTCCATAACAACGTCCCTATCCCTGATAATAAAATAAGTGCCAAAATTGGATTTCCATAACTCCCTCCGATGTAAAGTGCAATAAAAACTGAAAAGATAATAGTTATGTTTAAGTATAACTCAATATTTTGCTTTTCGAGTATATCAAAGACAGATGATATTGGAGAATATATGAATCTCACAAATATCCACGGTGCGAGTATTTTTGCATAAACTCCTGCGGTGTACCAATCATGTCCCAAAAAAAGGCTAAACAAATCATCACCTATAATCATGAATGCTATTATAGGAAATGAACCAATAGATAGCAATTTATCATGAACTTCAGTCACTATTTTTTTTAAATCCCCTTTTTCATTTCTCACCTCGCTCGCTTTTTGGAAAAACACTTGACTGATAGCCCCACCTATTAAGCTCACAGGTAAAGCTAATATTTGATTTGCAAATGAATAGTATCCAACCGTTGCAGAACTAAAGAAATATGCGAGCATAAAAGGAGCTAGTTGAAAAGAAGTTGTATTTGCCAGTAGGGACCACATAGAAAATTTAGGGAATTTTTTATATCGAATTGCAAAATTTTTCATTTTCCCAAAAGAAACATTTTCAAAATATTGTATGTCCGATTTTAATTGTTTCAACATAAGAAGATTTGCCAATAGGTGTCCTAATAAATAACCCGAAATTAATCCAATTGGTGAAGGACTGCTCGTTCCAATCCCAATCTGTACAAGTTTAGATGAAAGTGTGTTGGCAACTCCTGATTTAGCAATAACTCCGAACTTAATTCTCCGGGACAACCAGTAATTCAACACAATAAACAGACCACTTAAAAATACAAAGATTGGCAAAAGTATAAGATAATCTGATAGATTAGGGGTATTTAATAGGCTTCCAATCTGATCAGATAAGGGGATAAATACAAGACCACTTACCATAGATGTAAATATTAGCAAAAGTATGCACAATAAGACAATGTTTGCAGAATCTTCATCCTTTATTGGAAGCATTATTGAAAGATGATATGAAAAACAAGATATTATCGCAATGATACTTGAAATGGATAACATAAGCTGAAAAACCCCAAAGTCATCTGGGGAATACATTCGAGATATAATGGGATATAGCAAAATTCCAAACGCTTGTGCCACCATACTTCCAGATATTAATTTCATGATGTTGCTAACAAAACCTGACATCAAATCACATCTATTTTAGAAGAAAATACTAATTTCGACTCAGTTTGTAAACTCATATTGTATTAACATATTAAAGACTATCGGAAAAAAAACTTATGCCGTTAACAAATATGCTATCTCTTCTAATTATCTGTTTACTGGAAGACAATAAAGCACATATTTCAAGATTGGGCGAATCTTTAGCTGTCGATGGCCCAAGTGAGATGGCGTGTATATAGCGCATCCGTCGCTTTTTATCTAATAAAAAGTTATCACCATCTAAAACACACATACCATTAATCCGTCTTATGCGCCCACTCCTGTCAAAACTTCCCGAAATCGTGCTGACTATGGATCGCACAGATTGGAGAAAACGCCTTAAACATATCTACATCTTATCGGTGGCTGTTAGTTATAAAGGGCGTGCTCTGCCATTATTTTGGATTGTTCTAGATCATAGAGGAAACAATTCTTTTGAACACTGGAAACGTGTTTTAACACCAGTAATCGAAGGATTGCAGCAGATGGAGTGGCTTTGGGATATTCCTATCCATGTTGTCGCAGATCGAGAATTTTCCAGCCCAAGACTGGCTGAATGGCTTAAAAATGAATATGATGTGGAAGCTACACTGCGAATAAAAGCAAGTATGTATACAAAAAGCGAAAACATGCCAGAAACAAAGATTGCAAGATTGATAGAGAATATGGGCAAAGGATCACAATATGTTCTTTATGACCAAATCATAACACAGGACAGCACTTTTCAGATGAATTTTGTACTGACATGGGACACGAAATACCAAGAAGCGATGGTTTTAGCCACCACACTCAATGATCCTCACAGAGCTAATAAAGTATACGGGCAGCGCTTTGGTATCGAGCCGATGCATAAAGATTGGAAATCAAATGCCTTTGATCTCGAAAAGACAAGAGTAACAGATCCAAAAAGGATAGAAACTCTATTGATTCCGATTGCTTTCGCATATGTTTTATGTGTATTTGAGGGAGAGAGAAAAGAAGAAACGGGAGATGTTATCAAACCATGCGAAGGAAAAGAGCGAATGGTCGGCCTTTTTCTAATGGGTTGGAGGGCCATTTCTACGAAATTGAGACGTGCTAACATAAAGCAGTTCAGGATTTTACTTCAATCGTTTTTCAAGGCTTGGAAAATACCGGCATTCGCATAGTCAACAGATAAAAATCTATTCTGTAAAAAAAAAGGATGCTGTAAATGAAAATTCCTCCACCTACTCAAATAAATCCTCTTAGTATTTCACACACCCTCTCACTCGCATTCCCACTACCAAATACATCACTCCTCTCGTCAGCACCTTCAAATCCCCGAATAGCATCCACGATCTTCCTATAATCCACTCCCACAAGCACGTTCCAGCCATTCTCCACAGTCTCAACCCATTCGGTGTTCTCCCGCATGGTCATACACGGTACGCCCAGCATATAGGCTTCCTTTTGGATGCCGCCGGAATCTGTGAGTATCTTGCTGGAATGGGCCATGAGCTTCAGCATATCAAGGTAGCCAATCGGCTGGATGACCTTTACATGCTGGCATAACTCATTCCACAGGCCGTATTCCTTTAGGAATTTTTCGGTCCTTGGATGGATGGGGAATACGATTGTCTGGTCTGCTGCGCTACAAAACGCTTTTACGATGGATGAAAGATTCTCTTGGCTATCGGTATTGGCAGGACGGTGTACGGTTGCTACCATGAAGTCCTTTGACGTTAGCTCCATTTCATCAAGGATTGTTGACTTATCTTCTGCAATCTTCCTGTTGTATTCGAGTGCATCTACCATCACGTCTCCCACGCAATAAACGCCATCTGTAACGCCTTCCTTCTTCAGGTTTTTAACTGCCGTTTCGGTAGGGCAGAACAGGAAGTTTGAAGTATGATCTGTCAGCACACGGTTGATCTCCTCTGGCATGGTGCGGTCAAATGATCGCAGGCCTGCCTCCACATGCGCTATGCTGATGTGCAGTTTGGATGCTGCCAGTGCACCTGCAAGGGTGGAATTTGTGTCGCCGTATGTTAACACGAGGTCAGGCGATTCTTTGACGAGGATTTTTTCGATTTCGGTGAGCATCCTGCCGGTTTGTTCGCCGTGTGTGCCGGAACCGATACCCAGGTTGTAGTCGGGTTTTGGGATGTTGAGTTCGTTGAAGAATACGTCTGACATTTCCGAATCGTAGTGCTGGCCTGTATGGAGGATGAACTCTTGGTGTTCACGGCGGATTGCGTGGGAGAGTGGTGCGCATTTAATGAATTGGGGGCGGGCTCCGATTATTGATATTAATTTCATGGTGATTTCCTGATTAATTTTGATAATTATTTGAAGTACAATAGTGCAAATAGACTTTGTAGTAAGGAAGTTAGTCAATCATGATATTATACCAATTCAAGAATTTTTTTTAGTTATATTATTAAGAACCATTGAGAACTTCCTTGCCATCTCTTTCTGGCTGTAGTTGTAAATTTTTTCTTCCTTACCTTTGTAACTTACATTACCATTTAGTTTATATTCATCGTAACAGTTGATAAGAATTTTTTTTATATCATCGATAGATGTCGCATACATACCAGCATTGGTCTCATCCAAGAGGTCTTTAACAACTCCCATTGGACCACCTATGGCTAATATTGGTCTTTGAGCCGCCAAATATTCAAAAATCTTTCCTGTGAAAACTCCAATTTCTTCTGGATGGTCCCAAAGAAAAAGAAGTAATAATTGTGATTCCCTCTGTTTTTCCAATGAAATATTTCGGGGTATGATTTCATATTCAAAAACAACATCTTGTAATCCATATTTTTCGATTTCACTAGCTATCCAATCTTCTTTTGGACCATATAATCGGACTGCAATATCCTTTGAATCAATTTTTCCTGTAGAAATTAGATTTTGCATTGCTATAAAAAGTGTTGACGGATCTCTCTTCCCTTGATAAAAGCTTCCGGTATAAGTGATAGTGAATTTTTCGGTCAAATTTTGATTTTCATTCATCTCTTGTGGATTAAAACCATTTGTGATTGTGTGCATCTGCCCACATGTATGAATCTCCTTTAGTGTTTGTATCAGATTTTCGGAAACCGTTGTTAGCGCATCTGCATCACGTAAAGTCTTAATTTCTAATCTTTTTTCAATCAATTTTCTAATAATGCTGTATTCACAATAGTGGTTTTGGGTCCAAAGATCACGCAGATCGGCAATCCAAGGAACCTCAAAGTCATTTTTAAATTTATTAGCAATAATATGTGAAGTTACAGGTGTGGAACTGCTGATTAAAGCATCTATTTTTTCATGCTTCAAAATCTCATTACCAATATTTATGGCATGAGTGCACCAACTTTTTTGTATATCAGGATATGCAAAAATTTCTAACAATGAATTAGAAATCCAATCGATCAATGACTTTTTATTTTTTTTATTGGTTAATCCGATATGTTTTTTCACAGCAACCTTCGGATCAAGTCCAATTTGTTTTTTTATCGAAGCTAAAATATCATAATCTGTATGAGAAGTTTGAATAACCCTGAATGGTGTTTCATGGCGATTATGATTTGTTTTTGTCAATATTATAGGTTCCCAACCGAACTCAGGAAGATGCTTTACAAGTCCATGCATGCGTAAGCCACCTATTTCTGGATCTGGTGGGAAATAATACGATATTATTAGTACCATTTTCATAAATTAATCCCCATCATTTTAATCATTAACAAGCCAAAGGTCAAACCCATCATTTGAATATAATTTATTCACACTTGTATCATATTCGAGTTTTTCAAAATCCGTGGAAATCCATCTCAATTTCGCCATATCTGGAAAAATGTCAATATATATGGATTTATCTCTCTCTGTAAGTGCTAAATATATATCCTTTCCATGCGAATTAGATAAAAAATTATTATTGTTATATCCAAAATGATATGGTGTTTTTTGCTCTGTTGTCAAATAATAACGAACATTTTGTACTCTCGTTTCTTCAGGAGTTAACAATAAATTGGCGAATCTTCCTGGCGCTATGGATATTCCTGATATATCTATGTCTAAATTTCTATTATTAAATAGCCAATCCATACCATCTACTTCAGTTTGTGTTGTCTGGTAACTGGTTTTAAAAATATATGGGGATGGATAAAGTTTCATCATTCCACTTAAAGAGACTCCAACTAAAAGAATAATTACCAGGCCACTTGCGAATTTAGATATATACTTTCTATTGGCATTCCGTGATTTATTTATTATTTCATATAAAATAAATCCTACAAAAATTGTAGTCAATATATCAATATAGATTACTATTCTAAGAGGACCGAAACTGATATTTAAAACAAAAAGGACCAAGATAAATATGCCTAATGCAAATAAAGGTCCATATAATAGAAAGATATTATTAATTTTTTTATTGGAATGAATCCCTTTCCAGATAATTGGAAGACATATTAGTGCCAAAATAATGTATACAAGAGAACCCCCCATAACTTTGAGAACCTGCACATAGACATTATAACCATATCCTTGCGCATATGTCACCTGATCAGCTAACTCAGAAACATGTGATGGACCGCCTTCATTCATTAATCTGTGAACGTTTTGTATCATTGATTCCCATACACCAAAGGACGAAATCCACGATATACTCCACACAAATAAGATTGTGAACAAAATAACATTTAAACTGCCCAAACCATTTGCATCAATCTTTAATTCCTTGTTGGCTAAATTAAATACTTTTTGTGGCAGCCATAGCGCAACGAGGAAAATAATCAATGCAAAAGTAGGTATAGGATGAAATGGAGGATAGAAAAAAACCATTATAAGAATAAGAATCTCCCACGCTATTTTTCGTATGATAAAGGCTTTAATTAAAATAAATAATAAGAGTGGGAAAAATAGATTAGATAGATGATTTGGTGTGGTGGTCAAATACCAGCTATGTACCAAAGTGCTGCTGGCCACAGTAGCTAATATTATCTGACCTTTATCAGATAGAATTGACTTTGCAAAAAGGTACATGAAAGGTACATATAATAAACCAAAAAATAGTGGAACTAACTTAACCAATAACATTAAATTTATATCGAGTATCTGTGATAATTCAGCAACATATATATGAGTTATTGGATAGAACAGATTATTTGGAATGTATCCATCAATGCTAATCTGCTTAATCCATCCAATATGTGTTGATAAATCACCAGATGCATTCCATATATAGTACCCTCTTATGATGTAAAGTGACAAACTTATCGCATAACTTAAAAATATGAGGGCCATGCCTACTACCCACAAATTATTTTTTTTATATCCTCTATTATATATCTGGTGGATAATAATTGTGATTCCCATGATGATTGATATAATTAAAACAAACCAAAGAGAAATAGGTGTAGAGCTATATATTGATGCTTCGTATTGAGTGACAGGGGAGTTCTTTGCGATAAATAGTACAAAAGTGAGTGAAATAAAACAAACTATTGATATAATCTTTACAAATTGAATCTTATTATCAATGAGATTATCGGAAACTGTCATAGAAAATACCCACTCTACTATAGATAAATGCCATCAAAAGTGTACAGTACCCTATAAAGATGTGTAGTTTTTAGTATTCGATTCATTATAATCGTTCTAATATTTCTTTCCATTTCTCCACCGCAGCTTCATAAGTAAACTCCAGCTCCACCAGCGTCCTCGCATTCTCTATGATTGTCTCCAGATCAGGATGCTCAAGTGCCCGCATTACATTCTCTGCAATACACATCGGTGAATTATTCTCCATTATGAATCCAGTCTCTCCATCCGTTATCACCTCTGGTATCGCTCCAACTGGCGTAGGCGAAACGGGTGTACCGCAAGCCATCGCTTCAAGCATAAGATTCGGAAGTCCTTCTGTATAAGAAGGCAAAACAACCAATTTCAACTCGTTCAAATAATCTGGTAGTTTATCGTGAGGAATCCAACCAGTAAGTTTTACTCTATCGGTTAAATCATTTTCATCCAGATACTTTTCAATTTCATTTCGTAATTGTCCATCTCCTCCCACTAAAAAATCGAAATCATCTCTTTCTTTTATTATTTCTGAAATTGCTTTAATAAAGTTCAGCGTGCCTTTTTCCTCACTTAAACGCCCGATGTATCCAACTAAATTATCTCGTTCATGAAATTCCTTCTTTATTTTGAAATTGTCGAAATCTAAGAAATGCTCGTGAGCGATTGAGATTTTTTTTCTGTATTTTTCTAAATTCCATTCTTTGGTGAGGTTTGGAGAATAAAGGATGATTTTGTTTGAGATGGCATAGTTGGCAATTTCTAAAAATTTTGATATTCTATTTAGAATCGAAATGTTTCTACTAGTTCCAATCATATTTGGGGAAGAAGCGGCTAGGCTTAATATAACCGTTTTTCCTGCCAATCGAAGTGTTGTTACTGGTATCAATAGCCCTTCGCCCATAAAAAAAATCCATATATCTACATTTCTTTTTAATTTCATCGACCTATAAGAAATTCTTAATTGTAAGTAAATGTAGTTACAAATTCTAGCTATCAGACGTGTCTTTGACTTATGGATTATTGAATACCCATGAATTTCTTTGTGGTTTCTACAAACCGTATCGCCTTCATTTCCTGTGATAAGGTAAAGTTCATCTGATAAAGGATATAATACCTCTACAAGGTTTGAGAGTGGAGTAAACGCTGCTTTTGGTCTTGGTATGGTAATTATACACACGTTTGGGTGATTTTCTTTTTGCATGTTTCTCCTCTACTTTCTTTTTACCCCATCATTTTGATAGATCCAAAATGGTGGTGTCCTAAACCTTCTATTAACTGTAAGCCTACGGCATCCAAGCTTATAGCACCCCACAGAGCAAACTGAATGGAGAGTATAACGCTGAGAAACTTATTGATTTCCCAGCCGTTCATCTGGAAGCAATTATTTATTTGCATTTAAATCCTCTGTGTTTATACTTATTGATTAGTCTCCATCGCTTAAAGGAGAAACCAGCGTTGCAAGTTGTGGGATATTCAGACAAAGGTATACCTCAGTCTTTTACTTGATTAACTCTAACTAACATCTCATCCATTCTTGCCTGTGCAACTTCTGAACTATATTTGGTCCTTACCAGTTCTAATACATTTCGCCCTAAAATATCTCTTTTCTTCGTGTTACGTGACAGATCTAGAATAGCGTCGATAAAATTTTGATTAACTGTATCAACGACAACAACATGTTTACCATTTTCTGCTTTGATTCCTTCAATACCGTTTTTAGTTGTAACTACTGGTAAGCCAACAGACATATAATCGAATATTTTTATTTTAACACCAGATCCACTTATGAAGGGTACTATGGCGATATCTGCACTTTGCAGAAAAGTGTGTAAATCTTCTATAAATCCTAACGATTTTAGATTTCCCTTTTCAAATTTTGGTAGATTTGTACCTCCTATTAAGAATCTGATATTACTCGTGCGTTTTTCAATTTCAGGAGCTATATAATCTATAACGAGTTTGAAAGCCTCGTAATTGGCTGGATGAGATACGTAAGAACCATGAAACACCACCGTTATTGAGTCTTTATCCTTTGGTTTATCGTCTGTTGATATGGTCTTGTTGATTAGTTCATTAGAGTTTATATAGTATGGTACAACAGTGATTTTATCTTTATCTATGCAATGCAGATTAATAAGTCTCTCTTTATCTAATTCGCTAATTGCTATAATGTGGTCTACCTTGCTGCAAGCTATTCGTTCCAATAAAGATAAGTATTTCATGGCTATTGGTGCAACTATCTTGGTGATAGGAATATATTTAAATATTGTGAACTTTTTTTCAAGTTCATCCATCAGTAATCGCGAGGGGGTGCCTTTGATAATGAACTCTGCCCCATAGATTAAAGGGATATTTTGACAAATATAACTAGCCAATACCACCCCATAAGGCAACGTGATAAATATAAAATTAACATCTTCATTTTTAATAGTTTTTTTAAGCTTAAATAGGTAACTGAAATTAAAATCTGTAAATATAGCTAAGTATTTTCCACTGACAGACCATTGCCTGAAATGATAGGTATTAAATGTAATATCATATTCTATGGCATCACAAATTTTATCCTTTTTACTGAGCTTAGGGCCGAAAAAGATCAATTTCTCCCTTTGTGAAAACAACTTGAATAGTTTGGCAAGTCTTGCTTTTGTGCCCGTATTCTTAAGAATAACATTGGGATCAGTATAAATGATAAGCATTTTCATAGTAAATTACTCCTTCTTCTTGCATCCTTTCAGGTTATTCCTGTTATCAATAAAAATTTTATGTATTCCTCCTTTGAAATAGTCTAACCATCGCACCACAAAACCATGGGACAATTCGCACCACATATAGTAAATATAATGATACTACAAATAATTTTTTTGTTTTCTTTGAAGCAAAGTAAACTCCCAACGAAAAATCTATAATTAGCATACTTAAGAATATTAGAGCAATGTAGATAATAGAAGTGTAGAAAATTGAAAGAAATAACGAAAATATGAATAAAGAGAAAAAAATCGGTTGTGTGGTCATCCAAATCGGATTTATATTATCACCTCGTATTGCCTTTTTATTGTTGATATAAAAGTTAGTCATATACTTTCCAGTTTCAAATTGTTGTTTAAGATATCCTCGAATCATACTACGATGATAATGATATACAATTGCATTGGGTTCATAAAATAATTTATATCCTGCTGAATTCAAACGATAACCGAAATCTGCATCATATCCGACTTCTAAATCTTCATTGAACCTCAGTTTTTCTAAAAGATCTTTTTTTATAAGTAAATTCATATTAGGATGCCTCATTACTAATCCACGTGATGTAGATAAAAATCTTAAATCCAGATCCAAACCAATAATTCTTTGCAACACATTTAATTTTTTTGGTGATAATCCTGGACCTCCCACAGCATCTACACATTCTTTATTTAGTGTATCGACCAAAGTTTTAAGCCAATCTTTTGTAGCAATGCAATCTCCGTCTATTAGTGCAATTAATTTATTCGATAAGTATCCGCTGTCTATAGCATAATTTAAAGCCTCTGGTTGAGTACTTTGGTATTCGATTATCTTTATTTTAGAAAATCGTTCGGCATATTCATTTAAAATATCAATAGTTCCATCAGTAGAATGGCCATCGATAATAAGAATGCAAAAGTCGCTAGGATAATTTTGTGAAAGAAGTGAATCTAACCAAGGTTTCGCTGTTGTTTTTATGTTTTTGACAGTAGATAAAATAGATATATTATCATTTATGTTCAACACCTCTTGTCCTTTAATTTCCTGATCCGACATCCAGATTATACTTTGCCTCTAGCAGTTTCATCTCTTTAAAGAATATACTGCCCATTTCATAGAAATGATACTGATGTATATGAAATATACAATAATCTATGTTGTTCTGCTTACACTCTGAAATAATATGAGTGATTGTAAAAATATTGGATGTGTTTTCAATCTCAATATTTTTTCTGTTTGTAAGGCTTTTACAATTTTTTTTAGTTAGTTTTTCGACAATCATGTTCTGGTTGATTAAAATATTATCCGATTTAGACATAAAAATATACAAGCTAATTAGTTATTAAAGGTACGTTTTGGACTATAATTTAGGAAAATTATTTTTTCTAAAATAATCACTATACCAATTATATGTTTTTATTAATCCTTCG
>LGVF01093656.1_pt2 | contig 14036 bp, 14 predicted proteins | sample 469901 | NCBI WGS metagenome assembly LGVF01 (sample SAMN03893561, study PRJNA290197) | marine sediment metagenome | material: sediment; isolation source: combined push core samples #3730, #5133, and #5579 collected at Hydrate Ridge | place: Pacific Ocean: Hydrate Ridge | reverse complement strand
AAACATATTTTAGAATGAACCTTCAATCCTTTTATTCCAAATATCAACTCTATTCCTTCGTTTTTCATTTTCTCTGCCCAAAATATGTTAGCAGCTTCATCAAACCTAGCTCTTAGCTCAATTTGCACAATAACTTTTTTACCATTACGTGCTGCATTAATCAAGGCATTTACCACTCTCGAATCATCAGCAACACGATATAGCGTGATCTTTATTGTTTGAACTTTTGGATCTAAAGCAGCCTCTTTTAAGAAACTAACCACGTACGAAAAGTTATGATAAGGTGTATATAATAAGTAATCCTTCTTTTGAACCTGATCAATTAAACTTTTTGATAAGTCAAAATCTACAACTGGTAAGCTTTTTTTCTTTTCGTATTCTAACTTTTTTGAACCTAGATTAGGGAATTTAATATAATCTTTCTTATTGTGGTATCTTCCTCCAGGTGCTATGTTATCAAACCTATCNNGCTTTACTACTAACCCGTTTTTTTAAACTACGTGAAATTTTATCAATAAAACTTCTAGAAATATCATTATCAATATCTAATTCAGCATCACGTGTAATTTTAACAGTATTTGATTTGAAATTGCTATAATCAAAAAATCTAAAAATATAATCGAGATTATATCTTATTAAATCTTCTAACAACATTACATATTGTTTTTTTCCTACTGATGGAAGTACTATAAATCTGCCATGCTTATGCGTTGGTATTTCAATTAACGAAAATTTAGCTTTAATATTCTCCTCACTATTCTTGAACATTTCAACTGCCAAATAGATTGCTTCATCTTTTAGATTTGGAAATTTATCTATTTGATCAAGCATTATAGTCATCAATATTGGACTAATCTTTTCAACAAAGTAATTTCTTATAAATTCAATTTGCCCTTCTTCAACATTTTTCTCATTAATAAGATAAATATCTTCATTGGCAAGTTTATCAATTAGCTCATCTAATAGCTTCTGCGCCTTTATTTGCTGTTTTAAAACTATGCTTGTAATATCTTCTAACAACTCTGATGCTGGCACTCCAAACTCACGTTTACCTGATTTACCTGCAAGCGAAATTCTTCGTACATAAGCATATCTAACTCTAAAAAATTCATCTAAATTATTTGAAAAAATACCTATAAAGCGAATGCGTTCTATTAGTGGCACACTTTCATCTTGAGCCTCTTGCATTACACGGTCATTAAACAACAACCAGCTATTTTCTCTGTTTATATATGATATCATTTTGGTATTAGTTTTTCTTTATTATAATTGATAAATAAAAGTTGTGCGATTATTAAAGCAACAATTCTTTTTACAATAATTTAGGTGTAATATAATTAATAACCTTGCCTCCCTTTTCTATGTCTGCCCAGTTATCAATATTAAATTTAATGTCTATCACTCCAGTTGTAGGAACATTTTCAAGATCTAATTCTCCTAATTTGTTAGACAAAATTGTTATTAGCGGATTATGAATGAACATCATAACAACTCCATTATTATTATCAATGTTTTTCACAAATTCAATAAAATCATTGTATAACATATTATACAAACTATTACTAACTACAATTTTTTCAGAAGGAAGTTCTAAATTTTGACAAAAAATAACTGCTGTATGAAGTGCCCTGATAGCTGAACTTGAATAAATAATATCAACATTGTCTACCTTACCAGACATATGTTCAGAAACTATATTAGTTTTTATTATCCCTTTTTCTTTTAAAGGTCTATCGTGATCGGAAATATCAATATATTTCCATGATGATTTGGCATGACGAACTAAAATTAATCTCTTCATTATTTTAGAAAAATTGATTTCTATAAAAATAAAGCAATATAATATAAGAGACTACTTTTTAATGTGAAGTTTTAGTTTCTAAATGATAATTCTTTTCCTTCGGATGATATTTGAGTATTGATAAAGTTATCCTTAGCTTCATTAAAAAAATCTTCTCTATTTTTATAACGAGCAGAAAAATGGCCTAGAAGCAAAGTACCTACTTTTGCTTTATCGGCGACTATAGCAGCTTGTTTTGCAGTTGAATGACCCGTAGATTTAGCCAACTCTGCTTTATCTTCTAAAAATGTACTTTCGTGATATAAAAGATCAACTCCATTTAGCCAACCAAATAGCTTTGGTTCAAAAGCTGTATCAGAACAATAGGCATAGCTCAATGGCTTAGGAGGATCGTTAGTTAATATTTTATTATCAATAATTTCACCATTTTCATTTACAAAATCCTTTCCTAGTTTTAGATTTCTATAATCACATATTTCAACATTATACTTATTAGCTGCTTCAATATTTAGCTTACGCTCTTTCAGCTTTTCTTCGAAAAGAAAACCGTAAGTTTCTATTCTATGTTTCAATGGTAATGCTTTTACTGTAAGTTTTTTATCATCTAAAATTACTATTGGCTCCTTAGATGAAATTTCATGAAAATGAATGAAATATGAAAGATGAGTATTTGTAATTCTTAATTGGGTAACAATAATTTCTTTCAAACCTTGAGGAGAATAAATATGTAAATCTTTTTTTCTATCAAGAAGATGAAGTGTTGAAAGTAAACCTATCAAACCAAAGAAATGATCACCATGTAAATGCGAGATAAAAATATTATCTATTTTTTTGAATTTAACTTTGTTTTTTCGAAGTGTAGCCTGTGTCCCTTCCCCACAATCTATCAAAAAATGGCGTTCTTCCATATTTAATACCTGTGCACTAGGGTTTGACCATGATGTAGGCGTTGCAGAACTACATCCCAAAATTTTTAAAGTAAATGACAAAAAAATGGTTATTTTATTATTAGTCTTTTTGCAAGAGTCTGATCATCAGTCTTAATACTATAAAGATACAACCCATTAGGTAAATCTTTTTGACTAAAAGATATTTTATTACTCCCAACTTTAGCTGTAAAAGTTTGCTTAAACTTTAAGTTCCCTATTGCGTCTCTAACTTCAAATTCAACTAATTGTAACTTACTTGACCAAAAGCTAACTTCTGTTTTATTGTTAAGCGGATTAGGATATGACTTTAATGATTTCAAACCAATTCCATCATCAAAAGTTTCCATAGTTCTACTCTTATCCTCACGAAGCGAAATGTTTTTAATTTCATAAGTTCTAACCATACTCTTCCCTTTGTTTATAGAAAAAGTTACGCTCAACTTAACATTTATCAACGAAGTTGGTCTTTGCGAAACTCTACCATATAAGTCTAAATAAAAGTGGAAGTAATTTTCAGAACTATTTTTTACTATATGCGGTGAATAAGATAAACTTTTAGGTACGTTATGCACGCTAATAACACTAATATTCTTTATTTCTAGCCTTCTAATCTTCCCATTAGAAGTTCTAATGGTATCTTTTGGTATTTTAATTTCTAATTTATGATTATAATACTTTCCTACTTTTACCTTTGGCATATTGTAAAATGGAACCGTATTTATCCAATAACTAGTTGTATTATCATTATCTTGAAATAATGTAGCATCATCCTGCCCCATCAATAATGATGAGAAAAACATAAAACTAAATATTATTAAAAGTAATTTTCTATTCATATAAATATTTTAGAAACCAAGTTCTCTTTCTAAATCCTCCATTGTTATTATATCTTCAGCTTCTTGCATGGTTGGTGCTATTGCAAAAGTTTCATCAACATCATCAGCAGATAAATTTGAAGCTACAGTAACAAAAGACATGCCATTTTCTTTGTGGGCTTCCGATAGACTCTGAATTTTAATTAAATCTGATTCTGTCATTTCTATCGTTCTAATATCAACAATCACATTTTCAGAGCTATACTTTGACAAATTATCTTTAAGACTTACAATTAAATCTTCAAAAGATTTATTTTCTGTCAACAATATATATTTTTCTTTTGATTCTTTATTCATAATACTAAGCTATTATCTATCTATTTTTGAAGCTAACAAATATAATATAGCCATTCTAATAGCTACACCATTTTCTACCTGATTCAATATTATTGATTGAGAAGAATCGGCTACTTCGCTTGTAATTTCCACACCCCTATTAATAGGTCCTGGGTGCATAATTGTAATTTCTTTACCTAAAGAGTTTAACAACTCCATATTAACGCCATACATTTGAGTATATTCTCTAATTGATGGAAAATATTTTAAATCCTGTCTTTCGTGCTGAACTCTTAACATATTTGCAACATCAGCCCACTCAAGTGCTTTTCTAAGGTTTGTTTCAACTTTTACACCAAGAGTGTGAATAAATTTTGGGATTAAAGTAGATGGTCCACATACCATAACTTCAGCTCCTAGAAGGTTAAGTGCATAAATATTAGAAATTGCTACTCTCGAATGAAGAATATCACCAACAATAACAACTTTTTTACCTTCAACATCACCAAGTTTCTCTCTGATAGAGTAAGTATCCAACAAAGCTTGAGTTGGATGCTCATGCGAGCCATCGCCAGCATTAACGATACGAGCATCAATGTGCTTTGATAAAAATACGCCCGCTCCAGGATTGGGATGACGCATTACAACCATATCAACTTTCATTGATAAAATGTTATTTACCGTATCTATTAACGTTTCTCCTTTTGATACTGATGATGAAGATGCTGAAAAATTAACTACATCTGCTGAAAGCCTTTTTTCTGCAATTTCGAATGATAAACGGGTTCGTGTACTATTTTCAAAAAATAAGTTTGCAATAGTTAGGTCTCGTAAAGAAGGAACTTTTTTGATAGGCCTATTAATTACCTCCTTGAAATGATCGGCTGTCGAAAAAATCAATTCAATATCCTCTCTTTTTAATCCCTTTATACCCAATAGGTGATCTACACTTAATTGACTCATCTACTTAGTCGTTTTTTTGTTCAAAATAAACTCCATCCATTCCATCTTGCTCAACCCACTTTACAATAACCTTCTCATTATCATAAGAGTCAACTTTCCTACCTCTATAATCTGGTTGTATTGGTAAACTTCTACTAAATCGTCTATCAACCAACACTAATAATTCAATATTCTTAGGACGTCCAAAAGATTGAATTGCAGTAAGAGCAGCTCTTACACTTCGCCCCGAATGTAAAACATCATCAATAAAAACAACATTTTTATCTTCAACTAAAAAATCAATTTTAGTTTGGCTAGCCTCTAATGGTTCGTCTCTTCGCCTAAAATCATCTCTAAAAAAGGTTATGTCTAAATATCCTAATTTTATATCTGTAAGATTATACGATTTCTCTAATATAGACTTTATTCTATCAGCAAAAATAGCACCACGAGGTTGTAGCCCCACTAGTACTGTATCATTAAAATCACCATGATTTTCTATCAGCTGGCAAGCCAATCGTTCCAAAGTTATCCCAATATCTTTTGCTCCTAATATTATTTTATGATTCATAGTCTAGAACCTGTATTAGTCAGTATAATTTAATATTCAAAAATGATTAGATCTTGGATTTTCAATGTATAAACATCTACCTGATCTCTCAACTTTTATTCTTATTTTATTGCATCAAGATAGCAAAAATCATTTATACCAAATAAGCTTCGAAATGCACCGTATCTTTTTTACCTAATTATGGTCATCAGAGCATTTTGAAATTAAATTGGCATTACACTACCCTAGAATTTAATCAACACAAAAGTAATCACAAATAAACGAACACCAAAAAAAAATCCCTTAACAATTGTTAAGGGATTTCAATTTTATAAATCAAAGAAAATTAAGCTTTTCCTTCCATTTTCTTTTTCAATTCAGCTAAAGCGTCTAAATCTCCTAATGTAGATTTTTCGTTTTCTTTAGCAGCAGTTTGTTTTTTCTTGTTCTCTTTGATATTCTTAGCTTCAATTTCTTTGAAGATATTTGTATGAGAAAGAACAATACGTTTGAATTCTTTATTGAACTCAATTACTTTAAACTCTGCAGCTTCACCTTTAGTGATAGTGTTTCCGTCTTCTTTAACAAGGTGACGAGATGGAATAAATCCTTCAACACCTTCTTCTAACATTACAGTAGCTCCTTTATCGTTTGCATCTTTAATAGTTGCGTTAACGATAGTGTTAAGAGTGTATTTTTCCTCGTATTTATCCCAAGGATTTTCCTGTGTATGTTTGTGACTTAAGCTCAAACGACGAGATTTAACGTCTAATTCAAGAACTTGTACATCTAATTTCTGTCCAATTTCACAGAATTCAGATGGGTGCTTGATTTTTTGAGTCCAAGAAAGATCAGAAATATAGATCAATCCGTCAATTCCTTCTTCTAACTCAACAAATACACCGAAGTTAGTGAAGTTACGAACGATACCTTGGTGCTTAGAAGCAACAGGATATTTCATTGTAATATCAGTCCAAGGATCTTGAGACAATTGCTTGATACCAAGAGACATTTTTCTATCATCTCTATCAAGAGTTAAGATTTGAGCATCTATTTCATCTCCAACTTTAACAAAATCTTGAGCTGAACGTAAATGAGTTGACCATGACATTTCAGAAACGTGGATCAATCCTTCAACACCTGGAGCGATTTCGATAAATGCACCGTAGTCAGCAAGTACAACAACTTTTCCTTTAATGTTGTCACCAATCTTAAGATCAGCAGACAAAGCATCCCAAGGATGAGCTTGTAATTGTTTTAATCCAAGTTGGATACGAGTCTTAGCCTCATCAAAGTCTAAGATTACAACGTTAAGTTTTTGATCTAATTCAACAACTTCTGATGGGTGGTTGATTCTTGACCAAGAAAGGTCAGTAATGTGAATCAATCCGTCAACACCTCCTAAATCGATAAATACACCGTAAGAAGTAATGTTTTTAACAGTACCTTCAAGAACTTGTCCTTTTTCAAGTTTAGAGATAATCTCTTTCTTCTGAATTTCAAGGTCAGCCTCGATAAGTGCTTTATGAGATACAACAACGTTTTTAAATTCGTGGTTGATTTTTACAACTTTGAATTCCATTGTTTTCTCAACATACTGATCGTAGTCGCGAATAGGTTTAACATCAATTTGAGAACCTGGTAAGAATGCTTCGATTCCGAATACGTCAACGATCATACCACCTTTAGTTCTACATTTTACGAAACCATTTACAATAGTTCCATCATCGAATGCTTTATTAACATTTTCCCAAGCTTTGATAGCTCTAGCTTTACGGTGAGAAAGAACCAACTGTCCAGTCTTATCTTCACGTTGATCGATAAGTACTTCTACTTTATCTCCAACAGCTAAGCTTGGATTGTAACGGAATTCGTTAAGAGAAATAACTCCTTCAGACTTTGAGTTAATGTCGATAATAGCCTCACGATCGTTCATACGAACTACTGTTCCTTCTACTACGTCACTTTCAACAACGTCTCCAAGAGATTCTTCGTAAAGTTTCTCCATCTCTTCCCTTACTTTAGGGTCAGTATCTTCGATACCTGCTTCAAATGCAGCCCAATCAAAATTTGCGAATTGGTCTTGCTCTTCGATATTTATATTTTCCTCTGACATTTCGGAAAACTGGTTTTGTATCTCAGTAATTCTATAGGACTTAACAAATCTCTCTGAGAGTGTTTAAATAATTTAGTTTCAACCCTTTCTGTCCTAATTAGCGCTCAAAAGGCGTGCAAAAGTACGAATATTATTTAAGTATAACAAATTGATTTTATATGACTTTGAATATCGTCAAATTGTTGATTTGATTGTTGATGAGTCGTTTTTTGCTTAGTTGATTTTTCTACTATTATAATCTAAAAACTCTAAATCTTTATCTTTTGTAGAGTTGTTCTTTGTTAAATTGATTTTTCTTTTTGAACTATGAACCTTGAACTATAAACTATTATATATTTATGGTGGCATTTCGCGCTCTCCGCTAATAGTTGCACTTGCAAAAGCTTTTCGTAAAATTGCTTGCAATGGTCTTCCTTTTGTCAGCCAATGCAAACAATTACTCAATAGCTTTTACAAATACAAGCTACCGCTACTATCACGGCCACAAAAAAGTTCTAACAAGCAGGCAAACTAACAGGTACATTAATTGCCAATCCTCCTTCTGAAGTTTCTTTATACTTAGAGTGCATATCTTTAGCAGTATCAAACATTGTTTTCACTACATCATCCAATGATACTTTTGCATCTGATGGCTGAGAGCTCATTGCAAGCTGTGAGGCTGTAATTGCCTTAATAGCACCCATAGTATTTCTTTCTATACACGGAATTTGCACCAAGCCACCAATAGGATCGCATGTTAAACCTAAATGGTGTTCCATCGCTATTTCTGCAGCTGTAAGTGCTTGTTCTGGTGTACCTCCTTTCGCCTCAGTAAGCGCAGCAGCGGCCATTGCCGATGATACTCCTATTTCGGCTTGACATCCTCCCATAGCAGCAGATATTGTTGCTCCTTTTTTAAATATGCTCCCTATTTCGCCAGCAACTAATAAAAACCTAACAATATCATCGCTTGTTGCATTTTTATTTACGCCTGTTAAATAATACATCAAAACTGATGGTATAACCCCCGATGAACCGTTGGTTGGTGATGTTACAACTCTACCTAAGGATGCATTTACTTCGTTTACAGCAAGAGCAAATAAACTTATCCAACTAAAAATATCTTGATTATCACTTTTCTTATTAGCAATTGCAACCATCCATTCTCTACGAGTAGAATACTTACTATTACCTATTAATGACTTATATATAATTGCAGCTCTCCTTTTTACATTCAACCCTCCAGGTAAAACCCCATCGGTATGGCAACCTTCAAAAACACAATCTTGCATAACCGCCCAAATATTAAGAGCATCTATCTCTACTTCTTCTTTAGAACGCCATGAAAGTTCATTTTTCATAACAACCTCAGAAATAGATTCACTTTCAGTACTACAATGATTTAATAAGTCTTTTGCATTTTGAATCGGGAAGGGTAAATTTGTAATTTGACTAGAAATCTCCTCGTCCTCTTTTATTACAAAACCACCTCCTATTGAATAATAATAACTTTCAGTTTCTTTTCCATTATAATAAGCGGTAAACCTCATCCCATTAGGATGAAATTTCAAAAACTCTTTATTGAAAACAATATCCTTATCAAAATCAAAATTCAGATCTCGCTTGTCTCCAAATTTTAATTTCCCTTTATCTTTTATATTATCAATAATGTTATCAATATTATTAGTAGGTATTGTACGTGGATCATCTCCATTAAGACCTAAAATAGTAGCAACATCAGTATAATGACCTCTTCCTGTTAGCGATAACGAACCATAAAGATCAACTTTTATTCTTTCTATTGTATCAAAAATATTTGCATTTTCTAATTCCAAAATCCATCTTTCTGCAGCTCTCCAAGGACCCAAAGTATGCGAACTTGATGGACCTACACCTATCTTCAACATATCAAAAACACTGATATTCTCCATTACTACTTATTATTGTATTTGTAATTATTTTTATTTACTACAAGCGTCCCAAACAGGATCATTCGGAGTTTCTGCAATTAATGATATCGTTTCCTTTTTTACAGGATGTATAAACTCTATTTTTCGAGCGTGAAGATGTACTGATAAATCTTTGTTGGCTCTTTTAAAACCATACTTTACATCGCCTTTAATAGGAAATCCAATTTTAGATAATTGACTTCTTATTTGGTGGTGACGTCCTGTTTCCAGATTAATTTCCAATAACTGATACCTATCTAACTCCTTTTCTACGATATAACTCAAAATAGATTTCTTGCTATCTACAACTAATTTATCATGAGCATAAGATTTATTCTGTTTAGAATTTCTAACTAGATAATGCACCAACTCACCTTGTTTATCCAATGTCTTTTTATCTACAATTGCCCAATAGGTTTTTTTTATTTCATGACTCTGTAGCATTTTATTCAATCGTGTTAAAGCCTTACCTGTACGAGCAAAAATAACAGCGCCACTAGTTACCCTATCTATACGATGAACAACACCTAAAAAAACTTCTCCAGGCTTATTATATTTATCTTTTATATATTCCTTAACAACGTCACTCAAAGGTTTATCGCCAGTTTTATCGCCCTGAACAATGTCACCAGCACGTTTATTAATAACGATAATATGATTGTCCTCGTAGATTACCTGTAAATTGTTTTTATCACTTCGTTGCATTGATACAAAATTTTTGCAAATGTATAACAAGCAATAATAGTTACAAACTGTAAGATGATAAGATTTTAATAAAGATTACGAAAAGAGAAAGTATTTATATAGTATGGATTTATGATGATAATAAAACACACAACTATGCAATTTAATTATTATTAATTCATAATGTAAGCTCAAATTCAATAAAAATAATCAAGTTTTCAACCAGTATGTTAATAACAAAATTGGGTTGATACATTGTGTTTCCATATATTTAGAACACTAATTAAAACTTTTACGCCTATGACACCACTACGATTAAAATCTGCAATTGAACCCCAAAAGATATTTGTACTTGATACTTCAGTAATAATTTATGATCACCATTCTATTTTAAACTTTGATGAACATGATGTTGCAATTCCTATAACTGTACTAGAGGAATTAGATGAATTTAAAAAAGGAAGAGATACCAAAAACTATGCTGCACGTGAATTTATACGATTTTTAGATAAAAACGCTGAAACACACTCTTTACAAGAATGGATAGATATTCCTGGAGAAAATAAAGGAGCATTTAAAATAATAATGAATGGGAATAAATCTTCTATTGACGCCAATAAGGTGTTTGCAGGAGAAAAAATGGATCATAGAATAATAAATGCTGCTGTAGCATTACAAGAACAAGAACCAGACAGAAAAGTAATATTAGTTTCAAAAGACATTAATTTAAGGTTAAAGGCTAAGGCTCTTAATCTACATGCGGAAGACTACGAAACTGGAAAAGTTGAAGAAGTAGAAAAATTGATGACTGGCGTACAAAAAGTTATCAATGTAACACATGATCAAATAGTAGAGCTACATTCTAAGAAATTTGTTGATGAAGATTTATTTCCTGAGATAGAGAACCCTTTGGCCAATGGGTATTACATTTTTCAGAGTCCGGAAAGTTCGGCTTTAGCATATTTCAACCCCTACTCTAAACAATACGAAAAAGTAGATAAAAAGATGTGTTACGGTATAAAACCACGTAATGCCGAACAAACATTTGCACTTCATGCTTTATTAAATAACGACATTAAACTTGTAGCGCTACAAGGTCTTGCTGGAACAGGTAAAACTTTATTAGCCCTTGCAGGTGCATTGGAACAAAGGAGAGATTTTAAACAAATATTTTTAGCAAGACCAATTGTACCATTAAGCAACAGAGATATTGGTTTTTTACCTGGAGATATTAAATCAAAAATAAATCCTTACATGGAGCCTTTGTGGGATAATTTAAAATTCATCAAAAACCAATACAAAGAAAATGAGAGCGAGTTCAAGCAACTAAATACTATGGTTGAAAAAGAGAAAATAATAATTGCACCACTCGCATATATTAGAGGTAGAAGTTTATCAGATATTATATTTATAGTTGATGAAGCTCAAAATTTAACACCTCACGAAATAAAAACTATCATAACAAGAGCAGGCGAAAATGCAAAGTTCATTTTTACCGGCGATGTTAGACAAATTGACACTCCATACTTAGATGATAAGTCTAATGGATTATCTTACTTAGTTGATAAATTATCCGGTAATGAACTTTTTGCCCATATAGAATTAGTTAAGGGTGAAAGATCAGAATTAGCTAATCTTGCTAGTAATTTATTGTAATTCAAAATACTAATACATAAAAAGAGAGCAGTTGAAAAAGATCAACTGCTCTCTTTTTAATTAAATTTTATATCAATATTGTTATTTAGTAACAGCTTTTACTATCCAAAGTATAAGGTATAATGCTATACCAGTACCATAAGCTAAAACTGCTATAACAAATATTATTCTAAATATTAATGGGTCGGTATTAAACTTATTACCTAACCAATCACATACTCCTAAAATCATATCTTCAAGTTTTAATAATTATGATTGTTCTATCTAATACCCTAGTTTCCTAGTACAATTTTCATTGACTTCAATAAAGCTTTATTAACCTCAATATTCATATTTTGGTTAAAGTCATCATATTTTAATTTAAACTTATTCTCACCTTTTTCAAGATTAACTTCTATTATATTAGACCATCCAAACTCTGACCAATTATCCTCACCACGTTGAGGCATTACAACTGGACCAACATAATTATCATTTACATACAATGATCGTATTGCACATTTATTCTCAGTATTTATTGGACCACTTCCATTAGCATATTCAAATTTCACAAAATACTTGCCTGCAACTAAAACCTCAAAGGGTGTTGATATCTGATTATTTTCAATTTGAGTTAATATTAACTCTTCACTACCTTCATCAGAAGTTTTATTAAACTTAGATACTGGAATAATTACTGAAAGTGAATTTTCAAACTCAACTGGCTCACTTAAAAAAGATTCATTAATGTAAGTATCAATAGCCTTTACTTGATAACTCTCAAAAGCTTCATTGATATTTACCTTATACTTATTGTCATCTGTTTCTACAATAAACTTACCATTTTTATATACTTGATACAATGTTGCATTTTCAGTTCTTTCCCACTTAATAACATCACCATCCACTTTAAGAACAGGTGTTTCAGGCGAAAATCTATTTTCAACTAAATTTATTTTTGATCCTTCATTTAATTTACCATTCATAAGTATTTCTATATTATAGTTCCCTTTTAATGAAGAATTTACAATTGCATCTTGTTCTACACCATCTAATTTAAAGGAAGAAATACCATTTCCAAATCCAGTTATTTTAATATTTAGTATAGAATTTCTGTATTTAAAATTATTAAGTTCCAAATTCCCCGCATAAGCTTGTGGCACAAGAGGACTAAATCCTAATGAATTAACATTGTATTCTAATCCAAAAATAATTTTATAATAATTTGATAATTGAGCTGCAACAGACCATAGCATATTATGCGAATTCATTGCTTCAACATCAGTTTGCTCCCAATCGCCAGTTTCGGCAACATAGTTTTCGTAGTTAGTTAAAAATAAACCTGCAGATCTAAAAAGAGATGCCATTCCAAATTCAACTGCTTTTTCATTATTTACTTCTTTTGCTGCCAAATTCCAATATCCTTGAACAAAAGGCCATATACCATTATTGTGATAAGGATGCATATTTGGTATTTGAGGATAAAAAACAGGTGTTCCCCACTTAACTACAGGAAAACTTTCCATTAGTGTTTTAGCTCTTTCTTCAGATGCTATTCCAAACCTCACCATATGAGAAGAACCAAGAGCTTCAGCTTTCGGAGATAAACTCAAATAATTTCTTCCATACATGAAGTTTCCATAGTAGCCTTTAGATTCTATCCATAATTTATCGTTTAATGCCTTCTTAATCTTATCAGCATAATCTACATAAAGGGATGCATCATCTCCTTTCATTCTACTTATTTCACTAAGTATCATTAATGATTTATAATGAATAGCAATGGTCCCTAAATTTTCTGAATTATAAATATCAACAGGTTGCATCCAACGAGGGTACGATTGCTCCCTCCAATCAATAAATGAAGATTCACCTTTAGTTAATCCATCTTTTGCAAAAGCTACCTTAATATCATCATCAATAGAATTTTTTATGATAATATAAATATAATCTAACCATTCTTCATCTCCCGTTACCTTATACAAATCCCAAGCTGCTACAGCCCAAATCATTCTATCAGTTGAAACCGGCCATGCTCCTCCTGTACCTGTATCTTGTATTATTCTATCATCGGCAACTTTTTTTAGAAGACCTTTTTTTACAACTTCAGGATGTGTTGTTGATAAGCCAAGCATTGCTGCATAACTTAAATCGCGTGTCCAAACTCCTCCCCATTTTGCACCAGTATCAAAATAACCGTCTTTTGTTACTAGATTATCTGACTCTTCCAAAGCCATATTATACAGAACATTTAACAACTTAGAATCTGATGAAAATTGTGGAAACCTTGAAATATCTCG